>JAEEGL014826766.1_pt1 | contig 18039 bp, 21 predicted proteins | sample 9134231 | NCBI WGS metagenome assembly JAEEGL01 (sample SAMN16246548, study PRJNA631951) | gut metagenome | biome: gut microbiome; feature: rumen; material: fiber-attached | host: Bos | place: Iran: Karaj | collected 2018-10 | reverse complement strand
TGGTGTTCAGGTCGATGGTACGCGGATAGTTGCCTACGCCCTCCTTTCCGAAGTACAGCAGCTCCCTGGTGCTGCGGACCATGTTGCTGATCACGAAAGTGGGGGCGAAACTTCCGATTATGTCCTCGGGGACGATCATCGTCTTCATCAATGCGTATTTCAGCGGGGCGTATCTCTTCATTGCGTACTGATCGAAGTGATCAGGGTGCATGTACACATCTAAGGCTATGTCGGTGTAATGGTGTCCGAGTGCCTCATCCAGGTATGCAGCCGTCATCCCCAGGCCCATCGGACGGGCGTTCGTCTCTATGAGGACAGGACCTTTACGGTCGATCTTGATCTCTATGTGGCAGAGTCCCCATTTCATCTCTACTGCATCCAATACCTTGTAGGCGTATCTGATCATATCGGTGTGGCCCGGTTCCAGGTCCTTCACCAGTTTCGCGTAATCGTATGCCAGGGTACCGTCGTCGCTGCGGATCTTGGAATATACCCAGATGTCCGTGAGCATGTGTTTCCCGTTACAGCTGAGGGTGTTGACGATATACTCCGTGCCGCCGATGTATTCCTGTGCAAGGACCTTTGAATTGATCTTCCCTCTGGAATCCGGCATGACTAACATCTTCTTGAGATGGTCGATCGCCTCCTCCTTGGAACCACATATCTTCAGACCTACGGTGGAAGCGGATTCGGAGAACTTGAGTACGACCTTCTCCAGATCGTTCTCATCCCAGAACTTGATGAGGTCCTCCTCGCATCCTACCATGGCGGTGTTGATCCTGCGGATGTTCGCCTTACCCAAAGCTTCGAACATTCCTTCCTTGGTACAGCGGAGATATGTGGTTTTCTCATCGTTCCCTATCAGTCCGAGGGCGGCAATGATGCGGTCTGCCAGACGTACGCCGCGTTCTGAACTTGGGAAAACGTACTCGAGATCGTATCCTTTGAGTTTCTCGACGAAGGAATCAAAATCCTCCTCCTCATCGATGAAATCAACCTTACCTTCCAGTTCTGCGGAGATTATCCTGCGGTAATCGATACAATGTTCGGTTGCATCCATGGTATTGATTATCAAAGGTCTGAAACCTTTGGCAATGATATCATTGACATACAATCTGCCTGTCGATATACATTCAACGATACCTATGTGCTTCATGAGGACCATATGTCCATTTTGATTAAAAGACATGGTGAGGGAACGGCTCTCTGAGCATTGTCATCCTATGGTGATGGAATGTTCATCAGAAAGTGAAAAATATTCCCCTGCCGACAGGCAGGGGATGGGAGATTCATATCTCCCTGATCTTCATGGATTGTTCCACAGGCAGGATGAACAGCCTTCCGTCACCGGGTGAACCGGTGGTCGCCGCTGCTCTTATCGCAGCCACAGCGGATTCGACCTTTCCGTCATCGATTACGGTCTCGACCTTCACCTTCTCTATCTCATCCAAGGTGATGGAGCCGACCCTGCTGCTGAACTGGATCCCTCCCTGTTCGCCTCTTCCGACCACATGGGTGATGGTCAGACCGCTTATGCCGACACCCTTCAGGGCATCCTTCACCGCCTGGAGCTTCTCCGGACGTATCACTGCTATTATCATCTTCATCTCATCACCTCACATGAAGTACGCAGGTTCGCCGTGCTCGACGATGTCCTGGCCCATGGCCTCCTCCTTCTCGCTTATACGTGTGTCCTTTATGACATGGCCTATGATCCATATCAGGGCATAGGAGAGTACGAAGCAGAACACCACGGTGATCACTATGGCGAACAGCTGTCCCACTACCAGGTGCCAGTCACCGGAGTAGATCAGTCCGCCGAACTCCGAGGATGCGAACAGCCCAGTGGCTATTGCTCCCCACATGCCGCCGAATCCGTGGACACCCATGACATCCAACGCATCATCGATACCGGACTTCTTTCTCATGACTATCACACCGAAGTAACAGACCACTCCGCCTACCAGTCCGATGATTATTGCATCGGATGCGGTCACATATCCTGCACCGGGTGTGATGGCGACCAGTCCTGCGATCGCTCCGGCGATCAGTCCCAATACTCCCACACGTCCTACGTGTATGTACTGTACGATGGACCAGGATATCATGGCGAACACAGCTGCTATCTGTGACACCACAATGGCGTTGATAGCTGTTGCATCGGCTGCGAGTCCGGATCCTCCGTTGAATCCGAACCATCCGAACCACAACAGGAAACATCCGATGAAGGCCATCGGGATGCTGTGCGGCCTCTGGAGGTTGGAGGAGCTTCTCTTGCCTGCATATATCGCAAGTGCCAGTCCTGTGGTCGCAGCACAGATGTGGACGACCGTTCCTCCTGCGAAGTCCAATGTCGTCAGGTCGAATGGAAGGTTCTCCATGAGTCCTCCACCCCATACCATGTGGGCCATCGGCGCATACACTATGATCGACCATCCTGCAAGGAACCATACGATGGATGTGTACTTGATACGCTCAGCACATGCACCCAACACTATGCCTGCGGTGATCAGTGCGAACATCATCTGGAACAACATGAATTCCATATCAGGGACGTAATCGTTGGTCCCTCCGATGATCGTGGCGGACACACCTCTCAGGAATATGTTGTCGAACCCTCCGACGATCACGTTACCGTCAGAGAATGCGAGTGAATATCCGACAAGGACCCAGGATGCTGTCATCACTCCCATGGCCAACAGCGTCTGGGCGATTATGGATGACATGCTCTGCTTCCTCAGCATTCCTCCGTAGAACAGTGCCACTCCGGGCGTCATTATAAATACCAACATGGAACAGACCAGTATCCATCCGATGTTAGCGAAATCAGCGGGATCGTCTCCTACCGCATGTTCCGCGGATACACCGGGGATAATAGTCATCAGAGCGACCACGGCCACCGCTATGATGAGGGCGGACATGACCTTCGACCTTAGTTGCATGATTGATTCCTCCAATTTGAGTTGTTATCGAGCTCACAGACTCATTCATCATATTTAATTGATTTCATCATACGTCTATGATATCACATGATAATTAGACATTTGTCTAATGAAAATCAATAATGTAACACATCAATCTACAAATGATTACTAATGATGGATGATTGATTGAAACAGCTATTATGGAGGGTCGACGGTATGAAAAGAAGAGGCGTATTATGGCGTACGCTGTTCGATGATGATTCTCAAAAGGGATGGTGGGCCCGCCCAGATTTGAACTGGAGTTACGTGCACCCCAAGCACGAAGGATACCAAGCTACCCCACGGGCCCACACGATAAAAATGTTTGAAAGGTAAGAGGTTTGGATGAAGTCCTCATCCGAGAGGAGAGATCTCCTCTATGAGGTTGGCGTGGGAAATGATCATCCTGCGGCAGCAGTATCTCTCGAGACCGAGGTCGTCGAGCACTTTCTGAGGGTCTTCGCCCATTCCGACACGTTTGACGTACTCGGGGTAGGCGGAACCTACGACCTTTCCGCATGTGAAACACCTTACTGGAATGATCATATTACCAAATCACCTGTATGACTTCTGCTTCTTCGCACGTGCTCCAGGTCCCATGGGGTTCTTCGGCAGCTTCCTCCTGTCGTCGTTGACGATCAGTGACCTGTCGTATGCCCTGTATGTGGCCTCGAGCTCATCATCCTTGAAGAATTCGCACAGACCCTTTGCGACAGCTGTCCTTACGGCTGTTGCCTGACCCATGACTCCTCCTCCCTGGACTGTGACAGAGATATCCACTTTGGATGCCTTGTCGCCAGCGAGACCGAGGGGCTCGAGGATCTTGAGCCTTGCGAGTTCGGGTGTGTACAGCTCGATCGGGATCTTGTTGACGGTTACCTTTCCGGTACCTGCCTTCACGGATGCCCTTGCGATGGCTGTCTTTCTCTTTCCGCTTGTGTTAACGCAATCCATGGGAATCACCTGACTTTCGAACCAAGGAATTTGGATACGGCTCCAAGGGTCGTGTATTTACCGTTGACTTTCTTCATCGCTTCCTCGACCTTCTCAGGCTGTGAGTCCGCGAACTGCTTGGGTGTGCCTACGAAGACGTGGAGTCTCCTGTATGCGTCCCTTCCGGATGTTGTGGTCCAAGGGATCATTCCCCTGACGCTCCTCTTGAAGAGAAGATCAGCCCTGCGGGGGTAGAATGGTCCTTTCCTCTTTGTGGTGTCACCGCGGTCGACCCTCGCTTTGTAGTCTGCGAAGACCATGTCCCTCTCACCGGTGATGACGATAGCCTCGGAGTTGATGACGATGATCTCCTCTCCGTCCATGATCCTCTGGGCAACGACGCTGCCGAGCCTTCCGAGGACTGCATTCCTTCCATCGATAATTGTAACCATCCAAATCACCTCATGATCCTGACATTGGAGCCCTTGGGGTTCTCTTCCATAAGGCCTGCGATGGTCATGACCTTTCCGCCTGCTGCAACGATTGCTGCCTCAGCTGCTGCTGAGAAGCTGTATGCTGCTACGGTGATCTTCTTGTTGATGCTTCCTGCTGCAAGTACCTTTCCGGGGACGATGATCGTCTCTCCGTCTGCGGCATATCTGTCAAGTTTGCTAAGATTGGTCTCGGCCCAGTTTGACTTGGGTTTCTCGAGCCTCTTAGCAATGTCTCGCCAGATAGCAGCCCCATTCTCCCTTTCTTTGGCCTTAAGGTCGCTGATCAGAGCGATCAAGGCAGGGTCCGTCTTGTTGAAACGTTGTGGCTTCATTTACTGACTCTCCCGACATTTCGGTGGACGCTACAAAAAGGATGTCATTAATAAAGGTTGCCCTTTCTTTATTATTATTAAAAGGTGCTGTTGGAAAGGGAATACCTCAGGATCGGATCCATCACCGATACTTGATCGGTCATGCTGGAACATTGTGAAAGGACGTACAAAAAACCTTCCGTTGCACATACCCAGCGATCCGTGTAAGTTCCGCGTGCGCATTTCGCAAAATGATTAATATAGGTAAGGGTTAACCCACGTTCACGGTGTTATAGATGATCAGATTCGGACCGGCCGGAATCCCGCTTTCATGTAAAGGACGTACTCTTGGAGACGGTATCGAGGATATACACAACCTCAGTCTCACCGCGATGGAGATCCAGATGGTAAGGTCTGGTACTACGGACACATATCCCGACGAGGACGATATCGGGGTTCCGATGAAGGACCTGGAAGGACGTTTCATCATCGAGCTCATCAGGGATGACGAGTTCATATGCGACCCCAACACTCCAGTGGAGGAGGACGACATACTTGTTCAGATGACGTCCGGTATCACCGACAACTTCGATGAACTGTATGACCTGGGTGATTTCGCCAAGAGGGTCGATGTCGATGTATCCATCCACACTCAGCACTATATGGACCTCGGTTCCAACTCACCGTTGACGGAGAAGTGCCTCAACAGCATAAGGTACGCCGGACTGATCGAGAACGCACTGGGCGGCAATGTTGTCGTCACAAATCTCGGTCTCTATAACGGAACGGACAATGAAGCCGACATCGAAGCCAACATCTACGATAACGTCGCAAACATCATGGATTGGTGGAAGGGCGAGGGCCTGGCACCCAAGCTCGGCATAGAGATCACAGGTCAGCAGGATGTCTTCGGTTCGTTGGAGCAGGTACTCGACATCTGTGACAACATAGACGGATTGGTGCCCGTGATCAACTGGCCGCACTACCATGCACGCACCAGTGGCTCGCTTTTGGAGCCGGAGGATTTCGCATACGTCATCGAGCAGGTAGAACCTTACTGCGATGGGCATATCCACAGTCTCTTCGCTGGAGTGGAGCACTCGGATGGAAATGAGCACAGGCTCACACCAATCAAGAAGGGTGATCTGAAATTCGATACCTTGGCGGAATGTCTGGTCGATATGAAACCTGATATGACAATCATCTCGTCGTCTCCACTTCTTGAGCATGATGCGATGTACATGCGTATCATCCACGAGAGGTACCTGAGCAAGAAGGTCGCCAAGGCACTCCGTGCAAAGAGGAAGGAGGCAGAGGCCTCCGAGGAAGCAGCATGAGGACCCAATCCCTCGATTATATATTGGATCAGGTACGCGACACGGTATCTTCGATAGATGACGTTGCGCAGGACAGATTGATCGATGAGATAGTCAAGGCTAAGAAGATCTTCATCTACGGCGCGGGAAGGTCCGGATTGGTCGGACAGCTGTTCGCGGTACGTCTGGTCCAGATGGGGTTGGACGTTCACTTCGTCGGAGACATGACCACACCGATCATCGGCAGCGAGGATCTCGCCATACTCATATCCAATACAGGTGAGACCATGTCGGCCGTACAGACAGCAAACATAGCCAGACGTTTGGGTTGTTTCGTAGTCTGTGTCACCAGCAGCGCCCACAACAAGCTTGCGCACGCTTCCAATCTCGTCGTCGAGGTGAGGCATCATTCGAAGGAAGATCCAAAATACGCACCATTGGGAACCATCTTCGAGGACAGCGTGAGTCTGTTCTTCGACAGTCTCGTACCTTCCATAATGGCCAAGTTGGACATGAATGAGGACGATATGCGCAGAAGACACGCCATATGGGTATGATCAATCGTTATCGATTATCACCATATCGACATGTTTCGGACCATCGGGGTCGTTATCGAAAACATCCAATTCCTTTCTTACAGGATCGATCACCAAGGCGAATCCGCATTCATCACCGAAGATCCCCTTCTGTGTGGAGATATCCGTAGGGGACATGAAACAACCCACATCCAGATGGGAATGGTACCATCCGACCACACATTGGTCCTCCTTCAGTACCAATTGATCGAACAGGTCCTCCATCGTTTCCTTCTCGAACCTGACTTTGGAACTGTCCGCGATCAATCCTGCGGTCGCGATTCCGTCGATTATCGCATAGGTCCCGTTATCGTCACGGAAGAATCTTCCGATCAGCAGACCCATCGTCTCCTTGTCCTCATCCAGACCGTCGTCCGCATGGTCTGCGATGATGGAGATTATATGTTCAGGCATGAAAACGCAGGCCGCAGGCACGATCCTCTTCCTTAATTCGATGTCCTTCCTATCTTCTGAAACTATCCTCATGGCCACCACCGTTAACGACAACATCGAATTTAGCTTTGTTATCGTCATTGAAGAACCTCGCTGCCGCCATACAGGAGTCCGTACCGAACGGATTCATAGGATTTGGATGTGAGAGGAGCGTGACTATCCCGCTGAGGAAGGTCACCAGCCTCGTACCGTAATCCCACTCGTTAAGCATCTTTATGCATACGAATCCTCCGTCATCAGGGTCCATGATGTTCGGATGGAATATGTGCGAGGTCCACCTGACCTCCGGTTTCCTCTGTCCGTAATCCTCGGTGATTATTATCTTGAACCCATGTTCTGATATGACCTTGTCAGGGGATTCGTAGGCAAGGACGTTGGATATCCTCATGTCCAGTTCCAAAGGGAGTTCCAGGTCGTCCTCGATTGATATGTCGTTGCCGAGGTATTGGGAGCAATCGCGAAGTTCGTTCCTTATCCTCTTTATCACTATCTCTCTGGGAAAGCTCATATCGATCCACCTTCAGGGTCGGGTATCAGTTCCAGGATATCGTTTCCTATGATGCCCGATTCGTCTATGGTGGAGCTTGCGCTCAACAGTGTCTTGCCCTTTTTGAGGACATACGCACCTGGGTCCTTCTTCCAGTATTCCGCCGCACTCTCGATTATCTCTCCTATCCTCTCTTCGGGTTCGGTCTCCATCCTCACCGTCGCTCCGTTGGCGACATTCTTCACAGTGATCACCAATGTCAATCAATCACCTCCGTGGTTGGGGCATGTCGGGTCGACAGGTACATCCAGGAGTTCCGTAGTTCCTTTCTCGCCATCATAGTAGCACATGTCCCTGGAGCACAGGTCCGACCTGCCGGAGACTATCTTCATCGCCTCTCTGACCATCATTCCGGCGATCACAGCCGTGGTGGTTATGTCAGATGGTATCGGTGTGACGAATACATCATCCCCGGAACAGGAGAAGTGCCTCTCCATCTGTTTGACATGTGTACGGTTCATGGCGCACTGCAGGCACGGGCCATCGGAAAGGACCGTCTGGACCTTCCCTCTTAGACCGTGAGTCGCACCGTCGATGTATGGTATCGATAGGAAGCGTGCATGGGAATTGATGTGGATCCTTGCATCTATGTTATCCACGCACCCTAGAATGATATCATGGTCGGACATGTCCACGAACTGTATCCTGGATATGTTCGGTCTGACCCACGCATCAGGGTCGATGGATCTCGCTCTGGAGGCGATCGCCCTTGCCTTCTTCACACTGCCAACATCCTTCTCGCGGAAAAACAGACATCTGCTCAGATTGGACCGTGATATCACATCATGGTCGACCAGTGTGATGTATCTGAATCCGGATAGTACCAGGTCCTTGACTACTTCGTTACCAAGGGCCCCGGCTCCAACGACGAGGCATCTGCATTCATGGATCGCATCCAGGTCAAGGAATTCTATCATCCTCATCCTGTTGAATCTGTCGGCACCTGCCCTCAACATATGTAGATGATATAAGAGTTAATTATTCAGTTTTTTGTTACGAATCCGTAATCCAAGCGGTGTATATCATATACTACGACGGATATCTTCCGTCCGATGTATCTTCCTGAACATTCACACTGTCTCTATTGCGGGAACCCGACGGAGTACGGAAAGGATTACTGCGACGATGATTGCAGAGAGTTGTATGAGGCACGTGAGAAGGAGGAGAAGCGCAAGGACATGAGGTTCTACATCCTGATCGGCGCTTCGTTAGTCTTGCTTCTAGCGGTCGGAGTGGCCATCAAACTGATCCGCGGATGAGTTCAACGGTCTTTTCGACGTTATGTACCCTGAGGATGTTAGCACCCGATTTCAGGGCCTTCCTGTTGACCTCTACGGTGGCATCGTCCCTGTCCAGATCAGGGTAGTAATTCTTCAGGAATCTTTTCCTGGAGGCACCTATCAGTACGGGGCATCCCAAAGAGAAATCTGATGAATGCTCCGCGATGTCCATGTTCAGTTCGGCGGTCTTCCCGAATCCTATGCCCGGGTCGAGTATGATGTCCTTGATACCTGCATCCTCGGCCGCCTTCTTCCTTTCGGCAAGGAAATCTATGATCATCCGACGGTCCTCAATGTCCAAAGGGTCGTCCTGCATGGTCTTCGGTGTTCCGTGCATGTGCATGATCACCACCGGAACCTGTCTGTTGGCAGCCAGTTCCAACATGCCGGGTGCCCTCAGACCGTTTATGTCGTTGATGATGTCCGCACCTGCATCCAATGCCATCTCCGCGACATGGGTCTTGCACGTGTCCACCGAGATGATGACATCCGTCGTTTGGGACAGACGGCGTATCATGGGCATTATGCGCATTATCTCTTCAAGTTCATCCACCGGTAAAGAACCCGGTCTTGTGGATTCGCCGCCGATATCGATGATATCTGCACCGGCATCTATCATGCCGTAAGCCCATTTCAAAGAATCCTCGAAACTCCTTCCGCCGTCGGAGAAGGAATCGGGTGTGAGGTTGAGGATGCCCATGACCTTGGGACGGTCATAGGCGATATCCCCTTTCCTGCAGTGTGTTATCATAACAGTCCGTCGATGGTCTCCATAAGGTCGACCACCTTGACATCCTTGCCCTCTGAACCGAAGATCAGGTTGCTGACACAGAACGGACATGCAGTGATGATGGTCTTCGCTCCGATGGCCAGGGCCTCATCGATCCTGGTGGATGCGATGCGCTTCGACTCCTCCGGATATGCGGACCTTACACCTCCGCCGCCTCCGCAGCAGTGGCTTGTGGACTTGTTGAACTCCATCTCCTTGAACTCCACATCGGGGATCATGGAGATGACCTTCCTGGGTGCGTCATATATGCCTGCATGCCTTCCGAGATGGCATGGATCGTGATATGTGACGACTCCTTTCATCGGTTTCAGTTTGAGGTCCTGTTCCGCAAGGAATTCCGTCATGTGCTGTACCTTGAAGGGTACATCCACGTACTTGGGGTACTCTTCCTTGAACATCCTGTAGCATCCTGCGCATGACAGTACGAGCGTCTTGACACCGAGGGATACGATGGCGTCGACGTTCCTCTTCATGTACTTCTTGACATCCTCGATGTCCCATCCTACCCTCTGCATGACCGAACCGCAGCACACTTCGTCGATGGTGGTGTAATCAACCTTCAGCTTGTCCAGTATGGACATGGATGCCTGGGATGTCTTCTTGGATCTGTATGTGGCGGTACATCCTGCGAAGTATCCGACCTCGGCCTTCTTGGGCTGTTTGCCAAGAGTTTCCACGACGGATTTCTCCTCGCCGTAGGGGTTGTTGAATTTGATGATGTTGTCGCACATCGTCTTGTGCTTGGGGAGCATGTGACCGTTCTTCACCAGATCGGCCCTGCACAGCTCGATGATGTCCACGATCTTGACCTTCGACGGGCATCTGCGGACACAGTCCGCGCATGTGGTGCATGTGTACATGTTCTCGATGACGGAGTCATCCGCGGGGATGTCCCCGACCAGGAGTCCGTATGTCAGGACTATGCGTCCCCTCGAGAGAGCGGAGTCCCATCCGATCGCTTTGAACGATGGACAGACGCTCTTACAGAATCCGCACATCGTGCAGACGTTGACCGCGTTCCTCACTTCTTCCAATCTGTCTGTCTTGAATGTCATCTCAGTTCACCATAGGTATCGTGACGCTTCCGTCCATCAGGATGATGACCTTAGCGTCGGGTTTCTGTTCGAATGCAGCCTTCACAGCATCTGCGACCGAGTCGAAAGGTGTCATGTTGGCATCCGATATCATCTTCTTATCAAGGTCGGTGACCGCCCATATGTCGGCCCAGACGGCGATCTCCGCCATCTTCGCTGCCTTGTGGTATCCTAACTTGTATTCCTTGTTCAGGTTCTCAAGGACCACCTTCGGGTCCTTGGAGGATGAGAGCTGCTGCAGGAACGTGGCATGTCCTACGCCTTCTCTGCACTTGGCGACCATTATGATCTTGCCGCCCTCCTTCAGTGCCCATTTGCCGTTGTCCAGGGCCTTCTGCGATTGGTACAGGTCGACATCCATCGGGTACGGTGCCACGGATATCACCACATCGGCCTTCTGGGGGATAGGTACGCAGAATACCTCCTCCGCCCATCCAACGGCCTTCCTGAATGCTGCGTGGAGCTCTCCGGAAGCGCACTTGTAGATGTTCTGATGTCTGTCCATCACGATCTGGATGGAGAAGATCATCTTCCCTTTCACCTTCTCCAGGGCGTCCATCATGTCCTCGTGCACCGGGTTACCTTCGAGCGCGAGTGCCTGGGCCTCCTTCCTCATCGCCATCCTGTGGTTTGCTTCAATGGTTCTGAATGATGCTACACCCGGAAGGAACGATTTCCTGCCTCCGGTGTATCCTGCGAAGTAGTGGGGTTCCACACTGGTGATGATGACGAGTCTGTCAGCATCAACTGCGATCCTGTTCACTTCCATCGGCGTCCCGTTCTTGGATTCGCCGAGATAAACGCATTCGGATTCCTTGGCGTTGTGGCAGATGATACGGTCCTTGAGGTACTCGTAGTGCTTCCCGAATACGAAATCGTACTCTTCGGGCGTCATGTCCCTGTGGTTACCGGTGGCTATCAGGTACCTTGCCTTCTTGAGGTCCATCCTCTTGGACAGTGCATCGAGCACTTTTGCGGTAGGTGTCGGTCTCGTTCCGTCATTGACTATGAACACGATGTCCTCCCCGCCCTTCAGGAATTCTTCAAGAGAATCGTAGCCTATGGGGTCGTCAATCGATGCGTTGATGGTATCATCGGGCGATCCGCACTGGACGTCCTTGGGATAGAAGATACCGATGAGGTTCTCATCCGGTATGTCCACCTTCTGGATTCCGTCCTTTCCGTATTTTATGTCCACGTTCATGGTAACCTGTCGGCGCATAACCTATCTAATAATATAAATGGTGAGGTGGACAGATAGGTTCATCCGTCGGTTTCAGGTAAGATATCCGTTCCGTCTTCCGTGTCGGCGGGTGTTTCAGGTACATCTTGTTTGTCGTTCCCTTTGATCCTATCCTTCATCCTGGGAACGGCGGTCTTCACGTTGTTGACCATGTTGTTGAATCCTCTGGCGCCGAAGAGTTCCTTCCAGAATCCGGGTGTGAACATCACAAGGATCGATACGATCTCCATACGTCCCAATATCATGAGGGCACAGGCGAAGAGCTTGGCCCATTCAGGCATGGGGGCATAATCACCGAAGAGTCTGCCCATACCAGGCCCTGTACCTGTTACCAATGCAGTGGATGCGAAGAGCGCCTCGTCCATGCTCATTATCGAATCGAAGACGATCATACCGATGAAGATGGTGATCACGAACATTATCACGACGACTGTCGCGCTGTGCACCACGCTTTCATCGATACCCCTCTTGTCAAGTTTGACGCTGTAGACCGCATTCGGGTGTATGGTCTTCCTGATCTCATTGACCATGGATTTGATGAGTATGATGGCCCTTGCCGTCTTGATACCTCCGGAGGTGGATCCTGTCGAACCTCCTACGATCATCACCAGAAGTAGGATGGACATGCCGAGGAACGGCCATTCGGTGGTGTAGTCCAATGTGGTGAATCCCGTGGTGGTACCGATGGATACGACCGAGAAGAACACATCGACGAAAGATTTCAAAGGCGAATCGTCCGTCCAGCTGCCGTTTATCGCCATCAATAGGCATACCAGGACGGAGACGCATCCGAACCATATGCACATGGTCTTGAACTCCTCGCTCAGGGTAAGACCCTTCACTTCATGTTTGACGATCGCTCTGTATTGGATGTAGAAGTTGGTGGCACTGAACAGCATGAAGAACAGGACCGCAATCCTGATGTGCATGTCGTAGTTGGCGAAACTGTCGTTGGTTATCATGAATCCGCCTGTGCAGATCACGCACATGGCGATGTTGCAGGACTCGAATGCTGACAATCCCAACAGCATCAGTATAATCAGATAGGCCAACGTCAGGATGATGTAAACGAGGATGTACTGTTTGGCCGCCTTCCCCATCTTCAGGTAGAGGTTACCACCGCCGGATCCCGACATCTCGTTGGTCAGGAGGCTCCTTCCTCCGGTGACCACCATCGGCATGATGAACATGAAGACCATGACGATGATGATACCTCCGATCCACTGAGTCATGGATCTCCAAATCAGGAGGCTCCTGGGCATCTGCTCCAGATTGGCTATGGTCGTCGCTCCAGCAGTGGTGAAACCACTGACCGATTCGAATATGGCATCCACCAGCGGTATGCCGTGAATAAGGTACGGGATGGTGCCGAAAGCGAACAGTGCCAGCCATAGTGTGGATATCATCAGCAGTCCGTCGGCAGGACGCATTGTGGGAGGGTTCTTGAACCTTAGGAACAGGTACATCGACAATGTCAATCCGATGGCTATCGGAAGGAAGAAGATGAAACTGTTCTCGCCCAATATCTTGGATACTACGAGGGATGGGACCATGAGCAGGCTGACGAAGAACAGCACGATACCTAGAACATGCATCGATCTGCTCTCGTACTTCGCATAGGCGTCCAAGTGCACCAATTTGAAAGGTGAATTCATCCCGATCCCACTTCTCGGTATCTGCGAATGGAGTTATAAGGGATTGTGTCAGGCGGTCCTTTGGACCAGGGGTTCGATAGATTAAAAAGCGCTGTAACGACATTCCGTTTCCATGAATTCCAAGTGCAAACCATTGGTCGCAGCACTGATGGTCATAGTGATCTTCGGGGGTTCCCTGACCGTCTGCTTCTGGCCATCCGACACCTCCAAGGAAGAGGTATTTTCCGTCACTGGAGAGGTAACGGGGCTGAGCTCTTACAACCAGCCGGCACTTGACATCAAAGCCGAAACATTGTTAGAGCACAAGATCACACCCGGAGCGCTGTTCCAGATAGAGACGGAGGATGAGACGTTCAACGATGCGATACTCCTGAACAACTATCTTGGGATCTTCATGTTCGATATATTCGTCAACATCGAATCGGACGGATACATCTCCATAGGATGTGTCGGGAAACTGATCACTGCGGATGTCGGCTCCAGTGTCACCATCACACATACCGGCACTTCCCACAGATATAGCAAGGTGCCGCATTACAACGAAGGTTCGACGAACAACAGGGCTGATTATCCGTCCGATGAGGTCTTCGGTAACTTCTACGAGGTCACCGGCGGAAATCTGAAGGACGGAATCCTGTACAGATCGTTCAGCCCGCTGTACAGCCCGGATAAGCAGGCCAGATCTACCTACGTCAACGAACTCGCCGAGGAGGCCGGGATACAGTTCGAGATAGCACTGTCCTACAACGACGCTTCAGTCAAGAAGGCCGTCGATAGTCTGGAAGGATACTGCATAACACTGTGCAAGGAGGGCAAGTACGTCGCACCCGGCATGGGATACCTGTACTTCCAGGAGAAGGAGAAGACTGCGTTGGTCTTTCAGAGCATCTTGGACAACGACGGTGCATACTTGGTGCACTGCAACGTGGGAAGGGACAGGACAGGTTTCATAATCCTTCTGTTGCAGGCGCTTTGCGGATGCACCGCCGATGAGATGAAGGAGTGTGAGGCCAAGGCATTCTGCAACCTCTATCATATCGACATGGGCACCGAGGAATTCAGAACGGTCGTCGACTGTACATACGGCAGGAACATGTATCTGATCGCCAACTACGATGAGATACCCGATATATTCGTGATAGATTGGAACAACATAGATGTGACCACCGTCGACACTTTCACTGCGGCGTATGATTACTGTACGGACTATCTCGGTTTCTCCGATTCCGATATCGACAGTCTGATCGGTAAGCTGTGCAATTGAAAGCCATGGCCATAAGGGGCCGACAGGGATCGGCCCCGGTCGCCCTTTTTTCTTTCTCGCTGTCTTCCCATACCGACAAATACCCTGACCGTGATTGTACGGACATGGCCTCTCTGAAGGAAGTCGGTGAACAGCAGCTCATCAGGAACATACGTTCCATTATCAGGCCTGCGAAGGATGCCAGGGGAACGGATGACGACGCGGTGGTCCTCCAAACAGGCGGGGATATCGTGGCCAGTACGGATGTGGTGACGTTCGAGAGGCATATGCCGAGGACGATGTCCTATGAGAGGTTCGGATGGATGGCCGCCGCGGTGAACTTCAGTGACCTCGCCGCGATGGGTGCTAGGCCCATAGGTCTTCTGACATCGCTGTCGATGCCGCCGGATATGGATGAGCATGATCTGTATGATATCGTGAGCGGCATGGACCAATGCGCTGAATTCGTGAACACGTTCATAGTTGGCGGGGATACCAAACCAGGTACGGGGTCCATATCATGCACAGCGTTGGGAACGATGGAAGGTCGTGAACCCATGATGAGGTCCGGGGCGGAAGTCGGGGACATCGTGGCGGTGACAGGTCCCCTAGGAGGTCCGGCCGCAGGATTCGCAGCTCTGGAGAATAATATCGATGCGGAGGAGGTGATCTTCTCACTGATGGTCCCGGTCCCAATGGTGGATGCTGGTATCGCTCTGTCATCAACAGGGAAGGTGACATCATGCATCGATCTGTCCGACGGTCTCGCCACCGCTGCCAATACCATCTGTAAACAGAGTCATGTAGGGATGGAGATCGTCTTTGATTTCCTTCCTGTGGCAGAGGATGTCGAGGAAGTATGCAACGCGACGGGCGGGTCCATGAAGAACATGCTCATCGGATGGGGCGGGGAATACGTATTGATGTTCACTTTCCGTAAGGAGGACGTCTCCATCATACAGGATTCGGGTGTGATGTTCTCGATAATAGGGCATGTCACCAACGATGACGGCGTGTACCTATTGGAAGGTGAATCCGAGCGTACGAGGATCGGAAATGGTGTCTATTGAACAGCCATCATACGTATCCAAGAAGGGCGACTCCTTCGAATGCGGTCTCTGTCCCAATCATTGCAGATTATCGGAAGGGAAGAGCGGCCTTTGCAGGGGCCGTTCTGTGAAGGGTGGCAGACTGTTGATAGACAACTACGGTAAGGTCACCTCCATAGCGATGGATCCGATCGAGAAGAAGCCGTTGTATCATTATCATCCGGGTTCTTACATCCTGTCCGTTGGCTCCTATGGTTGCAACATGGACTGCAGGCATTGTCAGAACCATTCCATCTCTCAGGATCCGATAGGCAACAGATACAGGTATGTGTCCCCTGAGGATCTGGTATCGATCTGTCATGAGGAAGGTTCGGAGGCGTTGGCATTCACTTACAACGAGCCGACGGTATGGTACGATTACGTCAGGGATGTGATGGAATGCGGCCCCGACATCAGGTATGTGCTTGTGACCAACGGTTACATCGAGAGAGGTCCGTTGGACGTACTTTGCGGATCAACGGATGCGATGAACATCGATGTGAAGGGATTCACCGAGGATTTCTACAGGGATGTGTGCGGGGCACGTCTGCACAATGTGCTCGAGACCTGCAGTACTGTCTTCAGGAGAGGTATCCATCTTGAACTTACCTATCTCATCATACCGGGGTACAATGACACCGAGGATCAGTTCAGCAGATTCTCGGGATGGGTGTGCGATAAACTATCCTGTGAAGTGCCCGTTCATTTCACCAGATTCCATCCGGACAATAGGATGACCTATGTCAGTCCGACCCCCATAGGCACCATGGAGGGGGCGAGGGACATCGCGAAGGGTGCAGGACTCATCAACGTATATCTGGGTAATGTACCGGGTACATCTGTGACATCCTGTCCGGGATGCGGGAAGGAACTCATCAGAAGATCGTATGACGGGATCGAATCATCTCTGAAAGGGAATGTCTGCGACTGTGGCCGCAGGCTGTATCTCAGAGCATGAAAGGCAGCATTATCGGGTCTATCACGAAGACGCAGAACACCAATGACAATGTTATCGGCACTATGAACGGAATCGCCGGAGACACGTAGACGTACTCCATACCATGAGCCTTCAGTCTGTCCAATGCAGATTCGTCGGCATCCTTCACATAGGTCAGTTCCCCGTCCACGATGTCCTGTCTGATCCAGCAGTGTGTCGTCCTAACATCGGAGATCCTCTTCCTTACCAATAGCAGATTCCTCATATCTAGATCCTTCTTTTTGATGATGTTACTCATGGCTATCGGTAGAGCGGATGCCATGGTGATGACCGTGGCGAGGAACAGTATCGATATGGGGAACAGCGCCTGTATGCTGCCTTCTACAGTAGTTAGAAGACTGTACCCAACAGGGTAGATGGGGAATGCCATACTCAATGACATCAGGGCTTTGGCATCCGCACCGCCGTTGAGTATTCCGAATTGATAGAACGCACGGAAGAGACAGATGCAGACCGGTATGGAGATCGCGGTCATTGATGTGTCACGGTTGATAATTGCGGCGGCTGCGAACAGGGATGTGGCAGCAATGTACCAGAGTAGGAGGAATCTGCCTTCGGGGATGAGATCGGTGAGCATCTCTAACATGTAGAGAAAGCATCCGAATGTCAGCAGGATCCAGGGCAGTTCGATGTGGGACCATAGCATTGCTACAACGCCTGTTGCACCGATGATGAACCAATGTATATCCGGTATCTCTCTGTATCTGATGTCAAAAATGCTAGCAGAGATCATCGCAAGTATACAGACGATAATGAATATCAGTTCCATACAATTACATATAATGACTTACGTTATATTCGATTCCTTGCTGATGTGCAATCCAACGGATTCCTTTTTTATATTATAGGAATAATCTTTCTCCCATGAAATGGCCGATACCCGTCTTCATACTGGTGTTGACACTGGCGCTTATAGCCGTGCCGATATCCTCAGCGGATTCGGTCAATTCCATAGAATTGGGCGATATCACGATCATGACCGTCGAGGGTGAGATAACCATCGATTCCCGTGAGGATCATACGATCAATCTTAACATATACAATGCCGACACTCAGC
>JAEEGL014815888.1_pt1 | contig 18039 bp, 21 predicted proteins | sample 9134231 | NCBI WGS metagenome assembly JAEEGL01 (sample SAMN16246548, study PRJNA631951) | gut metagenome | biome: gut microbiome; feature: rumen; material: fiber-attached | host: Bos | place: Iran: Karaj | collected 2018-10 | reverse complement strand
GGAACATATGATTTGGAATCTGGCGGAACACAAAGAGGAAACCAATCAACTCAACCAAACCGTCAGGGTTGTGGTGCTGATGAACCTTTCTTCCGTTGCATTGGACTTGCAGGTTTCGGAGGAAGCTTCCTACGAGCAAAAGCTGGTGCTCTCCGCTTTGCAATACATCGACAAAAACTACAAAGAGGGTAGCCTTTCCAAACTTTGCGAGTCTCTCAACGAACCCACCTACTTTATCAGTCGTCTCTTAAAAAAATACACCGGCGGGAACTTCAAGGAGCTTTTGCAAAAGCGAAAATTAGAGCAGGCCTCCTATCTGCTCTTAAATACCACCCTATCCACGGCGAAGATTTTGGAGGCCATCGGCTACGACAACTCCAGCTACTTCCATCGGAAATTCAAAGAGTACTACGGAGTTTCTCCCAAGACCTACCGTTCTAAGGGAGATGGTGAACTGACTTCATAAGAAGAACAAACTTAACAATGTTTTAGAGATAGACTATAATACGATTCGTTGAGATAGAATAAAGTAGACGACAATGTTAATAAATACAGAAAGAAAAAAACAATGCTAGTAAACAAAAGAAAGCAGAAAAACAATGTTAGTAAATAAAAAGAAACGAACTCCATCCATAAAAAAATACTGCGCCCTTTTTCTTGCAGCGGGCATGATTCTTTGTACCACAGGATGTAGCAAGATTTCCCTTCCGGGCACTGCGGAAGACAACTCCTATTCCAAGGATTTGTTTGCTATGGATACTTACATGAGTTTAACTGCCTACGGAGAAAATGCCGAGGCTGCCGTTGAAGAAGCCGCTGCAGAAATCACCAGATTAGAGCAGATTTTTTCCACCAATATTGAAACTTCGGAGATTGCGCAAATCAATGCAAATGGTGGTGGGGAAGTTTCTGAAGATACCGCTTATTTAATTGAAAAATCTTTGGAATACTATGAGGAAACAAAGGGAGCTTACGACATTACTGTCTACCCTTTGGTTTACGAATGGGGTTTCACCACCCAAAACTATCAGGTTCCATCTCAGGAACGAATCGATGAACTCCTGCCTCTTGTTGGAAGCGATATGATGCACTTGGAATCTAATGGAGAGACTTCCACCGTAACCTTTGACAAAGAAGGTATGATGATTGATTTGGGAACCATTGCAAAAGGTTATGCATCCCAAAAAGTTTCAGATATATTTAAAGAATATGGAATCGAAAACGGACTTATTAATCTAGGGGGAAATGTACAATTGGTGGGAACCAAACCCGATGGCAGTGATTGGAAGGTTGCCATCCAAAAGCCGGACAAAGACGCCTCCGACAGTGAATACGTAGGCGTTCTTTCCGCATCAGACTGCGCTGTTACTACCGCAGGTGGATATGAACGTTATTTTGAAGAAGACGGTACCGTATACCGCCACATCTTTGACCCTTCCACCGGTTGTCCTACAAAAAGTTCCTTAAAGTCCGTTTCTGTTGTCACAAAAAATGGCGTGGACGCCGACGGTTATGACACGGCGTTATTTGTAATGGACTTTGATGAAGCGGTAGCCTTTTGGCAGGACCACAAGGATTTATTTGATGTTATCTTAATTACGGAAGATGACACCATCTATGTTTCTCAGGGAATCGCTGATGACTTTACCAGCGATTACACCGTGAAAGTTTTAAAATAAGTTAGAGCATCTCATCTGCAAGAGTAGCATCATCCAAATAGAGATAGAGAAATTCCCGGTAATAAAACCGGGTCTTTTTTTCTTTTAACTCCATATCGGGAATCACTCTAAGAGGATCCATATTATGAAGAAGATCTCCCATTTTCACCTCTCTGGCCAGAGGATTTTGTTTAATCCCGGAAAGATAGGCACGGGTATCCTTTGCCTCGTCAAAGCCTTTCCATTTGGTCACCAAAACCACAGCCTCGATAATGTCCTCGTCCAGTCCGGCTTCCTGCAAAAACTCCTTTGTCACATAGGTATCCTCAATGGTATCGTGGAGCAATGCCGCCACTTTTGCCTTGGGATTTTTGCAATAGGACGCCACGGCTTTGGGATGTTCAATATATGCCACGCCGCTTTTGTCCAGCTGACCTTCATGGGCCTTGGTGGCAATTTCCAAAGCCAGATTGTACTGTTCTTCCACAGTCATGTTTTCACCTTTTCCTTTATTGTAATCTTTTTCTATTCTTCAATTTGAAAAATCAAATTTTCCCGGTCAATATCTACAATCTTATCTTTAAAGTTGGCAATCTGAGGGCGACGCTTGAAGGTCTGAATCAAATCAAACTGCTGCCAAAGATGCATAGGGAACACCAAGTCACAGGATACATGGTTTAAAAAATACTCCAGTCCAAGGGCGTATCCATCTTCTTGCATACGAGGATCCAAAACCACAAAAGCCAAATCCACATGACGTTCGCCAATACGACGAATCTCCCGTTTGTATGCGGTTCCAATGGCTTCGCAATATATCTCGCCTCTCTCGCCCCAGTTCCACCAATGCAAATCCCCTGCATGGTAAATCCGCAAGCCGTCTACTTCCACCAAAAAGGCAACACCCTCGTCAGTAGACTTTAAAGTCTCAACTTTTATATCTCCCACTTCGTAGGAATTAATGGCAGTCACAAACTTAATGCGGCTTTTAATAGAAGGCTCGAGACCGTTTCGTAAAAGATAATTTCGTCCCAGGCGAATATCTTTTGAAAAAATATAGGTAATATTCTCATATTCCGAAGCCCACCGAAGCACTTCCAAAGAGAAGTGATCCCGATGCTTGTGACTTGCAAACACGTAAATCGGTTTGTCCGAAGGAAGCTTCGGTAGCTCTCCGGTAAAATTACACTCTTTCACTGCCTCCTTGGGAAAGTAGTCAAATACAAGAATATGATGATCTGTTTCTACAACAAAACAACTGTGATGTACAAAGGTTACTTTTAGCATTATTTCATCCGTCCAATAATTTGGTTTGCTTTTCCATAGATTTCTTTTGGATCAAATCCAATGAAAAACTCCCCGTTTTCATAAAGAATACGACCATTTACCATGGTCATTTTTACATTTTGTTTGCTTCCGGAATAAACGATGTTTTTTACGATGTTGTTTTCCGGCTGCATATTGGGCTGCATTAAATCCAAAAGGATTAAGTCTGCCTTTTTCCCAACTTCTAAAGAATCACAATCTCCAAGGTTCATGGCGTGGGCGCCTCCCACGGTAGCGGCGTAAAGGACTTCCTCTGCAGGAACCGTAGCCGCATCCATTTCACGAAGCTTTGCCAATCCCGTCATTAAAAACATCTCCCTAAACATATCCAAACAGTTGTTGGACGCAGGTCCGTCCGTACCCAAAGCCAAATGGATTCCTTCTTTCAGATATCTGGTAATAGGTGCGATGCCGCTGGCAAGCTTGGTATTGGAACCGGGGTTCGTCACTGCATAAAGGCCACGATTTTTAAAGATTTCAAAATCCTTGTCATCCATCCAGACACAGTGATATCCACCGCCGCCATAGCGATACATCCCCAAAGAATCCGTAAGCTGCGTCGGTGTCTTTCCCCAACGCTCTATACATTCTTTTACTTCCAACTCTGTTTCAGAATTGTGCATAAACATAGGGCTTTTATACTTTTCGCAAAGCTTTGCAATCCCCTCCATCAATTCCATGGAAGTGGTGTACTCCGCATGAAATCCCATAATAAAGGAGACAAGTTCCCCCATATCGTTTACCACATTGTAGTTTTCTTCTAAAGCTTCCAAACTTCCACCAAAATTGTTTAATCCCGAAGTCTGAACCGTTCGAAATCCCGTATCTACCGAAGCCTTTGCATTGGTAGGAGGGAAAAAGTACATATCGAAATTTGAGGTAATACCGGAGGTCAAATACTCCATAATCCCAAGAATATCCAGCCAGTAAATATCCTCTTCCACCAACTGTCCCTCTTTTGGAAAGACTGAATCATACAGCCAGCTTTGCAAAGGTAAGTCGTCAGCAAAGCTACGCAAAAACGTCATCGCAGTATGGGTGTGGGCATTTTTAAATCCCGGCATTAAGAGATTGTTGTGACAGTCAATCTCCCGTTCCCAAATAATCACTTCCCCTTCTTTTGCAATGGAATCCACATCATTTCCGTCCCCAATATAGGCAATGGTGTTATCCTTCACCCACAGTTCTCCTTTTTCAATGAAAAAGCTGTGGTTTGCAATATCCGTTTTTAAAATCCTGGCATTTTTAAATTTAATATTCATGGCAAATCCCCCAATTCGTCAAAATATCTTAAAATCTTTGGATTGCTTCTGTTACCAAAGCACTGAATTTTTTGGAAACCGACTTCCCTGCTTCAATCACTTCCTCTTCTGTCAGAGGGGTAGGCGAAATACCGGCAGCCAAGTTGGAAATGCAAGAAACTCCCACAATCTTCATGCCCATGTGATTTGCCGCAATAGCCTCGCAGGCGGTGCTCATACCTACTGCATCCGCGCCAAGCATTCTGCAAAGATTTACCTCAGCAGGCGATTCGTAATTCGGGCCTTTGGTCTGAACATAAACCCCTTCTTTTAAGGTGATGCCCAAATCACAGGCGCATTTTTTTAAAACTTCCTGCAAATCCTCGTCGTAAATATGACTCATATCCGGGAAGCGCACTCCCAATTCGTTGATATTTTCACCCCTAAGCGGCGAAGGAACAAAAAAGGAAATCTGGTCGGTAATCAGCATCAAATCTCCGGCCTTAAATCCGGTTTTGATACCGCCGGATGCATTTGTCAAAAACAAAACCTTTGCTCCCATCATCTTCATAAGGCGAATAGGAAGCACCACATCCTCCATATCATATCCTTCATAAAAGTGGACACGACCCTGCATGCAAACCACCTTTTTGTCTCCTACGTATCCGAAGACAAAGCGTCCCACATGACCGGGCGCTGTGGAAACCGGAAACCCCTCAATATCCTTATAATCCACAAAAGACTCCACCTTCATGGAATCCGCATAATCCCCCAAACCGGATCCCAAAACCAAAGCAACCTCCGGTTCAAAATCCGTTTGTTTTCTCAAACTTTCATAAGCCTTTGTCAGCTTTTCGTAAACCTGATTCATAGTTCCTCCCATCTCCCGTAGCACTATCCTATGATTTCACGAACCCTCTTTGAAACCTCAATGGTATCAATGGGTTTCATGATATATTCTACGTTTAATCCTTCTAAGTTGTATTCGATCTTTTGGTGCTTGCTCATTACCAAAAATACCACTTTATCCTTGGCGTTTTCATAAGCCTTTAGCAAATCAAGAAGTTCTTGAACATGACTGTTACTGGGATCCACATCAATGATTACCGTATCCATTTCTGTGGCTCTTTCCTGTAAAAGATTTAAGGCATGCATACCATTGTTTACTTCGTAAAGATGGTATCTTCTCTCTAAACAGCTGACCAAAAGAGCACGGGAAACCTTTAAGGAATCCACCAGCAAAATAGACTTGAAGGTATCCTGCTGCAACATATCCATAGTAAAGAGAGTCTTGCCGTTTTTACCGTTGTTCTTTGTATTGTAAAGAGCACGGTCCGCATAAGAAAAGAGCATATCGTAGGAAAGTCCCTCCTGCTGGCTTCGCAGTGCAATACCGATGGAACAAGAAAAGGCAAAGACCAATTCACTGGCCAAAATGTCATGGGTTTGTTCCACAATAGCATCTGCCATTTTTAAAACAGCCTCCTCTGAGACCACATTTGTCACCATAATCATAAATTCATCGCCACCGATTCGTCCTACCAAATCAGCTTCGCCGGCGTTTTTCTTTAAAATGGAGCCAAAGGCTTTCAGCACCTGATCTCCCTGCTGATGACCAAAGGTATCGTTTACCACTTTGAAATTATCAAAGTCGATAATCATAATCGCCACGTTTTCCTCATGGTGATTGAAATAATCCAAGCAAAGATTTTCCATGTTGCCCTTATTGTAAAGTCCGGTCAACTTGTCGATTCCCGCCATATCCTTTAGTTTTGCCTTTGCAATGCTTTCGGAAATACGAAACTCATAAAGGTTTCTGGCAATGTAGGCAAATACAAAACATGCCACTACGGAAGAAAACAAATTGATGGAAAAAATATTTGCTGACTTTAAGAAATAGCTGGCAACGATCATGATGCCGCATTCTACAGCAAACAGAATCACCATCTGATACCAGGGAATGATAAAGACCACTGCAAAAACGATACCCAAGGAGGCAAAATAAACCGCAGGGCTATCCATTTCCAAAGGAGCCAAACTAATGACTACCAAAAACATCATAATGTAAAACTGGTAAATCTCGCAGACAAGAACCGTTCGCTTTACCGGAACTTCTTTTTTCCAAAAAAACAAAAGAAAAAGCCCTAAAGCGATACCGTTGATAACGATGTTGGCGGCGTAAATATCCGTTACGTTCCAACTTTTAAATACACTTAAAGACAGGAAAAAATAAATTGTCAAAAGAATTTCTATGATAAAGGACACACGAATCAGCATCATTCGATTTGAACGTCCTACAAACTCTTGATTGTCATTTATATACTCAACAGTGTTTTTATGAAACTCACTGTGACTCACACTGTTTATATTGAATTGTTCCCAAAAACTACCCATAAATACCCCAAATCACCTCACATAATGCGACTTTTTCACTGTTTGTATCATACCATACTTTATATACATAGAAAAGAATTCTTGTTTTTAAAATAAGGAAATGATAGAGTTTCATAAGAGGTGGATTATGGAAAAAAATACAATCATCAACAAATTAAATCATAACAAAGAACGAATGCTGACAACGCTAAAGTGGATTGTCTTTTCCTTTTTGGTTGGAATTGTCTTGGGTATTATCGGAGCCTTCTTTTATCACGGCATCCGATTGGCTACCCAATATCGACTGTCCCACGGTTGGGTGCTGTTCTTACTCCCCTTTGGCGCGGTCTTGATTCGTTTTCTATATCATTTGGCAAATTATGACAACGACGGTGGAACCAATCTGGTGCTCTCTGCCATTCAGTCCGATGACAATATTCCCAAACGTATGTCGGGACTGATTTTTATCTCAACGATTTTTTCCCATTTCGTAGGCGCTTCCGTAGGACGAGAAGGAGCCGCCCTGCAGTTGGGAGGAAGTATCGGCAACTCCGTTGGAAAGCTGTTTCGATTCAACGACACAGAGAAAAAGACCATGATTATGGTGGGCATGAGCGCTGTCTTTTCTGCGCTTTTTGGAACACCTTTGGCCGCTGCTATTTTTTCTATGGAAGTGGTTTCCGTAGGAATCATGCACTACGCCGCTTTGGTTCCCTGTGTCATCGCTTCTTTGGTTGCCCGTGGGGTTGCCACCTATCTGGGTGCGCCAAACACTTCCTACGAAATCGAGTCCATCCCTCAGTTTAATTTAATGACCGGAGCAGAAACCGCCTTTTTGGCTATGCTCTGCGGATTGGTGAGTATTTTGTTTTGCGTTGCCTTACACCAAAGCGATGCCTGGTCCAAAAAGCTTTTTAAGAACCCTTATCTTCGTGCTTTTGTTGGCGGCACCCTGATTTTTGTTCTGACAATGTGGGAAGGCAATCAGACCTACAACGGCGCCGGAGTGGAATATATCAAAGATTGTATGGCGGGCGAGACCGACACCTTTGCCTTTTTGTTCAAGATTATTTTTACAGCCATCTGTATTGCTGCCGGCTATAAGGGAGGCGAAATCGTGCCATCTTTTTTCATTGGCGCAAGTTTTGGATGCCTCTTCGGAAACATCCTTGGACTTTCCCCTTCCCTATGTGCGGCCATCGGCATGGGTGCGGTTTTTTGCGGAGTTACCAACTCTCCCATCACAGCCTTCATCATTTGCTTAGAACTTTTTGGTATGGAAGGCGCCCCCTACTTTTTGTTGGCCGTAGCTCTAAGCTACATGCTTTCCGGATACTACGGACTCTACAGCAGTCAAAAAATAATTTATTCCAAATACAAAAGCAACTATATCAACGCCCGTACAAAATAGTACGCAAGTCCTGTTGCATTTCCAAAACGGTTACGTAGCGATCTTTTTGCCTCGTAGCCGTTGCTTTTTTTATGACCTTTTTTAGTCGACGATTTTTCCACTTTTTTTCACATCCAAAGTATAAAAACTCCAATGTTTTCCCCAGACTGTAAATATCGCTTTTTACGTCAAAAGCCTCGCCCCTTCTTTGTTCCGGACTGCAATAGCCTTTTGTTCCACGGCTATAGCGGTTTCTTTCATTTGTCCGCCAAACCACACCTTCATCCACATCAATCAAACGGATACGAAGAGGTTTTTCCATAGAAATCATAATATTTTGTGGCTTCACATCCCCATGAATAATGGGTGGTCGATTACTATGTAAAAAATGCAGCGCATCACAAAGCTGAATCCCTATTTCTAAGATTTCCTCTTCCAAAAACTCTTTGTTTTCTCTCAAAAGATACTCCTCCAGATTCACGCCTTCCACCCGTTCTTCCAAAACAATTCCTCCTTCAAAAACCTTCTTCACTGCTAAAATGTTTGGCAAAAAATAATGCTCCTTTCCAACTAAAATTTCTACAGTGTCCAGCTGATCTTTTCTAATATATTTCCAAAAAATTTGGTCTGTTTTTCCGGTGATTTTTTTCATCATATGTTTCCTCCTTTTCCACTATATCTTGTTATTGCGGTTTTATTTTAAATCCATTAGAATGAGAAAAAAGGGAGAGAAAGGACGTGATAGTATGCGATGTAAACGTATTCCGTTAGAAGCAACCGTCGAAAAATACGAGTTAAACAAAGGTATGGAAGATGGATTTGAACTGTGGTCCGATGTGGTCACAAAAGGATGGATTAATACAGAATCCTTGATTAAAATCAAAAATGAGAATGATGAATATGTTTGTCCGTTTATCTTTCATCGCAGAGGGCGCACCTTTATCGGCGAAGATGATTACATCGTAACCGACATCGACGGCACCCGACAGGTCTGCGGCGAAGATAAAGTATTCAAACGTTATGAAATTATAGATTAAGAAATGTACATCGGAGGCCAAAGGGCCTCCGTTTTTTTATAAATCTTTAAAAGAAAAACTGCTCTTTCCGGTGGCGTAGTCGTTCACAATCTGTCCGCTGCCGTAAAGCTTATATTTGTAGGTCATCAAGCCTTCCAAACCAACCGGTCCTCTGGCATGAATCTTTCCGGTGGAAATCCCCACCTCTGCTCCGAATCCATATCGGAAGCCGTCTGCAAAACGGGTGGAGGCATTTTGATATACTCCGGCAGAATCCACCATCTGCATAAAGTATTCAGCGGTCTCGCTGTTTTCTGTAATAATGGCATCTGTATGATGAGAGCCGTAGGCATTGATGTGGTCTACAGCTTCTTCCACATCAGATACGATTTTAACAGAAAGTTTTAAATCGAGATATTCTTTTGCAAAGCCCTCTTCTGTTAAAGGTTCTGCGTTTGTCAGTTCTTTTGCCTTGCCCTCTCCGTAGATAGAAACATTTGCCTTTGAAAGTGCCTCGGCAACCTTGGGCAAGAACTCATCTGCAATATCTTTATGGACTAACAGAGTCTCTGCAGCATTGCAAGCTGCGGTATACTGCGTCTTTGCATCAACTACGATGGGAATCGCCTTTTCAAAATCTGCATCCTTGTCTACGTAAACATGGCAAATACCGTCTGCATGTCCCATTACCGGAATCTTTGTGTGATTCATAATGTAAGAAACAAAAGCATTGGAACCTCTTGGAATCAAAAGGTCCACGTCCTTGTGGCACTCTAAAAGCTCGTCAATCTCACTGTGAGCCTCTGCCTGAAGGAGACAATTTTCAGGAAGACCTGAATCCACTGCTGCTTTTTTGATAATTTGAAATAAGGTTTTATTGGTATTTGCAGTTTCTTTTCCACCCTTTAAAATTGCGCAGTTTCCGCTTTTGATACAAAGAGAGGAAATCTGAACCAAGGCATCGGGGCGTGCTTCAAAAATCACGCCAATCACACCGATGGGACAGGAAATACGTTTTAATACCAGGCCCTCGTCCAGCTGACGGTTCATCTGCACGGTTCCGATGGGATCCGGCAAGCCCTGCAATTGTTCCAATCCTTCAATTACGGATTGAAGCTTAGCTTCATCAAATTTTAGTCGTTTGGTAACTGCGGGTGAAACCCCATTTTCTTTTGCTTCTGCCAAATCAGATTGATTTGCCGCAAAGATTTGTTCTTTTTCTTCTTTTAATGCTTTGGCAATATTGGAAAGTGCCAAATTTCTTGTTTCCGAAGAAGAAGCTGCCATCTTTGGAGATACCAGCTTCATCTTGTGTGCTTCATCTTTAATCTTCATCTTTTTTCCTTTAGTGTTTGTCCAGCCATTTTTTGAATTCGTCAATTTTAATGGGTTTTGAGTAATAGTAACCCTGGAATAAATTGACATAGAAATTCTTTTGTAAGTAAATCGCTAAATCTTCTTCTTCGATACCTTCTACACAAACTGTTTTACCAAGTTCTTTGGCACAGCCGGTAATGGCGCGAAGCAAGCTTTGCTTTTCAAGATTTTCTTGAATATCCATAACAAAACTACGGTCGATTTTAATTTGATCCACCGGAAGATTGATTAATAAATCGAGGGCAGAATACCCCGTTCCAAAGTCATCCAAAGCAACCTGTGCATCCATGGACTTAACGGATATCATCTTATTGCGAAGCATTTCCATGTTTAATAATTTACAACGCTCCGTCAACTCGAATTTGACATTTTGTGCAGGCACACCCTCTTCTTCCAAAATGCGAGCCACTTCATCAATAAACTCATCTCTTTGAATTTGCGGGTAGGCAATATTGATATTTACTATAAAGTCAGGGCGCTCCTTGATGATAGGTGCAGCATCCCGAAGAGCCTGGCGAAAAATCCATCGACCCAGTTCATTAAACTTGCCATCCTTTTCCAACCAGGAAATAAACTGATTGGGAGGAATGTTTCCAAGGGCATCGGAAGACCAGCGAAGCAAAGCTTCCATACCCGCTGTCTTTCCGGTCATAGCTTCCACGATAGGTTGGTATACCAGGTAAAAATGCTTCTTTTCTCCAATCATGTCTTTTCGAATGGCAGAGAGCACTTCCATCATATGACGACTTTCAAAGGTCTGTGTCTCATCCGCAAACAAAAGATTTGTAAGGTTTTCTTCTTTTGCTTTGGAGATTACATAAAGAGCCGAATTCAAAATGGGATTGTGCTCTAAGTTTGGAGCTTCTGCCAAAAGTGCACCACCACAGACATTCATGGAAATCTTTTTCCCGTCTACCACAAGTTCGTTTTCCATGAAAGCTTGGAAACGATTATAAATCGCAATAATCTCCTCTTTGGTGTGGCGATCTGCCTTTAATGTAAAGGCAAATTTCGTGCCTTCCACACGGTACACGTGGCCATCCAGTCGCAAACTTCGTGCAAAGTTGGCAATCTCTTTTAATACACGATTTCCCATACGGTAACCGAAGGAATCGTTTATAGAAACGAAATTTCGAATACCGATAACCAAAAGGTAATACGAACGCTTGGCATTCTCATACTTTGTCATCTGGGTGACGAGCTTTGTACGATTGTACAAGCCGGTAATCGGATCGATGGTTTCAGAAACCTCGTGATTGACAACCTTTCCGGCAAAGAAAATAGGCTTTCCCTCTTCTCCGCGGAAGAGCTTCGCATCTGTAGTGCAGGTAACATAGACATTATCCTTATTTAAAATACGGTAGGTCGAATGCATCCACTCATTTCGATTAGAAAACATGTCATCCACCTGCTGTTCGTACGCCGGTAAATCATCGGGATGAATACGGCTTTTATAAAACTCCAGCGCTCCATCCTCTGCAACCAACTGCTCCGGAAACCCGTAATACTCCATCATATCACGGCTCCAATACACGCTTCCTTCATTATAGTCTGCCCAAAAAGTAAAATGTCCATCCTCTTTGGATGAAAATATCTCAAAAATATCATTGAAATATTTGATACGAGTTAAATCATTCACTCTTTTTTCCCCCTGATACAAGTAACTTGATAAGTATAAAAAGATTATATCATACTAGAGAAAAAAAGCCACCGACAAATAAGTCGATGGCTTTTTGCTATTCTTTCAACGTAATTTCATTTTTGATGCGTTCGTCAATCTTGTCTAACACATCCTTTGGCAAAATGTTGTCGGAGTATAAATCCTCCATGGTGCTCTCAGAAGCTTGAAGCGCCGATAAGTCTAACCAGCTTGCCTTTTGAAATTCTTCATCAAAAATAACGTAAATATCTCTTTCTCTAAGAATCTGTGAAAGAGGTAGGCTCTTATAATCCATAAAACCCTTCCTTAAACTCGAGATAAGTATTCTCCGGTTCTTGTATCGATCTTGATAACATCATCCTGGTTAACGAACAAAGGAACGTTAACAACAGCACCGGTTTCAACAGTAGCAGGCTTTGTAGCACCTGTAGCTGTATCACCCTTAAATCCGGGCTCTGTATCAGTAATCTGAAGTTCTACGAAAAGAGGAGGTTCTACAGCGAACACATTTCCCTTGTAAGAACAAATCTTAACCATTTCGTTTTCTTTCACAAACTTCAAGGAATCACCGATGTCATCCTGAGACAAAGCGATCTGGTCGTAAGTTTCAACGTCCATGAAGTTAAATAAATCGCCGTCAGAGTAGAGATACTGCATATCCTTACGATCGATGTGAGCGGTAGGGAATTTTTCAGTAGGTCTGAAAGAAGTTTCTACTACACCACCGTTTACAATATCCTTAAGCTTAGTACGAACGAAAGCCGCTCCCTTACCGGGCTTTACATGCTGAAATTCAACGATCTGACATACTTTTCCATCGTACTCAATAGTAACACCGTTCTTAAAATCTCCGGCTGTAATCATTCTTAATTCCTCCTAAATACACAAAATAACTTCTAACATTTTACACGATAGTACGGCAAAATGCAAGAAGGCAGGGTTTTACCCTTTTCATCCCCATCCTACAGGGGCAAATAGAATTTTACTTTGAATATTTCTTTTCTATATCGCTAATCATGTTCACACGATCTTCGTGACGTCCGCCCTGGAAAGTGGCATTCATATAAGCATCCACAATATCCTTTGCAGCTTCGCTTCCAACAATTCGAGCACCGAAGGCAATAATGTTTGCATTGTTATGTTCTTTTACCAATCTTGCAGTGGTAGGGTCTGAACAAACTGCAGCACGGATTCCGGGTACTTTATTGGCAGCAATGGAGATGCCCACACCTGTTCCGCAAATCAATACTCCGAAATCTACTTCTTTGGCAACGACTTTTTCCGCTACCGCTTCACCAAAAACGGTGTAACTGATTCCTTTGTTCTCGTTGGCTCCTAAGTCAACAACTTCATTTCCCAAGGATTCCAAGTACTCTTTAATGGTTTTCTTTAATTCGATGGCCGCATGGTCATTTCCAATGGCAATTTTCATGATGTATCCTTTCTACTACCTAACAATTGTTATCTAAGTCTATGATTCATCTTTTTTCCAAGCTGTCCAAATCCTATTTTTTCATAGGAACCTTTCGGACCTCTCCACCTTTTTTCACATAATGCTTGTAGCCAAGCAAAATAAAGGCTTCTACCAGTCGTTTTAGAATTATCTGGATTTCTTCTTTCCATTTTAAAACCGGTTTTACCATAATGGTGCGAATGCCGGCACGGTTGGCTCCCCAGATATCTGTAAAAATCTGATCTCCCACAAAAAGTGTGTTTTCTTTCGTGGTGTCCATCTTTTCCATGGCCATTTCATATCCTTTTACAGAGGGCTTATTGGCTTTGAAAATATAAGCGCTGGCCCCGGAAGCTTCTTGGAAGGTTTTCACCCTGGGTTCCTTGTTGTTTGAAAGCAAAAGACTTTGAAATCCCAGCTCATTTAATTCCGCAAAAAACGCTTTTGCTCTGTCGTCTGCGGGAGCATTGTGAGGAACCAAGGTATTATCCACGTCAAAAATTATGCCGCGATACCCTTCTTCGTATAATTTTTTTATATCTGCATCATAAATGGACGAAATATAATCGTCCGGATAAAGTAAACTTTTCATATGATATCCTTTTCTTCTTTGACACCAAAGGGCATTATAGCAGAATTTTTACAAGTAAGCCACCCTCAATCCTTTGAAATTTGAAGCATAAAAAAAAGACAGTCCTTTCGAACTGTCTTTTGAACTTTAATTATAATACGAAGTCTTCTGCTCCACGAACCACCTTTGCTTCCGGTTCAGCATTTTCTCCAACAAATACCTGATACTGCTGAATCGCCTGGTCCTTTCTCATATCGGAAAGAGCCTTTTCAACGTCCAAAGAACGAAGGTCACTCTTTTCAGACTTTACTTCAAAGTTCTCTGTAGGACGATACTGGTCCGCATAATCATAGCTTCCAAATGTCTGCTTACTCTTTGCAGCTTCAATAGCTTCCTTGGAAACTTCTTTGACCTCTTCCTTAGTCTCTACAGGCTGAGAAACTTCTTCCGGTCGATTGTTATGAACGTTTGAGACGTTATTTATATTGTAGAAACCTGAATATGGTCTAATTCCTGAAATATTCATGCACTTGAAATCCCTTTCACGTTATAAATACGTCATATTTCCTCTCACATTATATATCGACGGTCAACGAAAAAACTTAACCCTTTTTTGTTATTTGTTCAACATTTTATTTAATTCATCCAAAAATGTCTCTACATCCTTGAATTCTCGATATACTGAAGCAAAACGCACATACGCTACAGCATCAATATCTTTTAATTTTTCCATGACGATTTCACCGATACGATCGGAACGGATTTCTTTTTCTTCGGAAGAAAAGATTTCAGTCTCAACTTCGTCAATTAACTTGGTAATGGTATCCACTGAAACAGGGCGTTTGTGGCAAGCGCGCAAAATACCGCCTTCAATCTTTGCTCTGTCATACTGCTCACGTACGTTATCCTTTTTGATAACAATAAGCGGTATGGTCTCAACCTTTTCGTATGTAGTAAAACGCTTTCCGCAATCATCACACATTCTACGACGACGAATAGAATTGTTATCGTCTGCCGGTCTAGAATCAATTACGCGTGTGTTATCGCTTCCGCAAAATGGACATCTCATGATTACTCCTCCATATCCCCAAAATAATGCGTTGCTAGTTTTTACAAGTACAATATTTAGTATAAACAAGTTTCAACAAATAATCAAGTCGCATTTTCTGCGGATTTTTGAGGATTTGAAAGGTGTTTCTTCTTATTTAAACATTGAAACGGAATAAAATTACGTCGCCGTCCTGAACCACGTATTCCTTACCTTCCATACCAACAATTCCTTTTTCTTTTGCTGCTGAAAGAGAGCCGCAATCCAAAAGATCCTGGTAGTTTACAACTTCTGCTTTAATGAATCCACGTTCAAAGTCGGTATGAATCTTTCCTGCTGCCTGTGGTGCCTTTGTTCCTTTTTTAATCGTCCAAGCACGGCACTCATCTTCTCCGGCAGTCAAAAAGCTCATAAGTCCAAGCAATGAGTAGCTTGCTGCAATCAGCTTATCCAATCCGGAAGATTCTACACCCAAATCTTCTAAGAACAATTTCTTTTCTTCGTCATCCAACTCAGAAAGTTCCTGCTCCATTTCTGCACAAACAACAAATACTTCTGAATTTTCAGCCTTTGCAAGTTCGCGAACTGCTGCAACATGTTTGTTGTTTGCACCGTCATCAGCCATATCTCCTTCTGCTACATTTGCGGCATAAATTACCGGCTTAGCGGTCAAAAGGTTGTAGGAATCAAACCAAATCTGCTCATCTTCGTCTGTTTCGGAAACTTCAAAGTTCTTTGCCATTTTTCCGTCTTCCATATGCGCTTTTAAGCGCTCAATCAAGTCCACTTCCTTGGCAAGGGTCTTGTCCATCTTTGCCTGCTTGTGGATTTTTTGATAACGACGGTCAATAATCTCCAAATCAGAGAATAAAAGTTCCAAATTTATTGTTTCAATATCTCTGGCAGGATCAATGCTTCCGTCAACGTGAACTACGTTTCCATCTTCAAAGCAACGAACCACATGAACGATAGCGTCTACCTCACGAATATTTGCCAAGAACTGGTTTCCAAGACCTTCACCCTGGCTGGCCCCCTTTACCAAACCTGCAATATCCACAAATTCGATGGTGGCGGGTGTTACTTTCTTTGTATTGTAAAGTTTTCCAAGTGCCTCCAAGCGTGCATCCGGTACAGCTACCACGCCCACGTTGGGATCGATGGTTGCGAAAGGATAGTTCGCTGCCAGTGCACCTGCCTTTGTAAGTGAATTAAATAAGGTTGACTTACCTACGTTTGGTAAACCTACGATTCCTAATTTCATAAATATCTATCTCCATTTCTTTCAAATCCCCTATTGGTGCGGTTTGTAAGGATTTTTCACCTTCCAACATTGGAATATTTACACCAATTTTACACCAATCATAATTCGGGATGTATTTCCATATATCACTATAGGACGTTTTTAAAACTGTCCACGAAAGAAGCTTCAAATTTTTGATGCTCCTTTATCTTTTCCTCTTCCGTGTTATGCACATATAAATCCATTGTCGTAGATATATGCGCATGTCCTAAGATTTCTTGCAATGTCTTAGGCCGCATTCCAGCCTCTATACATCTGGTCGCATAGGTATGTCTAAGTGAATGCATCGATATTTTCTTTATCTTTGCTTTCTTACATATCTTTTCCAGTGTCGTATCATAAGACGTATTCTTTGTCGGCATTCCATTTCGATTAACAAACACGAATTCTTCCCACTGTTTATCCTTTACATAGCGAAACTTACGATTGTCATAACGTTGCTTTAGCATTTCATAAGCAACATCTGTCATTGGTATTTTTCGATGTCCAGATTTCGTTTTCGGCGGACCAATGTAAAATCTCTGCTCACTAAAGCGATACTCCATGGTTCTGTTTACCGTGATTTGTCGATTCTTAAAATCAATATCATCCCACTGCAATCCCATAATCTCGCCCATACGCATCCCAGTCTGTAATATTAATAGATACTGTCCAAAATTAGAACAATCCCTAGCTTCTTCCATAAATCGAATCTGCTCATCTACTGTAAGAAACCGAACATGTTTCTCAATTTCTTTTGGTACACGAACCATCTTATTCATAGGAGACCGCGGTATCACTTCATTAATGAACGCATAATAGAACATGCTTTGCATTGTAATACGTGTTTTATCAATCGTAGAACCTGCATAAGAATCCATCATATTATTCAGTACCTGCTGACAATGCAATGTTTTCACATCGCATATCTGCATATCACCTATCACCGGGCCGATATTCCTTTGATACCTCTCACGATAATTCCTTACCGTATTGTATCTTACTGTCGGCGTTTTGATATTCTCAATCCAGTACTGAAACCACTGATCTACTGTCATAAATCCGGTTGTCATTCCACTTAAGCTATTGATACGAAGTTTCTCCTCTTCTATCCAGCATTTGGCTTCTTGCGGATTATGAAAGTATTTCTCATGCCTTTTCCCTGTGCGATCTGTAAATCTAGCTGTGTATAAACCATCCTTTCTCTGGCAAACACCTCTTGCAAGTTTTCGGCCAGTCAAACTCTTTCCCATGTGACTCTATAGACCTCCTTTCTTGTTGAAAGTCAGCCTATTCCTTAACCTTTCAAATTCTACCATATTCTAGCCTTTTGTTCAACAAAGCCTGTTATAAAGCGATTTTATGCTCCAGGTAGTTTTCAAATTCTTTACGTTTGACCAACCTCTTTCTCCCTACATAGATGACAAACGGACACATTGGTTCATTTAACATCAATTCAATCTTGTTAATACCTATATTGGTATACAGCGCTGCCTCTTTGATGGTTAATAAATATTTGTTTTCAATTGGTATATTTTCATCCTTTCTAACTTCCATATTTTTCCCCCAAACTCTTAACACACTATACAGTTTTAATGTCACTAAATATATATTTATGAAATAGACGGCGCAGTTCCTACACCTAGTGCG
>JAEEGL015580250.1_pt1 | contig 18040 bp, 15 predicted proteins | sample 9134231 | NCBI WGS metagenome assembly JAEEGL01 (sample SAMN16246548, study PRJNA631951) | gut metagenome | biome: gut microbiome; feature: rumen; material: fiber-attached | host: Bos | place: Iran: Karaj | collected 2018-10 | reverse complement strand
TACGCCTTCCATCGCTGTAGGTGAGTGCCGCAACATGATGGTCAAGATGGTCACAAAGGCTAAGGACGGACTCGATAAGTCCATGGACATGCTCTCAAACGGATATAACACAGCTGATTTCGACTTCATCAAGAAGAACGAGGAGCGTGTCGACGGCTACGAGGACCTTTTGGGTTCCTACCTCATGAAGCTCACGACCACACAGCACTTAAGCGTTGAAGACAAGAACAGATCTTCAAGAATACTTCAGGCGATCGGAGAAGTTGAGCGTATTGCTGACCACGCAAACTATCTGTCTGATTCCGCCGAAGAGATCGAGACCAAGCATCTCGAGTTCTCTGATGCGGCACGTGATGAACTTAACAGGGTTATTCCTGCAGTCCGTGAGATCTATACGATGGCTCTGGACTGCTACCTTTCAAATAACGCATCCAATGCCGACAATATCGGACCTTTGAGGATCGTAATAAGCGAGATGTGCGACAAGTTCAAGGCAAATCACGTTGAAAGACTTGCAGAAGGCGTCTGCACAACGGAGCAGGGATTCGTCTTTAACGACATCCTCTACAGCTGCGTAAGAATCGCAGAGCACAGCCTTAACATCGCTGCCATCGCATACAGATTCAAGCACGCAGGCTCCACAAATCCCGACACTTACATGCACGACTTCAAGCAGCGTAAGGATAAGGACGAGAAGAAGTACCAGGAGTACGTCAAGAAATTCAACGCATAAGAGCAGGCGAGATGTTATGTCTGATTCTTTAACAGCAAAAGATATATTCAAGAAATGCAGGGATCACGTATCCCGGTTCTTCCGCCGCTTTATGGCTTTTTTAAGAGGAATCTGGATCCTCTTTAAGCAGAGTTTCAGAGTTGTTATGCTCTTTATCCTGCTCTGTTCGGTATTCACCATTATGGCTACTTCCGTTCTGAAGGACCTTCTTATCACCCTCATGATGAAGGTCGCGGGTGTCGAATATATCGTTCCGGCCAATCTTTCTCACGTGTTGTTTAATCCCGTGTCGATCGTTTTGATGATCATTTTCGCGGTCATAATCACGTTGTTCTCATTGTTTGAGATAGCAGGACTTCTGCATGCATTTTCGATGGGACAGGCGGGAAGAACGACCAACATCATGAGCATGTTCGCAGCAGGTCTCCGCGCATGCAGAAAAGCGCTTCACCCGAAGAACTGGCTCCTTATCGTATTCATTCTGGTACTGTTCCCGCTTACGAGAGTATTTCCTCTCGCAACCTCAACATTTAAGCTAATCCTTCCGGGTTTTGTCAACCAGACTATCGATTACACCAGAGGACTTAACGTCGTTTACAGGATAGGCTATGTCGCACTCATCCTGATACTTACAGTCTATCTGTTCTCCATCAACAGCTTTGTAATGCAGAAGGATTCCTTCATGAAGAGCTGCAGGGGATCAAGACTTCTCGAAAGAGGACATTTCGTAGAGACACTGCTCTCGCTGATACTTCTTACCATCATCCTGAATTTTACGATCAATTCCATTTCTTCTATCATCGTCATCAACACGAATGAAGTTACCAGCATGATCTTCGGAAACAGCAAGAATATCATCTTCAAGGCGGAGAATGTCGGCACATCCACATACCTTTTGCGTCAGATATTAAAGAGCTTTATCTCACCTGCGGTAAACAATGCCGCACTCGCGGTTTTGTTCTACCGTTATGTGGATGAGAAGGACATGCTCCTTACTTTGTCCAAGGATACGTTCAAGGCGAAAAAGACATCCTGGAAAGGTGTCATCGCTTTCCTTATCGTTCTTGCTATCTTCTCTTCATTAACAAGCGTTTATTGGCTTCACAGATATGCATTCTTATTCGAACCCGTTGACCAGCCTCTGGTCTGCGCACACCGCGGCGACAATGTAAACGCACCCGAGAATACGATGCCTGCATTTGAAATGGCAGCAAGCGAGAACCTGGAGTGGATCGAGCTTGATGTTCACCAGACATCGGACGGCGTCATCATCTGCAACCACGATTCAACGATCAAGAGAGTTACGGGAATAAATCTTTCCATCCACGATCACACATACGAAGAACTGACCGCATGCGAATTCGGTTCATGGATGCCCGGCAACTACGAGCATGTAGTCGTTCCGACACTTGCGGAAGTACTCCTGTTTGCAAAAGAGAATCACATGAACGTTCAGGTTGAACTTAAAGGTCATGCTGACGACGTGAACTTTGAAGAGAATGTGCTTCAGGTAATAAACGATACCGGCATGCACGATAACGTCATGGTAATCGCACAGGATCTGAGCCGTCTGCAGCGTGTAAATGAACTTGATCCTACTATCACCAAAGCATACTGCGTCGTAGTCGGCTTGGGCGACCTTGAGCATCTTGAATGCTCTGACAACATCTCGATCGAAGAGTCCTATATCACTCCTGAACTTGTACGCGATATGCATGCGCAGGGCAAGAAGGTTTTCTGCTGGACAGTCGATAACGACGATACGGTTCAGTATCTCATCAGCTGTGATGTCGACGTAATCGGCACGGATAATCCTATGCTTATCAGCAATGCGGTTGAAAAGGGTGACTGCTCAGGAGGATTTACCAGGATCTTCCACATCATTCTCCACGTCATTGCGAATATGGATAAATAATTAGTCGATAGTGCGGTAGAAAACTTCGTATCTGCCGTCGTTTTCCATCTCCATGACCATATATCCGCGCTTAGAACCGCCTCTCGGTATTGCAATAGAACCGGGGTTAAGTATGCGCGGTCCTGCGGCTGTTCCGAAGCCTGATTCATAAAATCTGTTGAATGAGGATATGGCATCGCCGAAGCTGTCGTAGGGCACGTGTGTGTGACCGAACATGCAGATGTCGCAGCCCTGTTCCTGCGCTGTGAGAGAAAGCGTCAGAAGGCCGTAATTCACGCGCTGGCGGTGGCCGTGAGCACAGTAGATCTTATGTCCGTTGAGGGTGAATACAGCCTCGTTTCTTACGAGTGAAGGATCGAATTCATAGTAGTCGCAGTTGCCCTTTACGAAGATGCATGCAGTCTTGGGCGCACCTGCCCATTTTGCGATCTCTGCCTGCGGATATTCGGAGTCACCCAGATGTATCAGCATATCGGGTGTCTCTTTTAAGATCGCCGTTCTTAACGGTCCTGTTGTTCCGTGCGAGTCGCTTACGATTAGTATCTTCATGGCAAATCCTTATCAGACAAAATAGAAGTCGGTGTCCCATCCGGGAATGCACCTGGTATGTTTCATGTAAACCTTATAGTCGCTTCTTATTTCAAGCACTTTCTGCACAAGAGTGAATACGTCTTCGCTCCTGTGATAGCATGCGATCTTCATGAGGGGACGGCACTTATTTATGGTGTCTTTTGCACCCTCGACCGCTGCAAGTTCAGAGCCTTCAACATCGAATTTTATAAAGCTTACGTCATCAAGCTTAAGAGAATCGACGGTTATCACATCTATCTCGCGAGTGTTCTTTAATTCGACATTGCTGTTCTGCAATGCTCTTGTTCCTCTGCCTCTTGCGGTGGATACGAGTTCTTTACCGACCTTGTCACCGATAAGTGCGTTGATGCATGTGACGTCAAATTCTTCAGCTTCAAGATCTTCGGCACACGCCTTGAGCTTTGCAAATGAATGACGTTCAGGTTCTAACGCAACTGCTTTTTTGAGGCACGGAAACTTGCCGAGATAACGAATTAATGTATCGCCGTAGTAAGCACCGAGATCTATGTAGCAGCCGGCCTTTGTCTGTTCTAATAATTTGAATTCCTCATCGGGATCGGACTCACAGTCTTCAAGGAAAGATATGTCTCCTGTGAGTTTATAGTTGATGTAATCTTCAAAGCATTTGCGTGAATCTTCATCTGCAAGTTTTGAATAAACATCTTCAATAAATGTTTTATTTGCTTTGTAGAATTCACGGTTGAATAATATGTCACCGTACACGGGAACGTCCGGCACATAAAGTTCTCTTTCGGATGCTATTTTAGCGACTTGTTCAAGGACTTCGGGACGTGATGAACCGAAGCATACGAGAACAATGAAATCTTTATCTGCGAGAGCTTTGCAGCAGTCTGAATAAGATACGACTTTATATTCATGGAACATCCTGTCCCTTACAAAACCGTCGCTCGCGAAAACGGCGGCAATGAGGCCTTTTAAGCCTTTGCGCTCAAGAACGGTAATTATCTTGTCCGCACCGTCGCCTGTGCCGTAGAGGGCTACAGGACGGCGTTCCTTTGCAAGATAATCCCAGAGGTCAGTTTGTCTTTTCGAGATGTCCATAGGGATAAGTATATATTCTCATGCTGATTCTGCAAATCTGAAAAAAGCCTGCAACATTTCCTGATCGTCATCTGTATTTAAGGTAACAACACGTGGACGGCGCCTGCCGTCCGAAAATGGAGGATAACAACATGAAAAAAGGTGCGATTTTCGGAATAATTGCCGGAGCGGTGACACTTAATATCATAGGCTTGTCATTGATCGGCTCATTTCTGAACAATGCCACGGCGGCAAGTTCAGAGATCAGAATGCATAACGGCGAAGTATCTTACAGTGCAACAAGTGACGGTCTTCTCGGTGATACATACAAAAGTGCAACAGCCGGTGCCGTAACTAATGCTATTGCCTATGAAGCGGATTATGATTTTGCAGATGAAGCTGAGTTTTCCACAGGCGTTAACGGCGGTATTGTCGCAGCAGCACCTGACGATCCCGGCGTTAACGTAGATCCTGCAAAGGGAAGACTTCTCATAAGGACAGTTACTATTACGGCAGAGACTACAAATTATGTTGAAGTTGCCGCAAGCGTTGAGAGCAAGGTTAAGGAATACGGCGGATACATTGAGTATTCTTCAATGCGCGGCACAGGCAACAACAAGGATCTCCGCACAGGCACATACACGGTAAGAGTTCCCGCAGATAAGCTCGATGCACTCGTTGCTTCAGTCGGAACAAGCTGCACAGTAACATCTTCCAGTGAAGGCACAACGGACGTTACTCTTGAATATGTTGATACAAAAGCAAGGATCGAATCTTTAAGAGTAGAGTACGATCAGCTCCTCGCGCTTCTTGCACAGGCAGAAGATCTTGATACTATCATCGTTCTCCAGAACAGACTTACCGATGTCAGATATCAGATCGAGAGCGCAGAATCCAGAGTAAGAGTTCTTGAGAATCAGGTTCTTTATGCAACACTTACACTCACACTCAATGAAGTTCTTGAAGAAAAAGAAGTTGAAGAAGCACACGTCGAGACATACGGCGAGAAGGTTTCCAACCAGTTCAAGCAGACATGGGAAAACACAGTTAAGTTCTTCCAGAATGCACTTCTCGGACTCATCGCATGCATCCCCGGCATCGTCGTAATGGTAATAATCGCTGCTGTAGTTCTCATCATCGTCTTTACGGCACGCAAGAAGAGAAGAGCAAGAAGAGCAAAGGCACTCGCAGCTAAAGAAGCTGAAAAGATTGAAGAAAAGAAATCTGAAGAAAAGAAATCCGAAGATAAAAACGAGACAAAGGAGGACAAGAAGGAAGAGAAAAAAGAATCTGCTAAAGACTAATCCTAAACTGCATAGATAAAAGATCTGTAAATGAAATCTGATTTACGGCCGTAGATTAAGGATTTTAGGAATAACGGATTAACAATATATGGAATAAGAAACAAGTTCAGAATTCATATACAGAGAAATCACAACCGGCTGCGAAGCTCTCCCAACCATCGGGACCTCCGCAGCCGATGTTGTCGTATACTGCACATGTTTTGAAACCGCCAGCTCTTGCGCCTTTCATTGCCTGCGGAACGTCATCGAAAACAACTGCCTTGTCGGGCGTTACGACGATTCCGGGAGCGGAAATATAATCGGTGGCGCGAAGGAAAATATCAGGCGAACTCTTATCAATTTTATTGCCGAGATCTTCAAGCGTGATAACGAAATCGAACATATCCCTTATGCCTGTATGGACCAGTGATGCGTTCGCATTCTGACGTGAAAGAGCAGTCGTTACGCACAAAGAAAATCCGAGTTTTTTTGCCTCATCAAGATATTCTCCCGCACCTTTTTTGAGACAGACTTCAGACCTGTAAAATCCGTATACCATCGACTCCCATGCATCAACGATCTCCTGCCAGGTGAGAGGGATTCGGTACTTTGTCTGAGTGTATCTTGCGGCATCTTCGATCGTTGCTCTTTTTACCACTTCGGTATATTCGGGAGTTACCTCATATCCGTAGCGTCCGAGGAATTCCTTATCGACGTCATGCCATACTGTCATTGAGTCGAGGAGGGTTCCGTCGAGATCGAAGATGAGCAGTTTAACGCCCTCTTTCGAGAGCGCTTTAAGATCGGGATAAGGTGCAAATGAGGTTAAGTCTTTCTTCATTATTCCATGTAGGAGAGCTTGCCCTTGAGGTTCTCTAAGGCCTGTTCTCTTTTTGTGTTGAAGTCGACTTTGTTATTCTCGATCAGGTTGTTGCCGTACGAATCGATGGATACGATCAGGGGTCCGAACTTCTCGGCCTTAAGTCTCCACATAGCTTCAGGCATTCCGAGATCGAGCCATTCAACGCCTTCAACATCAACTACTTCTTCAGCTGCAACCACGGCGCATCCGCCGGGGAAGATGGTGTGGATCGCACAGTTATCGATACAGCCCTGTGTGGTCTTGGGACCCATTCCGCCTTTGCCGATGATGATCTTTACGCCTGTCTTTTCGAGGAACTCAGCCTGAGCCTTTTCCATACGCATGGATGTTGTGGGGCCTACGCTGATTACCTTGTATTTATCGGGCTCGCCTTCGGCATTGATCTTCTTCATGATGGGGCCTGCATGAAAAATTGCCTTGCCTTTGAGATCGACCGGAGGTTCCTTGCCTGAGATTACCACTCTGTGATGCACATCGTCTCTGCCTGTTACAATATCGCCTGTGAGGTAGATGACGTCGCCGATGTGAACCTTCTTAATATCTTCGTCTGATACGGGTGTTTTGAATTCAAAAGTGCTCATAAGACTGCCCCCTTGTGTGTGAAGAAATCGTAGGTGAAGTCAGGCTTGATCTTTATGCCTGCTCTTCTGTGCGCCCAGCATGCAGTGGACATACCCATTGCAAGTGTAGCGGGGTGTCTTGAAGCCTGCTCGATGTTGACGCCCATTACGGAAAGCTTGCCGCCGAATCCGCCGGGACCGAGACCAATTGAATTGAGGCCGTCTTCAATCAGCTTTTCCATCTCTGCTGCCTTGGGGTTCGGGTTGTGTGAACCGACCTGTCTCAAGAGTGCTTTCTTTGAGAGCTTTGCAGCGACTTCGGAGGAACCTGCGATGCCGATGCCGACGAGGCACGGGGGGCAGGCATTTACGCCGTATGTAGTCATCTGCTCGAAAACAGCTTTTGCGATGCCTTCGTAACCTTCAAGAGGCATGAGGACTTTTGAGAAACCGGGCAGTGAGCATCCGCCGCCTGCCATATAGAAATAGAGTTCTAATTCATCACTGTCCTTAACGATCTCCCAGTCGATCCAGGGGCTGTGAGTACCGATATTGTTGCCTGTATTCTTCTCATCGAAAACCTCGACCGCATTAGGTCTCAAAGGAGCCTTTGCAGTAGCTTCCTTTACCGCGTCGATAAGGGCATCTTCGATGATGTCCATGTAAGGCCACCTGGAGCCTACGCGTGCAAAGAACTGCGGGATGCCTGTATCCTGGCATGAAGGTCTCTTCAAAGAATCTGCAAGCTGCATGTTCTTTTCCATTACGTTGTAGATGTCGGGAGCGAAGCCTTCGTTCTCGATCTCTTTCATCTGTGCCAAACGGAGCTTAACATCGTCAGGAAGATGTCCTGCGGAGTAGCTCATAAAGGATGCGACAAGTGCCGATAACTGTTCGCGGGGTATTGACATAAGAAAACCTCCGTTAATTCTTTTCGTGACAATTATATAACAAGTGTAAGCGTGAATGCCGACAGACTTTCAAAAGAAAAGCAAGTTCTTTATAATAAGCAAAATAATTAAATGATTTTATACAGGGGTATTGAAATGACTGGAGAAACCAAGGCAAAAACACCGGTGCTCGCGAAGATAGCGTCCGATAAAGTTTTATGCTACATATCGATGGCACTGCTCATAGCACTGCCGGTAGTGGAATTAATTAATGAGATTCTGAAGCGATCAAAGATCAAGGCATTCAGGACTTGGTATCCGTCCTATTTGCAGCCCTATGTTGTTGCTATATTCGGTATTGCATTAACGTTGTTTGTAGTCCTGTCATTAATAGGTAGAGCGGTATCCGGAAAATTCAAGTTCTATGTGGCTGATGTTTTCTATTTTACGCTTTTGGCTTTCATGCTCATCTCGATGTTCTGCTCAAAGAATTTCGGTGTTTTCGCTGACGGCTATAAATACTATATGGAGCATCCTCTGCATTTTCTTTGCTACTACGGACTTTTCTATGCAGGTTCCATGATCGAAGATACAAACCTCAGAAGAAAGGTTCTTATCACATATGTGATCGTTGCCGTTATTCAGGGCGTCGTTGCATTCCTTCAGACAAGAGGATTCGAGATCTCATACTGCCTCTATGAATCTGACCGTCCGGGTTACACGGCAACATACGGACTGCTCCAGAATACAAACTTCTTCGGAACACTTTCATGCGTTCTCACGGCAGTTACATCAGGCCTGTTCATAATGAGCTCCAAGATCTTTAAGAAAAAGGCGGCAAAGTGGGCGATCTTTGCATTGTCGATCCTCATGTTCTACGTAATGATCGCAAGTATGGCGCGTCTTGCTTGGCTCGGACTCGGAGCAATGATCCTTACATACATCATTTCATTTGCGATTATGAGCAAGAAGGGTGCGATCGATAAGGATTCATTAAAAAAGATAATCATCGACTTCATCACACTCATCATCGGATACATCGTAGTCATAATTCTCAACATCATTCTCGAGCCTTCCATCACGGATAAGATCGAGCAGACAACAGAGGATATCTCAGAGCTTTCAGATACGGGTAACATCGGCAACGGCAGAGATGACATCTGGAGAGCAGCTCTCTCAAGCGTTCCTCATCACTGGGCTACAGGTATCGGACTTGATAACCTTGCAGAAGCATTCAGAGAGCAGCCCGGCTGGGAGCCCGGCATGTACGTCCAGTCAAAGGGCCACTGCGAATATATCCACACACTCGCAACACAGGGTGTTTTCGCAATCATCAACTATCTGGCACTTCTCATCTATGCAGCTGTAAGTTCGGTCAAGGCAATCATTCACGAGAAGAATGATGTTAAGAGAAGTTATATGTGGATATTCTTCGGCGCTTTCGTTGCATACATTTCACAGGCACTGGTCAGCAGCAGCGTCATGAACGTAGCACCTTATTTCTGGCTCATATTAGGTTTGGTAACAGCGAGGACAAAGCCCATTTCTTTAAAGAAGAAGTGACATCAGGAAGGAGGCTTCCCCATGTTCGACTCTTTCATCAGGCACAAGGTTGAAAAGGAAAGACAGATCTTCATAAAGAACTGCACTGAATTTGACACGCCCAGACTCGAATCTGAGGAATTTCCTGCCGGATGCAAATCCGAGACGGACATTGTCTACAAGGAAGGCGACACTCCATTAAAGCTTGATGTCTATACTCCTTTCGGTTGTGTAGGCGCAAAAGAGTGCTTTATCCTCATCCACGGCGGAGCTTTCGTATACGGCTTTAAGAAACTTGATCAGAACTTCGGAATGCATCTTGCGATCAAGGCGGGAATTCCTGTCGTAAATGTTGACTATACGCTTGCACCCGAAGCGGATCTTCCGCAGATGATCACCGAAGTTTTCAAGGCGATGAACTTCGTCTATATCAAATACGGCTTTAAGAAGTATCACACAGTCGGCGATTCCGCAGGCGGATATCTCGCTTATATGGTTGCCGTGGCTGCAAGGAGCAGACACGTTGCCCATAAGATGTGGGTTTTCGAGAAGCTTAAGGGAACAGTTGAATCTGCCAACCTGATCTGTCCCGGCATCCAGAATAACGTTAAAGGTTTCCCCGGTTACTATTTCGAAAAGCGCGTGGACACCAAGGCAGAGTCTTCAAGGCTTCCTGATTATGCTTACGACCTTAATCTCATTGCAGAGCAGGACAGCGGCCTCAGGGTTTCCGTAATTGCAGGCGAAGCTGACTTCCTTTTGGAACAGAACCGCGCGTTCAAGGAAAACGTTCCGGGCGTCATGTATTACGAAGGACATAACGAAGGCGAATTCATAATGCACCACGTTTATCCGATAGCTCATCCGGAGTGGCCGCAGTCAGTCAAGGCAATTGAGACCATTGCAGAAAACGCAGTGGGAAGACGATAAAGGGGATAAGGATGGGATTATTCGACGCATTCAAAAAGAAAAAGCCTGTAAGCTTTGAAGAGATCGATTCGGTCGAAAAGGCAAAGGAAGAATGCAGAAAAGGCAATCTGGAAAGAATGCATATCATGTCACCGATCTTCGGTGGTTCGGACGAGGATTTTAACATCCTGTATGTTCCTGTCGGGGTAAACCGCATCAAGGAAGGATACGATGATATCCTGGCAGATCTTGTTGAACAGGGAAAAGCAAAATCATTCAACTGCAAGCCTGAATATAAAGGTAAGAGCGTAGTCCCGAGCAAGATCACCATCGTTTCCGGAAAAGACGGAGTCGAAGTATTCAAGCAGACGATCGATGTCTGGTAAAGAAGATAAATCAGCATGAGATACAAGGACGGACGCACTGTCGACTCTTTCATGATGGTCAAAGAGCTGTAATGCAGGTATTAGAGCATTATTGATTGCTTAAGATGTTTTGATTTTTATGGTGGTTTACATATAATAATATAAAGTAAAACAAGGATGATTGCCGTAAGGCTTAACGAATATACGCATTAAATATGAATGTACTGAATCTTACACAAATGCTTGAGTTTTCTCAGAAAGGTGATGAACGCGGTCACCTTGTTATCGTTGAGGGAATGCAAGACATACCTTTTGATATCAAGAGGATCTTTTATATCTACGGTTCTGACAAGGATGTCGTAAGAGGGCAGCATGCCAATAAAATCAGCGAATTCGTTCTTATCAATGTGGCAGGCACCAGTAAAGTCAGAGTTAAGGACGGAAAGGGCAACGAGACAGTCTTTTCTCTGAATCGTCCGCATACGGGAATCTATCTTCCTAAAATGATATGGAAGGAAATGTATGATTTCAGCGAGGATTCCGTATTGTTGTGCATTGCAAATACGCATTATGATCCCGATGAATATATCAGGGATTACGATGAATACCTGAAAATAGTCAATGAGGCCGGAGAAGAAAAATGAAGGTCTCTATAGTAATTCCGGTCTACTATAACGAAGCAAATCTCCGCCCTCTGTATGCGGATATCAAAGAGAGGTTTATCGACAAGATAGATTATGATTACGAGATCATAATGGTTAACGACGGCTCAAAAGATAAGAGCTATGAGGTTATCTGCGAACTGGCGAAGGAAGATCCCAACATAAAACCTGTTTCGTTATCCAGAAATTTCGGTTCGCATGCTGCGTGCCTCTGCGGCTTGTCCAACGCTACGGGAGACTGTGCCGTTATTAAAGCTGCAGATCTTCAGGAACCCACCGAGTTGCTGCTTGATATGGTTGAAAGCTGGAGATCCGGAAACAACGTTGTTCTTGCGTGCAGGGAGGAAAGGGACGAGAGTAAGACACAAGTCGGTTTTGCCAACATGTATTACTGGATGGTCAGAAAGACTTCGCTTCCCAACATGCCAAAGAACGGATTTGATATTTATCTTCTCGACAGAAAAGTAATTGATGTCATCGAACAGCTCGACGAGAAGAACAGCGCGATAACAGGTCAGATACTTTGGAGCGGATTCAGGACCGGTATCGTTTATTACAAGAGAAAAGCACGCGAAATCGGCAAGAGCAGATGGACTTTGAAGAAAAAGATACGTCTCGTATCAGATACACTCTTCAGCTTTTCGACACTGCCGATAAGAATACTTGAGATCGTGGGCGTTATTTCATTCTTGGTCGGTATTGTATGGACGATAGTAGTATTGATCGCAAAACTGACAGGCAATATTCCCGTCAGCGGTTATACAACACTTATAATCTTCAACCTCTTAAGCTTTGGCATAACTATGCTGTCTATGGGAATTCTGGGCGAGTATCTGTGGAGGTCCTTTGATGCATCCAGAAAGCGCCCGCCGTACATCATCGAAGACAGAGATGATCCGAGAGAGAACAGAAGATGATCGAATTAAGAGAGCTGAAAGTAAAAGATGCGCCTCTCATGCTCGAATGGATGCATGATGCTGATATCCAAAGATCATTCAAGCGTAGAATGGCTGACTACACCATTGATGATGTTCTTGCATTTATTAAGAAAGCCGCATTTCCGGATGCTGTTTCCACAGGAACAGATCTTCATTTTGCAATTGTGGATCAGGCAGATGATCAGTATCTCGGCACTGTAAGTTTGAAGAATATAGACCTGGAAAACAGTAATGCTGAGTTTGCGATCGTAACCAGAAAAACGGTGCACGGTAAGGGCATCGGACACGAAGCAACCATATCGGTGCTTAAGAAAGCCTTTAATGAATTGGGCCTGCAAAGGGTGTACCTGAATGTCTTTTCGAATAATGAACGTGCGATCAGACTTTATGAAAGATGCGGATTCAGGCCTGAAGGCGAGTTTAGGAATCATTTCATAATCGACGGTCAGTATGTCGGCTGGAAATGGTACGGCATGTTAAAAGACGAGTTTGATGAGAATCGATAAGGAACTGTTGATATGGACAGAATAATGCCAAACCGTCTGGACAGAGGTTTTTACAAGTATCAGAAAGAATTTGAAGACAAAGCGCTTGAGGTGCTCAGGTCAGGCTGGTATGTATTAGGCCGTGAAGTCGAAAACTTTGAAAAGGAATTTGCATCGTATACAGGCGCGGAATATTGTGTTGGCCTTGCAAGCGGACTTGATGCGTTATGGATCGCTTTCCGCGTGCTCGGAATCGGTCCCGGCGATGAGGTAATCGTACAGGGCAACACTTATATTGCCAGTGTAATGGGTATCACGATAAACGGTGCCACACCTGTATTTGTTGAGCCTGATGAATACTTTAATATCGACACATCAAAGATAGAAGAAAAGATCACGGAGAAGACAAAAGCGATACTTGTCGTTCATCTGTACGGCCAGGCGTCTGACATGACTTCCGTTGTCGATCTTTGCAAAAAATATAACCTGCGTCTTGTTGAGGATTGCGCACAGGCACACGGTGCAAAATGGAACGGTCGCCAAGTAGGAACCTTCGGTGATATCGGCTGTTTCTCTTTTTATCCTTCCAAGAATCTGGGCGCTTTCGGCGATGCCGGGGCCGTCATAACTAACAATAAAGAGATTGCTGATGACATCCGTGTGTTCAGGAATTACGGATCCGAGAAAAGATATTACAACAAGGTTGTCGGTGCGAATTCCCGCCTTGATGAGATCCAGGCAGGTTTTCTGAGAGTAAGGCTCAGTCATCTTGAAGAGCTTGCAGAGGAAAAGAAAAAGATCTGCGAACGATATTCCGAAGAACTTCATAACGATAAGATAATTCTGCCGGAGATAAGGGAAGGCGCAACGCATATTTGGCATCAGTATGTCATAAGGACTGACTGCCGTGATGAGCTTATCAGATATCTTGATGAAAACGGCATAGGAACGATAATCCACTATCCGATCCCGCCTCATCTTTCTGAAGCATATGGTTATCTGGGATTAAAGAAAGGCAGTCTCCCCGTTACCGAAAGATATGCCGACACTGTTCTTTCGATTCCGCTGTATAACGGAATGACAGACGAAGAACAGGACTATGTGATCAGAACGATAAACAGTTTTTAAAACTATGAATACTCTTAAGCAGTTCATCCGGTTCGGGTTAGTCGGAGTTTCCAATACGGTCATCGGTTATATTATCTATGCCTTATCCCTTAAGGGACTGAGGCTTTTTAACATTTTCCCGTCATGTGATATCTACATAGCCCAGTTCATCATGTTTGTCTTAAGCGTCGCATGGTCTTTTTACTGGAATAACCGTTTTGTTTTTAAAGGAAAAACAAAATCAAAAAAGGATCTTCTTATTGCGCTTCTCAAGACATACGTATCCTATGCATTCACAAGTTTGTTCTTAAGCGAACTGCTTTTGGCACTCTGGGTAAAGGTATTAGGAATAAATGAATTCATCGCGCCTATCCTTAATCTCGTGATAACAGTGCCTTTGAATTTCTTCATTCAGAAATACTGGGCATTTAAAAACAAAACAGGAAGTGAAGAGCCGGAAGTGAAAACGGCCCCGCTATCCGTTGCTTTCAAGAACAGGATATGTCTTGCGTTGATTTATACCGCTGCTCATTTAACACTTTGCCTGATCTCAGGTCAGTGGTGGGATGACTGGTGCTATTGGATCAACGGACCTCAACAATTGATCAGATCATATGCAGCAAGTGGAGTGCCTGTTCAGGCTTATTATATTATCAGCGTTATGTGGCTTCCGAATTGGGGTTACCGCATTGTTGTATTTATATTATTTTTTCTTGTTGCATTGCTTTTTTACGAGATTCTTCGGAAAATGGATTTTTTCTCCGAAGAAGATGCATTTTTCATTGCTGCGGTTGCAATGACCGTTCCGGGCAACGATGCGAGAACCGTTCTTAACTGCTATGCATATTCCTTTGAGATATTCCTTTTTATGTGCGGCTTCCTGCTTGCCACAAAATTCAATCTCTATTCCGGTGCAAAGAAATATCTGATCCGCATACTATCACTTATCTTACTGGTCGCTTCGTATTGGATGGAATCATTGTTGGTATTTACCGGAATCATTTGGCTTTATTTCCTGTATGGGATTGCGAAAAACAATAAAGATGAAAAGCCGGGCCGTAAAGCCGTTCTTTTTATCAAATCTTATTGGGATTATCTGGTTCTTCCGTTCGTATTCTTTGTTTTGAAAAGGACTTTTTTCAAGCCGTCCGGTGCCTGGGTCGATTATAATCAGATCACAATAGAGTCATTGATCAAAGGAACACTTCTTTCCCCGAAATCAGCCTTTTTAACCATAGTGAATATAGGCCGTTCTTATGTGGTTCAGGCAGGCGTTTTTTCTCTTGGTGTGATCGCTGCAGCGGTTGCCGGATATCTTATTATCAAAAGAATTCAAGCTAAAGGTTCCGGCGCAGCAAATGAATCAACAAAAATAAGCTTTAAGAAGTGGTTATTGATACTTGTGATGGGCCTCGCCTCTTATTTTGCAGGCATTTTTGCATATGTGGTTGTTCGTGAAGGAAAGACGTTAGATGTTACTTCCGTCGATAGCCGTGATACCATGTTAGCAGGATTCGGAATTGCAATTTTGATTGTTGCCATATCCCGCATGATTCCGGTAAAACGGTCTTTTCAGAACTTGCTTCCGATAATATTAATAGTTCTTGGTGTTTTTCATTTTAACGAATGGTATCTCAATTATCAGGAAGACTGGTACCAGCAGAATGTATTGGCATCTGTAATTGAAGAATATGACGGATTTGGAGAAGACAATACAATTTATTGTTTTTTCTCAGAGTCGTCTCAAGTTGCCACAACACGAACTTATACGATAAATGGCATTTCATACACTGTCACGGGGAAGATGGATAAACTCTATTTTTCTCGTATTTCTGATCTTAAATACGGATACATGGAAGCTGATTTTTCGGGCAGCGGTTTTAACTGCGATGATTACGATACATCAGACACGACGATAGACGGAGTGTTGTTTATTAATATTGTTCCCGTAAGCGATATCGACCTCGTTAAAATGCGTATTCATGAGATTACCGATCCTGAACAATTTGAAGAGGACCTGAAGAACATCACTGACGTTTCGTATGTTCGTATCTCAAGCGAGACTTCCGATAAGATCTATGAAAGCTATGGCAGCGGAGATATTACACCGGATACATTAAAAGCTATAGTTGAAGAAAACTAAGTTCAGTTTTTTGCCCATGTATTTCGGCTTAAAAAGCTGTACAAAAACCTGGAATTCTTCAATATCCAGGTTTTTGCCTAGTTTTTTTGCCTGATTTAGATAGGCAAAAAACTGTACTGTTAACGATGACCGTTATGTTCTGTAAGTCGGCTTTGGACCTAAGTAGGACTCCGGTACTTTCGCACCTTCTTCGCATATCACGATCTTCTGAAGGACAAGGTTCGGATTGATCGCATGAATGTTCAATGTGTTCAGACCTTCCTTGAGTTCAACGGTAAATGTCGTCTTACGCACATTATCGAGAACACCCTGTGACCAGTACGGATTGCCGTCTCCGACTGCGAATCCTTCAGGTATCATGTTGATCTTCTTGATGCTGCCGCCGTTAACGCTGACACCGACAAGGATCTTCGGTTCGCGGCCGAAAGGATTGCTCGGGTTGGTGTACAGAGTTACATCGTATTTGCCTGCTGAAGGAACGTTGATCTTATATTCAAGATAAGGTGCGTTCTTTGGGCCGAGAACTTCATCCTGAGGGTAAGCCTTGATGGCATCCATTCCGCGGCTGTAGTCACGGATCATGCGGAATGAAGCATATGAAGGTGAAGAGAAGCAGCGGCTGTAACCGTCAGCAGGAATTGAAATATAGTTCATTCCGAATGCATTCTTTTCGAGTGACCTGTCGAAGATATTTGCCTTGATAAGATCTTCACCGTAATCCTTTCTTCCGACCCAGTGGCAGACCTTCTCGCCCTTGAATGAGGAAGCTCTGTTGAAAGGAGCTTTTACTACTGTGTAGCCGTCGGCACTGTGGATGCAGAATTCCGTTGCATCACCGCGCTTGATGGCAGAGCGGTCGATCTTAACCTTAAGTTCGAAAAGCGTATAAGGTTCTACCGTACCTTCCATAGAAGAGAAGCTCAATCCTTTGCAGGGATTCTCGACGGTATATTTAACTTTCTTATCGCATGCCGTGCTTAAGAACAGTGATGCTTCATCGCATGAAGGATCAAGGAACTGATCCAGAAGAAGGACGCGGCCTGTCCAGAACTTACCTTCGGTATTCTGGCATGAACCTTTAATGGTGGTGATAAGCCTTTCCTTGTTGGCAGGTTCGAATGTGCTGATAACAGGATATTTGCAGCCTTCCTCGCACCAGTTGTTAAAGCCGATGTGCTCTGACAATCCCATGCCGTACCATTTGCCGCCGTGTATCGTGTGAAGTTCATCAACGATTATGCGGTCATAAGCGATGCATTTATTTATCTCGCGGGCGAGCGTCATTGCATAGGTGCTGCCGAGATCAGCAAATGCATGATTCAAAGTGGTCAGGAGCCACATGCGCTGAACGTTAAGGCCGGCTGTCAGAGGAAGCCATACGAATTCGTAGAAACCAAACTCCGTATTTCCTTTGAGCTTGTCTCTCATCTGGTCGCACTTTTTCATCAGCTTATCGATCTCATAGAGCAGATCGAATGTCTCGTTGAAATTAAATGCGTTATAAACGCGGTCGTTCATCGCTTCGGTGCGGCGCGCAGTGGTGATTCGTGTGTAACCAAGGAGCATCTCTCTTATCGCACGCTTGTCTGCTTTAGATACATTAGAACCGAAAATGCGGTTAACAATAAGCTTCGTGTATTCAACTGCCGCATCGGGATTTGTTGTTCCCCAGCGGTCGAAGTCGTATGCGAGATCAAGGAAGAAAGACAGCGGATATTCGTTGCTGAAAATGTCGCCGACATTAACTATCCAGAGATCTCTTATGCCGAAGTCATATGCGGTGGTCATCTGCTCCCATGTTTTGGTGAGAGCGGATGTGTTGAACCACTCGAAAGAAATGGGAAGTCCGTGGTAATCAAAGTGATAGTACATGCCGTAGCCGCCCTTGTGCCTGCGCATTGCAGGTGTCGGAACGGTACGGAGATTTCCGAAATTGTCGTCGCAGAGCATCAGCGTTACGCCGTCAAGCTCAGGATCGCCCATGAGTCCCGGC
>JAEEGL015206811.1_pt1 | contig 18040 bp, 42 predicted proteins | sample 9134231 | NCBI WGS metagenome assembly JAEEGL01 (sample SAMN16246548, study PRJNA631951) | gut metagenome | biome: gut microbiome; feature: rumen; material: fiber-attached | host: Bos | place: Iran: Karaj | collected 2018-10 | reverse complement strand
TCTAGATAGTTACTAGCGGTTAGCTAGTAGCTAGCCGTTTAATCTAGTAGCTACTAGATAGCTTTTAGCTATGGAAGGAGTAAAGCCATGAGTAAAAAAGAATTAAACACAGTAACTATCAATTGCAAGGGTCTCGAGTCTGATATCAACGCGTTTATATCGTTAGCATTGCGATTCGGTGTAGCGGTGGAAGTCGTAACCGATAACAAGGCGCAAAAGGCTAGCAAGTCGGTAACAACAACTAGCAAGCAAAAAGCTAGCAAGGGCGCGGTGGAAGTCGGTAGCATTGACTACTACAAGCAACAAGGTTGCGCCGGCTACATTGATAAAAACGGCGCTATTATCCCGCTAGCAAAATACGATAATAAAAACGCTTGTTATTGGCTTGCTAAAACTGACAAAAACGGCGCTATTATCAAGGATGAAAAAGGGCGCGTGATAACACTATTTGACCGCGCGCAATATGACTTAAAGCGTAACGAGATGTATTCGAAACATACTTATAAGGCCACCAAGTTATATAAGACTCCAAAAGCTCGCGTATATAGTTCGCTTAAATGGATTGCAACAAGCGCGCAAGTTGTTGAATTTTAAGCAATTGATAGTAACTAAAGCTTTATGGTTTGACCGTCATAACGACGGTCATTCCACAAGGTTTTAGCAACCTTGATAGTACTTTGATAATGAAATATAGGAACACGAAAAACCGATGTATACGCGCGTGAAGTAGCTTTATAACAGGGCGCAAAAGTCCGGTTATAGGTGGCTTATGTAAACCGATATAAGCCAAAACTAAACCGGTATAAGTAGCGCACTAGCCGCCATTATAGCCGCGATTTTACCGCGAAAAATCAAGCCGGTTATATTGACCGGCGCGGGCTTGCATACTCATAGCAAGCGCGGTATTTTTGGGACTATAACGGGCGCTAGTAGTCGTTATAGAGTCAGTAGCGCGTCAAGTAGTATAAGACTTGCATAGTGTATAAGGTTAGGATGTTTCTATACTATCGTAAATACGATAGTGACCGCTAGCCGGTAAAAAACCCGCGGATTATACACCGCGCGGGTGTAGCTATTAGCTATTTAAGGGTCAAGAAGACAGAATAATTGACCTATTAGAACACACTCGATTCTAAAAGCCGGTATAAACTAGCCATTTTGGCGGGTATATGAAAAAAGCCCGTTTTAGCGGTTATTTCGTACAAATAGCGCGTCTAGTTAGGTTTTATCTAGGTAGTCGGTGGAAGGACTAAAATCGCCGTCATAAGCGCTCAAACCGGTTATTTTTAAGCTTTAGCGCGCACACAGTAGTCTGTTGCGTTATTAACTCAAACCGGCTTTAGTTTGCTATCGTGTGAATTATAGCCGGCGCGGTTAATTGAATTGTGTCCCGTGTTAAAGTGGAAAAAAACCGGCGCGTAGTCTAACACACTACAACCGGCGCGGACTAGTCCCAAAATGTTAGCTTATAGCCTTTTTAGGACTAGCGCGCGGGTTATGATTAAACGCGTATTGTTTAGGTTATTCCCTTTACGTGCTTATATAGCCCGTGACTGTTCGACTCAGTCCGGTTGTACTACTTGCCAAAGGACTTTGATGAAGTCATTGTCTTTTGACTTGTATACCTTATGAAAACTGACACCTTATGAAACGTAGGAATTTGCACCAAGGGGCTAGTGGGACTATATTTCCACTAGCCTTTTTGGTACAAACCACTATGCACCACTTTACAAGCTTGAAAACATGCTTAAAAGGGCGAAACTACCTCATGAAAATGTCAAAAATTGCAAGAAAGGAAGATACATGATGAATATTCTTGAACTGCTAACACTAAGTGACCTAGAACTTGAAACCGAATTTGGAACTATAAACCTTGGGGAGCTAATACCTCATGAAAATGTAACACTTGCTGGAAAAGAGATACGTCATGAAAAGCTAGTGACTAGCTGGAACCCGCTAGGGTTTGAGTACTGTGAAACTAACGAAGACAACGATGAATTTATTTAGAGTGAAAGGAGATACACTATGACACGTTTAGAAAAAGAGCTTAGAAAGCACGGATTGGTATATGAATACGAACCAGAAGAACAATACGGAGCTTGTGAAGCGTTGGTGGAAATCACCGACAAGTTCATTATCACCTTGTTTGGTTGCGACGTATTACCAAGTGAATTCCACATTTATGACCGAAATACTTACGAAATGATAGGTGGACAAGACATGAGAAAGACTACGACATTTTTCGGTAAAACCGAAACCTTTAACAGCTACGGTTGTATATACGAAGAGGACGGTGTAGATACGGAATGTGGAAGAGAACCATTTGCAAAGTAGAAAGGAGCAGAAAAATGAAAAGAACACGAATGTTTAAAGGATATTATAAATTCATGAAAGAATATGACAAATACTACCTGAATGAATATAAAACCGAAATTTTGAAAAAACATGAAACAGAACTTGGGAACCTTAAAAAACTTAGAGTACGTCAACTAAATGAGTGGGTTGTGTAAGCACGAAAGGAGTAAAAAATGTGGATTGTATATAACAGTGAAGATACTTGGCAGAATGGCTATTCTGTATCAAGCGAAAATGAAGCTCGTGAAATATGTGAAACTGATTATGAAATGACTTTTATCTACGTAGCTATGACAACTATTGCTTGTATGTAAAGGAGGAAAATTATGATTATAGAAGTACCAGTAGACGATGAAGAATTGCTCGAAGAAGTATTACAAAGTTTATTTCAAAACATATAGAAAGGAAATAGATATGTTTAGAATTGTTGAAATCAAAGGGCATATAAGAGACTACGTTTATTTACGACCTTGTAAGCCAAGGGATTTTAAAGAAAAAGAAATGGCTCAAAGGTGGATAGATTTGCATGGTTTAAAAGAAAATGAAATCCGCTATGAGATAAAAGAAGTGAATTTAAAAATGTCACCTCAAAAGAAAACTAGAAAAAGGAAAGGAGTTAGAAAATGACTAGGGAAATGTATAACGAGCAACGTAAAGCTTTACGGATTGCAAGAGAGCTATTCTACCCAAAAGAAATAGAATACGCTCTAAGATGTGCAAGAACACCTAATGAAATTTCACGAATTATGATGAACGTAAGACGTTCATTGTAAAGGAAATCAAAACTGAATATTGTAAATTAAGGGCTAGAAAATAAACTAGCCCTTTTGTAATGGAAATTTAAGCAAAGAAAAGGAGATTTTAAATTATGGCACGTACAGCAACAAAAACAGCTAAGGAAACAAAGAAAACAAACACAACTGTAAAGGAGATTAAAACAATGGCAAAGGGAAGTACAAGAACAAAAAAGACAACTACAAAGACAAATACAACACGTAATGCAAAAAAAGAAACATCTAAAACTGAAATTAAAAAAGCAACTGTAACACTTGAATTTATAGGTTCTATCGAAAAACTTGAGGAGCTAAAAAAGGCAATTGAAAATTTGGGAATTGAAACTAAAACAATAAAGCCTTGCAAAACAATTTCAAACGAAGAATTCAATCGAGATTTATATGTTCAGCTAGCTAAAGAACTTGGGGTATTGGGATTACATGGTGTATACAAATTCGCAAGACCAGTAATTTACAAAGCTATGGCTGAAAAAACAATTACACCAACAAAAATAAAGAATTATCGCAAAGAAATTGAAAAGCTAGCAAAAGCTGACGAAAAAATCTCAAAGTGGTTCTTTGAAAATACAAAAGCAGTAAATGCAAAGTAAAAATTAATACATTTACATCTTTATGGTGGGGCGGTATATATTACCGCCTTTTCCATAAGGGTTATTCCCTTAGAACTATTAATATTTTTAAAGTCCTGAAAAGGCAGAAGGAGTAAAACATGGCTAACACAAAGAAAACTACAACAAAAAGAACTACAAAGACAAGCACAAAGGCTACAAAGGTAGCACCTAAAAAGGCAGAAAAGCAAGCTTTTGACCGCAAAAAGTACGAAGCTATTGCAGAAATGCTTGAAGTTTTAGGTAAACACGGAGTTTACAAATTTGCTAGACCTATTGTTTATAAGGCTATGGCAGAAGAAAAACTCACAAAAGGAATGATGAAAGCATATGCAAAAGAAGTCTTAAATGAAGCAAAAAAGCAAAAACTTACATGGTTTTATGAGAATGAAGAAGTAGAGATTGATGACGCAACAGAGATTATTTAACAATTGAACTTTTACGGCTACGGGGATACAAAGTATCCCCTTTCCCGTGGGAGTTTAATAAACAGTTTAAGAATGGAGGTATAAAAATGCTTAGATTAGATGAAGGCGGTTATAACTACAAGGGATATGTGATTTATAGAGATTATGAAGATAACACATATCATATAAGGGGAATAGAACAAAAATTTATAAGTTGGCTAGATGCCGAAGAGTATATTGATTTTATTGAAAGTAGGTGATTTTATGGAAATTATGTTAGAAGATACCTTACAAAAGTATTATGAAGAGGTAAAAGAGTATGAACTTTATCGAAAAATCAGCCCGAATTGCAAGAATTGTAACAACTGTTACGAGATATACGGAGATTTTGAATGCCGTATACATGGTTGCTTAACGTGGAATGGAAAAGCGTGTTAAGATTGGAAATAGAAAGGAAATAAAAAAATGAAAGTTATGTTTAACTTACCTGAACACAAACTAGATTTTGCATACAGAACAAATTTTAAAACGTTATTACTGGATTGCGAAAGATTGCATATAACTGTAACTTTTCATACTCATAATCGTCAATACTTAGGAGATTATAAAGCACTTGATACAGTAAATAAACCTATTACACTAAATAATTTTTGGTGTCACGGAGAATTGATTTATTACAAGCTAAATGAGTTTGAATGGAAAAATATCACTATTGACAGCATTGATTATATAGAGCTTGAAAAAGCACCTAATCTTGAGTGGTTTTCCAATGTAGCTAAGTAGAAAGGAGTTAAAAATGGAAAGTATTTATTATCCACAAACGAAAAAGAAAGCTATTGACCTTGTTGCTTATTATTACGGAATGACAAAAAAGAAGCAAGGGAATATATTAATTATCTTGAAAAGGATGATAAACAATTGGCAAACAAGCTAGTCAATACAATAGACAATAATGTAAAAATGCAAGCAAAAAGAAGCTTTTATGAGGATTAAGAAAGGAGTGCAAAAATGATAGAAATTGCAAGACAGTTGTTTGTAACATTACAACGTGATGACCCGACAAAGTATATGTATTACATACTAAATGACCTAAATTTTGTTGATAAATTTTACGCCGAAAATGATGAAAAGGCAATTGAAGAATTTAGAAACAGAATTTATAATAACCAATTATGTAAAGGAGAAAATTAAAATGAGTAAGGAAATGTACAATTATCAACGAAGAGCTATAACGGCTGCAAAGGAATTGAATTATCCAGTACTAGTGCTTGATGCAATCAAAAACGCAACAAGCGAAAATCAAATTTTGCGGATTATGATAACCGCTAGACACGAGTATTAATAAGTTTTAAGAAAAGGAGATTAAAATCATGAGTTTAGAAGTATTAACAATTGAAAATTATGCAGAGAATGTAAAAGAAGAATTATTAAATCAACTTGAAAATGTTGTGATACAAATTGACAAAGTAAATAAAAATGGAAAAGTGTATACCGGTATAACTATAAGGGAAAATGATTCAAAAGTAGGAATAACAATGTATATTGATGAAGGATTTGAAAGAGGAATTCCAATTGATACAGTGGCTAGTGAAATAATAGGTACGTATAAAAAGGCTGAAAAACCTAGCGAAATTGAACTAGATGATTTTACAAATTACGATGCAATAAAAGAAAAGCTAAAGGTTATGCTAGTAAATACAAAGAGAAATAATAATTGTGATTATGCGCTAAAACAGTCAAAAGGATTTGATGATTTATCATACTTAGCTTACATACAAATTGGAAATACAGAATATAACGGGCAAGTTAAAGTGACAAATAAATTATTAGACGCATGGAATGTTGAACTTGATGATGTAATTAGTCAAGCAACATTAAATACGCTAAATGCTGGCTATGATTGTATAAATATATACAAGTATATTCGTCAGATTGTAGGCGAAGAAGCAACACCATTTTTGCCACAGAATGAGCCACCACTTTATGTTGTATCAAACAAAAATAAGGTAAATGGAGCTATAAATGCAATTTTGCATAGTGTTGAAATAGCAAAGATATTGAATGAAGAAAAATTTTATATAATTCCATGCTCAATACATGAGGCGATTTGTGTTCCTTATAGTGAAATTGCAAATAGAGAACACTTAGAAGATTTAAAGAATATGATATTAAACGTAAATGCAACTGAAATACGAGAAGAGGAATTTCTTTCCAACAATCTATTTGCTTATGAAAATGGAGTATTTAAAACAATTGCATAACAATTACAAGGCTAGGCAGAAATGTCTAGCCTTTTTAAATATAAAGTGGGAAGTGGGAAGTGAATAGCTAAAAACGGGAAGTAAATTTAAGTCCTTGAAAGGAGTGATGAAAAATACGGAAATAAACGGAATTTTAAAATGCAAAGTGTCGCAAGTAAATTAAAACGACAAAATTAAAGACAAAGTGAAAAGGAGGTTATATGGAGATTGTAAACTATAACACTACAGAAGTTTTAAATGAACTTGGAAGCGCCCTTACAATTGAGGGTTTAAGAGAAGACAGCTATCAGGAATTTCTTGATTGGATAAAGCAATTTACACCTCTTAAAAGCGAAAGAGTTTATGTAATCAATGGAAATGATATGAACAAAATTTGTAATTTAACAGGTGATAATGCTTATAATAATGACATTCATATTGTTTCTGTAAAACTAGAAGACATGGAAGATTTTAGTGCAGTTTTAATTCCACGTTTTCAAATTAATGCTAGATGGCTTGATGATATCGTTTGGAATAATGCACAAAGAGAACAATAAAAAAGTAGATTTAGATTAAAAAAGGAGTATTTAAGATGGCAAACAAAAAAGTTTATGAAGTAATTACAGACAAGGTAGTTACAAGAATTAAGAATGCAATTGATAATAAGGAGTCGTTTTCATGGGTAAAACCTTGGAAGGGATATCCAACTGGTAACTTTACAAAGTATATCTCAAATCCTGACAAGTTCACAGAGTACAGAGGTATTAATCGTCTATTACTTGATGGTGGACTCTACATCACAATGAAGCAATTAAATGAGCTTGAAAAGAAAGATAAAAAGGCATACAAAATTAAAAAGGGTTCACACAAGGAAACAATTTATTTCTATAAGCCACGGTTTGTTGAAGTTAAAGACGAAAATGGTGAAGTAATGGTTGACGATGACGGAGAGCCAATTACAAGAAGATTTATGATTATAAGATTTTACAATGTCTTTAATATCGCCGATATTGAAGGGCTTGATAACTATGCAATTCCTGAAATAGATACAGAATATGATGAAAACAAGCTGACTAAAAAGGCAGATAAAATTATTAAGTTATTTGCAAAACGTGATGGTGTAGTTATAAAGAACAAAAAGGGAATTGATAAAGCTTACTATCAACCTAGTACACATACAGTAACAGTTCCTTATAAGTCACAGTTCGCAAGCATTGAAGAGTACTATAGCACAGTATTCCATGAACTTACACATTCAACTTCTAAAAACTTAAATAGAAAACTAGGCAATAAGTTTGGAACAGAAAAATATAGTTTTGAGGAACTTGTAGCCGAGTTAGGCGCTTTATTCTTAATGCAAACAGTTGGATTTGACACAAGCAAAACAGAGATAAATTCAACCGCTTATCTAAAGGGCTGGTTGAAGAAGTTAAAAGATGATACAAGCATGATTGTTAAGGCAAGTAATAAAGCACAACAAGCACTTGATTATATCATGGATGTAAAGTTTGAAGACACTACAACAAATACAACAGAAGTTGAAATAGTTGAAGACGACGATGACGAAGTAATATTTGCATAACTAATATAGGGCGGTGAAACATCCGCCCTTTTTATGAAAGGAGTTTTAAACATGGAAAACGAAAATTTAGCAACAAAAGAAGAAATGATTGAGGAAGCTGTTAGAAGAATGAAAGTTTTGAAACTTCATCAAAATCCAATTAAAGAGTTTGAAGAAGAACAGAAACTAAACCGTTCAGATAAGGGAATTCTGTTTTGGCTTGACGAAGACGAAGAAAAAATGGTACGTGATTGGGAAAATCAATATGGATATGTTGTTTATCATGTAATTCATTCTTTTTCAAATTTAGGTGAAACATATGAATTATTATATGTTGCGCCATACATGGAAGACTGGGAATACGACAACGAAAATTTGCTAGAAGGATATACAATAGCCCACGTAATTAATAAATCAATGCCTGATTGTAGCGAATCAGGTACTATTGGAGTGAAAAACTTTGCAGGCGGCTTAATTAGAACAGCTTAATTAAAAAGGGAGAATAATGTTATATTAAGGAGGTTGATATGCAAAATAGTAAAACTTTTATGTATGTAATTGATGTCAATAACGATAAAATTAAATACGAGTTTGAAAATTCAGACATGGCTTTTGATAAGGCAAAAGAAATTATGGCATTAAATAAAGATGACAGAATTCATATATTTCCTAATATAACTGAAAAAGAAATGGAGAAAGAATATGGATATTTATATTTTTTATAACAACGATAATTACGTTGAATATACAAGTTATATAGTTGACGAGTGCGGTGATATTATTGCTAAAGCAAATGAAGTTGATGTAGATAAATTTTTAGAACAACATCCTGAATATAGTATTAAATGTATGTAAAGGAGTGATTTAATAATAATGCTATATGGCTAGATAAAAATAACCTTGAAGAGTATGAAAGAAATATAAAAAGTGGATATTTAAGAGAGGTGATTTGATGTATAAGAATTACGGAGATAAAAATTTCTTTGAGTATGGGAGACTTGTAGAAGTTGTAAATGAAAATGAATTTAATATTATTTGTTGTACTCCATATGATGATGAAGAAGACAAATATCAATTCGCAGAATGTGTAGTAGATATTACAGATAACTGGATTGATAGAAAAGCTGTAATGGAATATGGCGGTATGACAGAAGATAACTTCAATGCTATTCACTTTGCAATTGAATGTATTTCATATTATGGAGTTGAAAATTTTGGCGGTATGTCATACGCATATGACTACAGAAATATGAATGAAGCAGATATTAAGGAAATACTAAAGCATAGATTAATTGCAAATGATAATATTGACATTACATGGTAAATACAAGTCGATTATAAAAGACTTTGATATGAAATAGAAAGGAGACAAATATGGGAGCATTAATTATTGTTTATTTGGTACTTGCTGTTTTTGCAGTCATAATGTTGATTTACAACATCATCTTTATTGTAACAATTCCACAGCACTTAAATGAGATTGCAGACAGCCTAGACGATATTGCGGCAACTATCAAAAACAAGCTATAGAAAGGAGCAGAACATGAAGTATACATTAGATGACCTTTATACAAGCGACAAAGATTTAAGACAATGTTCGTGTTGCCAAGGAGTATACGAAAGACAGGACATGAATTTCACTACTGATTGCCACGGAATCCCATTCAGATTTGTCTGCTATAAATGTTATGACAAACTTATGGAAAAGGGATATGATGGAGAATATTATTCCGAAGCTGATGAATGTATTGATGATTATTAAAAAGGAGAATCATAATGGGAATTTGTAGAAACACTTTCGGAAAATTGTCTTATACAGCAATAAATAAAGACAAAAAAGTTTACTCAATAACAAAAGGCGAAAATGAAATAAAATATCACAGACCTTATATAAGTGGCAAGGCTGCAATTATGATTGATAGTGAAATGGCTTTTTGGACAGACACGCCACATTTTGAAAGTTTTATACAAGGAGTTGCATATTTAAAGAAAAATTTAGAATATTTGCTTTGAATAGAAAGGAAGTGAAAAACATGAATGAAACAATGAAAATAATAATGGAGCGTGACGGACTTACAAAAGAAGAAGCTAGAACGCTAATGATTGAGTGTAGAGAAGACTTATTGAACAGAGACACAGAAGCGATTAATGATTATTTGAGACATGAAGACAATTATTTATTTGACAATATTTAAGGAGGTTTGAAATGATTTTATTAGATTTATTAGAAATAATTGATGAAGGAAACAACATAAAGTTAATTGAATATTTGACAAATAATATTTTGGGCATTTATGAAAATAAAGAATTAATAGATGAAAAATATATTTTTTTAAAAGTAATTTCTATAAATTCAAGTGTTGAAAACGGAAGAAATTTTATAGAAATTACAATGAATAATAACTAAGTAGTAAATATATGCAAAAATATAATTTATGTAAATATTATTGAAGTAATGAAAGTATAGTACATAAAAAAACTACTTGTAAAGAGGATTTTAAAAGGTAAAGATATGGAAAAAGATATTAGAAACAATAAGGATTTAAGGGATGCTTATATTATATTGTTAGCTTTATCTAAATTTATTCCAGAAAAGGAAAAGACCGATAAATGCAAGCAATCAATTATTAACTACAAACGTGCAATAAGAAGATTTAATAAAATAAAAAATAATATTACATACTGTGGCGGAGATAGGGATAGATACGTAGTTTTGATTGAATTTCCTCAAGGAATGACAATGAGTGAAGCTAAAAGATATTTTGAAGAAAATTATAGAATGTATTATTATCCTAGCCCATATGATTGTACCGGACAACAATTTACAACGGGTGTTAAATTTTTTAAAAGAAGAGGCGAAAATTATTGTTATCACACAATTAATGCGGATGTTTAGGAGGTGATTATATGTTGATTTATGAAGTTGTAAATATAATAAATGGATACAAAATTAATGATTTATATTTAGACAGAAATCAAGCAATTGATGAAGCCAGTAGACACGCTTTAAAGGATTATGACGAAACTATTGTTTATGAATACGTTGAAAAAGACGGAAAATTTTATGTAACAAGGTCAATTATGCATATAGGAACTAATGATGATGAATTCTAAAAGAAAGGAAATAATCATATGATATATGGAGATACTTTAGAAAGTATAGAAAGAAATTATGGCTGTGTTGCGGAATATTACCGGTGTAAGGAAGAACAAGAATATGACCCATATAACCCTATTGCTCATAATTTAGATGACATTGAAATTCCATACGAGAATGAAATACGCAAATTTGAGATTGGAAAAGAATATACGTTTTACGATATTTTTGACGGTGGAATTACCTATTTTACCATTAAAGAAATACATAGAGAAAATAATAAAATATTGTGTTCTCAAAAGTGGGAAGGTTTAGATGGAACGGGTACTAGACCGGATGAAGAATTTATTATTAGTTTAGACGAAAATGGAAACGAAAGATTTCTTGTTTTTTCTTCTGAGAAATACGGAGAATTTTACATTTATGCTTAGAGTAAAAAGGGAGGTAAGAAAATGATATATAATTTAAAAGATATTCTTAATAAATGGGAAGATGGAGAAAAAGTTAAAGGTCTAAAGACACCGCCTTTAGAAACGGTAAGAGAATTACAGGATATTAATGACGGAATCCAAAAAGAAACAATAAATATTACAGTAGTTGAAGTGCTTGATAAATGCAATATTAAAACAAAGACCAAAGGAATTGGTTGGGAAATTTGTTAGAAAGTAGGTGAATTAAATGAAGTATGAATTAATGTTTTTAACGGAAGTAGACTATGGAGAGTTTGGCAAAAAAGAAAATGCAAATGTGGCTCTTATTAAGAGAAGAACAAACACAGATTATCCTGAATATGCAGTTGTACGGAATTTGGATGTATCTAAGCCTGAAGAAAATGATTGTCAGTGGGATAATACAATATGCTACAAAGATATAACGCCTAAAGGATTACAAGAATGCATTGATTGCTATAGGGATGTAACTGAAGGTACATATATTCCAAGGCAAAGACTTGAAGAATTGGCTACAAATTTTAAAGATTATATTTTTGATATAGCAATGTATGAACGCTGGCAAGAAGAAAGTGATGTTGTAAAAAACATAATGAAAGAATATGACATGACAAACTATGAAGCTAGATTTTTTGGTATGATAGATGACGAAAAGGAGGAAAAATGAAGTTAACTGAAAAATTAAAAGAGTATTGCAAGTAATTTAGAATCGCAATTATGCAGTTCTTTTTTTATGAAAGGAGTTTTATATGAAATATTTAGATTACAAAAAAGCAAAGGAAACCGAAATAAATGACCTTCCTATTAAGTGGGCTTTTGGAATGAAACAGTTTAGAGAAATGATGGCTGAATGGGGATTGACCGAAAATGACACAGATAAGATTTTCTCCCTAGGGGCTGGCGGCTATTTCTTGAAAGAAGATGAGCCAATTATAAAAGCGTATTTCACAAAATCAAGCGAACTTCCAAAGCTGATGCGTGACAAGGAATTTGCAATTGAAGCGTTCACATATGAAATGCAAAATCACGAATATCAAATTAATTGGCAAGGTGATTGGGATGTATGTAGTTGCTTTTCAACAAAGGAATTAAAGTATGAGGATTCAAAAACATATAAGGAATACTTGGCAGAAGCTAAATATCCAAAATATGTAATTGAATATTATACAAAAGCTAAACGTGAATATATGAAATTAGTTGAAAAAAATAATTGGTATTAGAAAGGAGTAACAATATGAATAATTACGAAAAAATGGAGAAAATTATAAATGAATATAATTTAAGTGGAGAAAATGTTCTTAGAATTTTAATTGATTGGCATGGTACAGATATAATTAATGATGACTTCATGGAAAATCTATCTGATTGTGAAGTTTACTCTATTCGCTGAAACATTAGATAAAAGGTAAAAATCCTTGGGGTGGTGAAATTTAGGACTAGTAAAAACTAGTCCTCTTTTAATGAAGGGAGCTAAGAAATGTCAAGAGAAACATTTAAAGAAAGGAGTAGCCTATGAATAAGCAAAGAAGAAAGGCAATTGAAAATGTTACCGGAAAGATACGTGATTTGTTAACGGATTTGGAATTTTTTAGAGATGAAGAGGAAGATTATAAATACAATATGCTTGAGAATCTTCAAGGAAGTGAAAAGTATGAGCGAGCTGAAGATTGCGTTTATGGGTTAAGTGAAGCTATTGATGATATTGAGAGAGCACTTGAAAAAATTGATGAGTATATTTAGTAAAAGAGTCAACATGGGAAATGTTATTCACAGAAACAAAATCTGTTTATTTTTAAGAGCAGAAATAAGAAAGGAAAGATATAAATGAAGATTGAAATATTTGAAAGTTTTAGAAAATATTATGACAAATTTTATGGGCACGACGATTATGGAAGTGAATTGTTTAAAGAAGAACAAGCAGCCATAGAAAGATTTGACAATCTATATAAAGAAAATGAAATATTTAGAACTTTGATAGTTACACTGGTACAAGTAAGAGAGGATGTTTTTTCAAGTGATAAAGAAATAGCTTCAATTATGTTAGCATATGAAGAAACTGCAAAGACGATAACTAAAAGATTTAATGATAATAATAAATAAAGGAGAAAAAAATGAAGATTGAGATTGAAGTTCATTATAAAAATGGGCATAAAGATTTTACAACAGATATTTCATCTGCGGAAGAATTAGCATATGTTGAAAAGCTTTTGCATAATAATCCTAATATTGAAAAATACATTGTTATAAAAGAGGTTATTTTATAATTAGACAAATAAAAATATATATTTAAAAGGAGTAAGAAAATGAAAACAATAAGAATTCAAGCAAGTATTGACATTGAATATAATGTCGAGAACTACGAAGAGGTGACTGATTCATTAGTTGATGACATTATCGCACACCAGATTGAGGGTGAAATAATTGCGGCAGTACAAAATAATGCAAATTGGAGTGTTGAAGAGGATGACTATGACATAGAGGACGACTACAGAAGTAATATGCCTTGTGATAACACTGGATTTTGTAGCGGACATGATTGCAAACAGTATTACAAATGTCAAGGATAGAAAGGAGAAAAAATGAAAGTATTTACAAGTGCTTGCCTTGATAACAAGCATAGATTAAAATGTGTTTTATCTGAATGCAGCTTTAATATGGCTTGTGATTATGTCAATAGACATATAGAATCTGTTAAACAAGTTAAGTCAAATAATATTAATGAGTACACAATTATAACAGATAACTTTCGGTTTCTTTATGATGAAGAGACCGGTTTTTTATTAGAACTATATAATTGAGTAAGGAAAGAACTAGAGAAAATCTAGTTCTTTTTTTTTGATTGGTAAATTAAAAGGAGATTAAGATGAGAACACCAAAAGAAAGAATTATATTTGATAATATAAGCAGAGAATTTAACGGATATTCAAGGGAAGATGCAATTGAAAGCCTTGAAGAACAAGAGATTTTTAATCCATCTAAACAAGCGATTTATGATGAATTATACGAATTGGAAGAACTTGACTGGCTTGACGAAAAAGCAAGATTTGAAGAATTATTTGACGGAAGCTTGTTTCTAGTTGTTGGTACATGTGGATTGTGGAATGGAAATTTTGTGGCAGGTAAGGTTATTTCAACTTGGAATGAATTAATGCAAGGATTTAAAGATTGTGATTATTTTAAGTTTTGGGATGAAAACGGACATTTATATATTAGTGGAGCACATCATGACGGAATAAACACATTTGAAATGAAACAACTTACAGAAAAGGGGTCATCCATGTGGAAAAACTGGGAATATGGATTATGTACTCGAAAAATAAATAGATTAAGTGAAAGAGAAATACATGAAAAGTTGTTTACAACAAATGCTTATTCTAAAATTCCGCACTTTGCACACAGATTTTATGGGTGTCCAAAAGTGGAAAATATATATGAAAAGGAAGTATGTTAAACAAAAGAAAGGAGATAATCAATGGAATTTACAACTGAAAACGGAGAAAAGTTAATAGGTGAATTAGTACATTTTTATTCAGCATTTGAGGGCGGAATGCGATATATTTTCGAATCAAATGGAATTGAGTACAGATGTGTAATGAATGATGAAGGTGAATTTATTGAGTATATACCATAGAAAGGAGCAATATATGGCAAAGGATATTAAAATTACAGTAATTAAAGAGATTGGAATAATAAGCGAAACAAAAAATTCTAAGATTGTACTTGGAATAACTGAGGTTAATGGTATTGAAAAGTATGATTTAAGAGGCTACTACAAAAAGAAAGACAGTGACGAGTGGCAGTTTGGCAAAGGAATTAGATTAACGGAAGAAGAGTTGTTTAATCTTGGAGATTTAATTAAAAAGGTTAAGTAATGAAAGGAGATAATCAATGGGTATAACAATGAAAACGTTACATGATTATGGAGCATTTGCTAAAAATCGGCTAGCGGAAATGAGATTAAAAGAAGTCAGTTGGAATGGCGAAAACCCAGTAATGGATTTAAGAGTGTGGATAGATTCAAAAACCGCAAAGAACGGAATTACAATGAGCAAGAAAGAATTAAAAAAACTAGGTAATATAATTGATTCTTTGCGGAATAACAAAGATTTGGGTGAAGAATTTCCAATGAATGAGCCTGAAACAGACGATGATGAAGTTATTGATTTTGATTCTAATGGGATAACAAAAACTAAGGAAACAGGTAAAAATGATAAGCCAAAATCAAATGCAAAGGAACAAAGTTCAAAGGAAAAGAAAGATGTTATTATCAAGTTTCCGGAACATAAGAATAATATCAAAGTAGCCCAAACAAAAAATGAGGCAACTTATGAATTATGCAAAGAAAAACTTGATAGGGAAGTCAAGCCTTTTAATAAGGCATGGGAAGAAATTGAATATCTTTATGATGGAATTAATAAAGAGTTAAAAGAAAATGAACAATTTTGTAGAAACTTTTATCGTGAAGAGAAAACATTTGTTGATATGTTTCATTACCTAAACAGGAATGCTGCCGACAATTCAGTAACAATTGAAGGTGTAATGATAATGCTTCATTCAACAGCTCTTGGTATATGTATTGATTATTTCAATGCGGAAGATGAACCAAAAGTTGAAAAGAAAGTTGAAGTTAAAAAGCCAGCAAAGAAAAAGGCAACAAAAACAACAACTTCTAAGAAAACTACAAAACCTAAAACTAAACTGATTCTTGAGGATGAAGATGATGACGATGAAGTTATATCATTTTAGAGAAAGGAATGAACTATGAATACATATAGGTACTGTTATAATGGCGGTAATGAATTAAAACATTATTCAGATTACAAACTACTAGATGTATATGATGAATTTCTAGAAGATGTTCAACCATTAACAAAAGAGCAATTTGATATATGTTTAGCCAAAAGTGGAAAATATATATTCAGAGATAAGCAAAATAAGGCATATTGTACAGCTTGTGACAGTCATTTTGAATATATAGGTGGAAAACATAAGGAAATAATAAAGTGTCCTAAATGTGGTAAAGAATTACAACTTCATAATACATGGAGAACAAAAAATCTTCCACAATGGCATGATTGGTATGCATTTGTAGAAAAAATTAAGGACGAAGATAACACAATGTTAATCCGTTATGTTTCCACAGTACACATGTATGACGGAAGAACAACTTGCCAAGAAGACGCAAGAGTAATATGGAATGTTGTCACAGATAATGAAGTACATTATGAATGGGCTTATGATGCGGATTATGAAAAGTGGAATTGGGTAAATCAAAATACGCAATATTTTAATTATTATCGTGGCATGACACTTAACAGTTATATTTGCACTGGTGCAGAATGGAACGAAGGATATCTTGATTTAATACAATCATTTTCTTGTTTTAAGTATGTAGACTTAAAAGAATTAGGATATGAAGGTTTTTCAACAATTGCAAAAAATGCAAATATAGTTGAAAAATTACAAAAAATAGGATTATCAAAATTTGCAGTAGAATGGTTAAAGTGTTGCCATTATCAAAGAAATTTGCTTGATTTATCAGGAAATTCTATTTATAAAATTTTAAAAATAACAAAAAATGATTTTCATTTTTTGCAAGAAAATCAGTCAATTGATGTATTAAAATTTTTACAAAAACATCCCAACACAAATCAAAAAGCAGTTGATGACTTTTTATTATTTGGAGAATACGGACTTTCTAGAATAGAAGATAAATGTAAATTTTATCATCTGAAAAAGGGAAAAGTTATTAGTTATATTAAGCGAAAAGTTATTCCTGAAAATTTAAAATATAGTGATTATATAGATTATATTGACACTATAGATAAACTTGCCTATCCAATTGACAATCAATACGCTTATCCAAAAGATTTTAGAAAATCTAAAGAAGAATCAATTGCAAGACGTAATGAACAAATTGAACGATTACGAAAACTTGACAATAAAGAAATTGCGATTGAAGAAGCCAAAAAGGATGAAAAAATTTATTTAATTTCAAAAGCTTTGCGAGAATCAAAAGAGCTGAAACAATGGTTTGATGGTTCAAATGGATTAAAGATTTTTGTTCCCGAATCAGTTGGAGAGCTAATAGATGAATCAGTTAAGATGCATAATTGTTTGTCAAATTATGCAAACAGAATAGTAGACAATCAATGTTTAATATTCTTTATAAGAAAAATTGACGAACCTGATAAAGAATATATAGCTATGGAATATTCAAATGGAGTAGTTCAACAAATAAGATTAGATAACAATGTTGAAGTAACTGATACAAAAATTATTAACTTTGCTGATGCTCTTGCAAAGAAGTTGAATCAAATGAATGTCAGAGAAACAATTGTTAAGGAAATAATCAGAAAGGTGGCATGATGAAAGGATACAAATTGTTTGACCGCAATTGGTGTTCAACACATGGTAGTCTAGATTACAAAGAGAAACCTTTTAAAATCGGGGTGGTTTACGAAGAATGTGAGCCGCCCCGTTGTCATCATAATGGATTTCATTTTTGCAAAGATTTAGAAACTTGTTT
>JAEEGL014437707.1_pt1 | contig 18040 bp, 17 predicted proteins | sample 9134231 | NCBI WGS metagenome assembly JAEEGL01 (sample SAMN16246548, study PRJNA631951) | gut metagenome | biome: gut microbiome; feature: rumen; material: fiber-attached | host: Bos | place: Iran: Karaj | collected 2018-10 | reverse complement strand
GTATGGCGAAATGGATGTCTCCACGCTTCTTCCTCAGCACTGGTCCCCGACTTCAACGACTCCAAATAAAGTCGGCTGACTTCAATGCGCGTTAATGAAAGTGCAGCGGCTTCAACGAAAGTTGTTGGAGCCGCTGCGAAAAATCAAGGGTACTTCACCGGGTGGTTACATCTCATGCGACAACGATACAAAAACAGGAAATGATTCCGTGTGCTGGAAACCTAATTTTAGAATAGCAGAAATGCCGATTCTACGGCAAAAGGTAACCGCAGATAAGGCAGGAAAACGCGGTAATGCAGAAAATAATGCGTATATTTGTATTCTTACGTATACGCGTACGTGCGTGACCCCGGGCCAAGGCCGTCATTCTGGATAGGATAGGCCGGTGCGGGTGTGTTCTCCGTCGATGGAAAATTCGACGGGGATTGGAAGAATTATATCCACGTGAATCACATACCCAATTATATCCAGACTATCCCCGGGAAACGTCCCTACCTATGCCGTTGCTTCAGTCCTAGAAAGGGATTTTGGGTTTACGCCGAAGATTACGCTTCGAGAGGGTCTTCAGAAGTTTGCCGAATGGTATAAAGAATAATTTCAGTAACGTCGAATCAGGAGTCGTGCTCTTTTTTTTTATGCTAGAGTGACGAGGATGCTCGTATAGTTTGTACATCGTCATTGTTTTCATCCATTGTTGCAGTTTAAAGTTTAATAGTTATAATAGGATATTAGATTTATGTCAATCTTCAAAGACAAAGTCCTAATGATTACCGGGGGGACTGGTTCATTTGGAAACGCAGTTCTCAAGCGCTTCATCCGCACCGATATTGGTGAAATCCGCATCTTCTCCCGCGACGAGAAAAAACAGGATGATATGCGACACGAATGCCAGGTGAAATATCCGGAGGTCGCACATAAGATCAAGTTCTACATCGGGGATGTCCGGAACAAGTCCACACTCAAGACTGCTGTTCGTGGAGTTGACTACATTTTCCACGCGGCAGCCCTTAAGCAGGTTCCTAGTTGCGAGTTCTTCCCAATGGAGGCCGTAAAAACTAATGTCATTGGGACGGACAATGTCCTGGATGCCGCCATCGATGCTGGGGTGAAGTGTGTGATATGCCTGTCTACAGATAAGGCAGCTTATCCCATTAATGCTATGGGTATCAGCAAGGCTCTTGAGGAGAAAATCGCCGTTGCTAAGAGTCGTGCCTCATTGAATACTCGCATTTGTTGCACCCGTTATGGGAATGTCATGTGTAGCCGCGGTAGCGTTATTCCCCTGTGGATTGATCAGATTCGAGCCAGACAACCTATCACCCTTACTGAACCCACAATGACCCGGTTTATTATGAGTCTTGAGGAGGCTGTTGATCTTGTCCTTTTCGCCTTTGAACATGGCCAAAATGGTGACATACTCGTTCAAAAGGCTCCTGCATGTACCATACGAACCCAAGCCGAGGCTGTATGTGAACTCTTTGGGGGCGATAAGGAAGATATCAAGGTCATTGGTATCCGTCATGGTGAGAAGATGTATGAGACCCTGTTAACTAAAGAAGAATGCGCAAAGGCAGAAGATATGGGGAACTTCTATCGGGTTCCGGCCGACAATCGAGACTTGAACTACGACAAATTCTTTGTCGAAGGAGATCCGAGAAGGGTGACAATCGAAGAGTTTAATTCTAATAACACGAGACAGCTCAACCTAAAAGAAACGATAGAGAAGATTGCAAGTCTGGAATACATTCAAAATGAAAAAAAAGGCTTGTCGAGTTTATTTAAATAACCTAGACTTCTCTTCAAGTATTGTCATTTCATAGGCTCAGTTTCCGGAGCTAAACGCTTGTATTGTATTATTCTTTTCTTATGATCGATAATGTAAAGGAATCATTTCTTGCTCTTATTCGTCTTGGTATAGGACATTCTATATCAACTTTGCCAGAAATAATAGATTGGGAATCAATATTTGCTCTTGCGTCTACGCAAGGGATGTTGGCTATCGTTCTTGACGGTGCCCAAGTATTGATGGACAAGGGGGCGATGACAGAAGGTCGTACTATGGATACGACTTTAAAGAAGAAATGGGTCGCGACAGTAATCCAAAACTACGAGCATAAGTATTATGATTATAGGAAAGTAATTGGTGAATTGGCGCGTTTCTACAACGAACATGGCTTCCGGCTAATGGTTTTGAAAGGATACGGGCTGAGTTTGAATTACCCAAAGCCAGAACATCGACCTTGCGGTGATATCGATATTTGGTCTTTTGGAAATTGCAATGAAGCGGACGAAGTTTTGTCTCGTGAATTATCGATTCCAATTGACTCTTCTCATCATCATCATACAGTATTCTCCTATAAAGGCTATTCCGTAGAGAATCATTTTGATTTTGTAAACGTTCATGGACACCCATCCAGTGCTCGTATTGAGAGACTGTTCAAAGAGTTGGGGAAAAATGATTCTATTTCAACTATGGTCAACGAACAGAAGTTCTTTCTTCCTTGTCCGAATTTTAATGCCTTGTTCTTACTACGCCATAACATGTCACATTTTACATCGACAAGTATGAGTATTCGGCAAATCCTTGATTGGGGGTTATTTATCAAGAAGTACTCACATGAGATTGATTGGGACTGGTTTCTGGAAGTTCTCGATGAGTTTCATATGAAAGATTTCTTTTCTATTCTCAACACTATCTGTATTGAGGATCTCGGATTTGATTTAGTCATATTCCCAGTTCTTCCAATTGATAGTATTTTGAAAAAAAGAATTTTAGATGACACCCTTTCTCCTGAGTTTAATGAGCCATCTCCTTCCACTTTCATACATCGAGTGATTTTTAAGTATCGTCGCTGGAAAGCAAATGGTTGGAAACATAAGCTTTGTTATAAAGAGAGTATGATTAGCTCATTTATGTCAGGAGTTTGGGGACATTTCTTAAAGCCGAGTTCAATATGATTTATTGAAGTGACCGTCTCTAGTATTTCTTTAAGTATCAATTAATCAAAATGCAATATATAGTAAATCTCTTTTCATTTATAAAAAAGTTATTCTAAAAATATGATGCCAGATATTAAGATTGCCGTAATCGGTTTGGGCTATGTTGGTTTACCCCTAGCTCGTCTTTTCTCAACCAAGTATGAAACAGTTGGCTTTGATTTAAATCATAATCGTGTAGATGTGCTTATGGCTGGTCATGATTCAACTTTGGAAGTTAGCGATGATTTATTACAAGAAGCAATCAGCAAATATGGATTCAAATGCACTACTGAAATTGATGATATTCGTAAGTGTAATTTCTATGTAGTGGCCGTTCCTACGCCTGTGGACGAGAATAATCGACCAGATTTAAGACCCCTCTGGGGAGCCAGCGAGACTGTTGGTCGGGTTTTAAGTAAGGGAGATGTTGTCGTTTATGAAAGCACTGTTTATCCGGGTGTAACTGAGGAGGAGTGTTTACCCGTTGTAGAAAAGGTTTCTGGCCTTAAGTATAACGTTGATTTCTTTGCTGGTTATAGTCCCGAACGCATTAATCCCGGCGACAAATTGCATACGGTAGAGAAGATTAAAAAAGTAACATCCGGCTCTACTCCTGAGATAGCGGATCTTGTAGATAGTGTTTATAATAGTGTTCTTGTGAACGGGACACATAAGGCCCCGAGTATTAAAGTAGCAGAAGCGTCAAAGATAATTGAAAATAGCCAGCGTGATGTTAATATTGCTTTTATGAATGAGTTAGCAAAGATATTCAACGCTATGGGTATTGATACTCATGATGTTATTGAAGCTGCAAGTAGTAAGTGGAATTTCATAAAGTTAAGCCCTGGTCTGGTTGGTGGCCATTGTATTAGTGTTGACCCCTATTATCTAATTCAGAAAGCTCAAGTCTATGGTGTACTTCCGCGCGTGATGAGCAATGCACGTCGCCTGAACGATGGAATGGGAGCATATGTTGCAAACCAAACAATCAAGTGCATGAATAAGAAAGGAGTAATGGTAAAGAATTCGAAATTATTAATTCTAGGTATTACTTTTAAAGAGAATTGCCCCGACATTAGAAACACAAAGGTTGTCGACATTTATCATACTTTGTTAGAATATACTCAGGACATTACCGTTTATGATCCCTGGGCTAACAAAGATCTCGTGAGACATGAATATGGCATAGAAATCGTTGATAGACTTCCACAAAACGAAAGATTTGATGCTTGCATTCTTGCGGTTGCTCACAAGGAGTTTCTTGTTTTAGATGTTCGTTCTCTTATGAAAATAAATGGCGTGATTTATGATGTTAAGGGCATTCTTCCGCGGACAGTCGTTGATGGTCGACTTTAATAGTTTTAGCTTTTGATGCCAATATTTTTCCTATCAGTTCCTTGTTGTTTTGCAGAATAAAGGTGCTTATCTATTAGGTTTTTTAGGTAGAGTTGGTCCTGCGTTAATCCAACTTGTCGCCAATATGATAATGGCAAGATTCTTATCTCCAGATGATTTTGGGACGATAGGCGTTTTGGCTATTATCATTATGGTCGCAAATGTGCTTGTTGATTCAGGATTAGGAGGTAGCCTCGTTAAAGAAAAAGATATCACAGATCTTGATTGTTCAACCATTGCCTTTTTCAATATTATTATGGGAGTGGTTATTTATTTAGTTTTGTTTATCTTCGCGCCACTTATTGAGAGAATCTACGGGATTAATAATCTTTCTATCATTGTTAGGGTATTATCAACAACCTTCTTAATCGGTCCTATAGGTCTAGTTCCAAAGGCATTACTTTATAGGTCATTACAATTTGGCAAGGTAACCGCAACACTTATTATTAGTATTCTTTTTGCCTCAATAATCGCGGTTATTATGGCAATGAACAGAGCAGGGGTATGGAGTTTGGTCGCTTTCCAAATTGTCAATTCTATCATGATTGTCGTGACTAGTTGTTTTGCGTGTCATTATAAGTTATCATTTAGGTTTAGTAAATCTAGCTTTAATCGCCTCTTCTCATTTGGATTTATTACAACAATAATATCAATTGTCGATACTATATATGAAAACTTATTAACAACAATAACAGGCAAGTATCTTAGTGTTGGAGAAGCCGGTTATTTGACACAATCAAAAAAACTTGAAGAATCACTTACTACATCTGTTGCTTCAACAATAGGAAATGTAGCTTTCCCAATCCTAACAAAACTAAAGAATGATAATGAGAGATTTATTAAAGAAGCATCATCAGTGTATGAAACCTTATCGCTTATTTCATTCCCGATTCTTCTCTATGTCGCTTTTTTTGCAGATGAAATAATTACTCTATTATTTGGCGAAAAATGGCTTCCCTCCGCCTTCTATTTAAGAGCACTTATCTTCGCTGGTATATTAATCATACTTGAGACATTGATTAGATCCTTTATTAAATCACTTTGCGAGGTCGAATTATTAATGAAGGCGACGGTAATAAAAAGAGTCCTTGGTATTTTAATTATCTTAATTGCAGCTATTGTTGCAAGTCGAATGCTTGTTTATGCTTATATTCTTAGTTCTCTTATCGCTTTTCTTATTAATGCATTTGTTTATTGTAATCTAACTCATCAAAAAATAGGCTCCTTCTTATTTACAACTATTAAAGTTATAATTCCATCAGTCCTTTGCTATCTTGTCTTATCATTCTTTAAGTATGGTTTTGAGAAGAGTCTTTGGATACAGCTCATTTTTGCTATTATACTCTTATTAGTTTACTATTCCATTCTACTTCCCAAATACGGTATTAACATCTTAGTCATGTTTCGTGGTCATGAAAAGGAAATCAAATAGAGCGGGGCTTACGATGAGAATCTATCGATTAGGTAATCGATGTTATAGGGCTCATATCCCCCTGTTACCAGGTTTAATGACAAGATTGAATAGATTCATTAATTCGTGCGATTTACCATCTCAAACTGTAATTGGAGAAGGAACGGTATTTATGCATAATGGACTTGGTTGTGTTATTAATGAGTTTTCTATAATCGGAAAGGATTGTGTTATATATCAAAACGTTACACTTGCAGGCAAGGACAAACAAAGACCTCATATTGGCGATGGCGTTATGATTGGTGCTGGAGCAGTATTGATAGGCGGTGTATCGATTGGAGATAGAGCAACCATCGGTGCTAATGCCGTTGTTACACATGATATTCCTGAGGGGAAAACAGCCGTGGGGATTCCCGCAAGAGTTATTGAATGATTACAAAACAACTCCCGTGCATATAATCACACTTTTATAGTATACAAGTTAATACAGCATGTTATTGAAAAATGACATGAGGAACATGAATGATAAAAGCATTCTATTTGTAATCAGTCAGCTAGACATCGGTGGCGCGGCTAAAATGTTGAAGTATGTTTCAAATCTATGTACTTCTTCATTTAAAAAGGTTGTGGTTGTTTCTTATTATGGCTCTGATACTCCGGCCGGCATGAATGATGGTATCGTTTTTTTTAACCTTAATACAAAAATATCGAAGCTCCCTATATGGCGAATTCCAGCTGTGAGCAGATTACATCAAATAATAAAAAAAGAAGACTGTGATATTATCTGTTCTTTCTTACCCGATATTTCTTTTATGTCGTTATTAGCTTCTTTTAGGTCTAGAGCAAGGATTATTTCTGCAGAAAGAGGAGATCCATATGAATTCTCTTTTTTATGGCGAAAGCTAATGACATATACATACAAAAAAAGTGATTATTGTATCTTCCAATTGGAAAAAGCTCGAGATTTCTTCCCGGAATCTGTACGTAATCACAGTTTTGTAATACCTAATCCATATGTTCCAAGCGACAATGGTGGTTATTATTACGGCGAGAGAAAAAAAACAATTGTTAGTGCAGGTCGTTTTGCTTCTCAAAAAAGATACGACATCCTAATTCGAGCTTTTTCTATTGTACACGCAACCCATTCTGACTACAAATTAGTATTATTTGGTGATGGGCCCTGTTTATCACAATATGTTTCACTTGCCAAAGAATTGGGAGTAATAGACTATGTTGAGTTTCCAGGCTATGTAAAGAGTGTACCTCAAGCAGTCAAAGATCAAGGAATATTTGTTCTGAGTTCTGATTATGAGGGAATACCGAATTCTTTAATTGAAGCCATGTCGGTTGGTGTTCCTACGATTTCTACAGATTGTACTCCGGGTGGTCCTGCATTCCTTACGGCAAATGGCGAACGTGGATTGTTAGTTCCTGTTCATGACGTAGATGCAATGGCGAATGCTATTGTTTTCTATATTGAGAACCCCGAATTAGCAAATACGTATGGGAAGAAGGGTATGGAAATCATCTCTGTGTTAGACATCGATAGGATTAATAACATGTGGTTATCAGCATTTAGTGAGGTATTAAAATCATAGTTTCTGTCTTCTAATGTCAAAGATTAGTGTGATAGTTCCTTTTTATCAGGGAGTTGACTGGTTGTGTGAAGCAGTTCAAAGTGTTTTGGATCAAACCTTTGGAGATTTTGAAATTATCGTCGTAAATGATGGATCAAAAGAAGACATTAAACCTTTTCTTGATAAGTATGGAGATTTTATAGTTTATAGATATCAAGACAATCAAGGTGCTGCGGTTGCCCGAAATCATGCGATGAGCATTGCGACTGGAGATTATTTGGCTTTTCTAGATTCTGATGACATCTGGCTTCCAACAAAAACAGAGAAACAGATATCGTTCATGGAGAAATCCAGAGCAAAATGGTCTCATACAGGTGCATATTACTGGTATCCAGACACAAATGGATTGACTTTAGTGAAAAATCAAAATGACTATGATGATATTTATGAGCAGTTTTTTACATCGGTGTCTATTCAAACTCCGTGCGTCATAATTAAAAGGACTATTCTTGATGAACACCCAGAAATAGTATTCCCTCCTCAGTATCGAAAAGGACAAGATACTGTTTTCTATCGAGCAATCAGTAAGTATTACCCAATTGCATATGTTCAAGAGCCATTAGTGAAGGTTCGTATGAGAAGAGGCATTAGCCATACTCTGGCTATTGTTAGGTTTAATCTAAGGGCTGATGAGTATTTAAAAATGAAAGAATCGTCCGAAAAAGTGCCATCAGCATCACTTTGGATCCATAAGATTTACTTTATCTATAGTAAGATTTTTGGAAAGAGCACCTCGCCTGTTAAGGAGTTTATCGCAAAGTGTTTTTGGGTTATTCCTTACTTAATAGAACGTGTTTATATGAAAAAATTGGTTAAATCACTTCATAAACAAGAGAGGTATATTTGTCGATGATTAAGAGATTAAAACGGTTATCGACACCATTATGCTTTCTGCCTAATGGGCAGTTAGTTTGTTATAGCCATGGAAGGATATTTGTGTATGATAATGGTTCTATAAAGAGGAAGATTAATCTCAAACTGAATTTCCTTCATGTTCTCCTTTCTTATTCAAGGCTTTTGAGCAGAGCACTCAGACTAGGAATTAGGGCTTCCTGCCCAATTGATAATGAAAACGTGCTGTTATCAATTGGTTGTTCGATTTATGAATTAAACCTCATCAATGGTAGCTTGTCCCAAGGATTCCATACGGACGATAAATCTAGGCCTTTACAGTTTTCAAATCTTCAAGGTATTCAGGGGTTTGATGACGGTGTTTATTTTGGGAGTTATCTGGTTAATCCCAATAAAAAGCCAGTAGGGATTTATAGAAGAGAAGGAGTTGACAATTGGAACAAAGTATTTGAGTTTTGCCAAAACGAGATTAATCATGTCCATGCAATAGTGCCAGATGGTTATCATAGTTGTGTGTGGATTTTTACTGGTGACCTTGATCATTCCGCTGCTATTTGGAGAGCATCGGATTCTTTCAAAAGAGTTGAAAGAATAGTTTCAGGGAATCAGCTTTATAGGGGATGTGTTGCTTTTCCAACGGAAACAGGCTTGATATACGCGACAGACTCTCCATATAGCGACAATTATATATGTATTCTCCGCGAAAAGGAATGTACACCTCAAGTTATTGCTCCAATCTCCGGATCCTGTATTTATGGCTGTATGTGGAAATCCAATATGGTTTTTTCCACTTCTGTCGAAGGGGATGGTCGTAATCAGTCAATATTCACAAAGTTGTTTGGAACGAGACGAGGGGCTGGGATAAAAGATGAGTATATGCACATGTATCTGGTTTCCAAAGACCTGAGTGTCAAGGAAATATATAAAGAGCGAAAGGATAAGTATTCATTCTATTTGTTTCAATTTGGTGCATTCATTTTCCCTTATGGTGATAATCATGGGGATTCTATAGTATTTCAGCAGATTGCATCAAAAAAGAATGACATGAGAATGATGGTAGTTTCAGATGTTTTTGATAAATAATTAACCGATGGTCCAAATTGTATTGGTTCTTTTTTCCGCCATTTTGTTTTTATTTGCTCCAGAGCAATATGACGTATCGTATTGTGTTATGTGTTCTGTTGTATTTCTTATGCAAGCATGGTTTGTAATTAGGAAAGATATAAAGGAGGAGGGTTGGCTGAACTATAATCTTCTATTTCTAGTCACATCATGGGTTGTCCTTTTCTTTTATCCCATTTTTCTCTATTCCGGATTAACAAATTCTTCACATTTATATGTTTTCTCTGTTTTTCGTGAGTCAAGTATTTGCAGAGTAACAGCCCTTTCTACGTTTGCCTATAGTATATATATGGCATCTTATTATTATAACAAAAAAACAAGTTCAGTTACAAAGCATTATTCTTTTAGCAAAAAAGGGTTATCATTCTTGCATATCTTATCCATTTTAGTTACGGTCTTATTTACCATAAATATGATTGTATTTGTGGCGAGGAATAAAGGGGCCATTAACCTAGATACAAATACTTTTATTTTCGAGATAGCCAAAAGCGTTTTGACCGTCGACTTATTAGTGAGTTGTTATAGAAATCGAGAAGAGATTCAAGGATCTACTAAGTCTTTTCTTAATAAGACGAGAACTTCGTTGCTTTGTCTATTATTAATTTCATTAGAGTTTTTATACATTGGAGATAGAGGATTTGTAATTGTTGCATGTTTGACAGTTGCCGCATGCTACAATTTTTTTGTCAAGAAGTTCAAGGTGACACTTCTTATTCCAGCAATAGTTATTGGTGTCATTTTTATGTCGTTAGTATCCGCGATTAGGCTTTCAGAGTATTCGTTTCAGAGAGGTGGTGTTTCATCCTTCTTTAAAGAATCGAAGAATGTAATACAAGAGTTTCGCGGTTCGGATGATTATTCATATTTGTTTGATTTGACAGTTGTCTCAAGTGTATCATATATTGGGTATGATTATAAACAAGTAAATGGTTATTACAAACCATCTCGGTTTTTTGTAATACTTGCTTCACCGATTCCTAAGTTTCCGTCTTTATTATCAGAACTGTTTTATGGTGGCGATAATGAGAGTGCATCAACGGGTGCTGCAATTACAGGAAGGTTTAGGGATTTATCAAATAGTTATAACTCAAATGCCGGCCTTGGGACACAAATCGTAGTCGATATATATATGTCATGGGGAGTTTTGGGTGTTGTTTTGCTCTTTTATTTATTTGGAAGCATTATTGCGAAAGCCGTAGCCAGGAAAGATAATCCTATTTGGTTTATTGTATTCTTGTCGTGTTTTGGTTTTGCTGTATATCAACCGAGATCGACTATCTATCAATCATATAGGACTATTGTTTGGGATATACTCATAATTTACACTATTCTTCGCCCTACAGTTACAGTGGTTCATAATCAGTTATTTAGGAAGAATGACTCCATATCCTTATAAGTCGGTATAGGTTAGTTATATAGATGTATTGCTAATTGTGTTATGGTAACCATACGAAATGTCGAGCAGAAAGATATTCGAGAAGTGGTCCAAATCCATGTCTGTGCTTTTCCTGATTTCTTTTTAACTAGTCTAGGAGAAGATTTTTTAGAGTTTTATTATTCTAAATTTTTAAAAAGTCGGGATTCGGTTTTTCTATGTGCAGAAGAAGATAATAAGTTATTGGGTTTCTCTGCAGCCGCCATACAGAGTAAAGGGTTCAATACAAGATTATTAAAAAAATCTCCCATAGGGTTCTTTTGGATATCATTAAAACTTGCTTTTAAATCACCATTGTCATTAATCCGACTAGTTCGGAATCTTACTAAAAAGAGTGACACAATTGAAGACCCAAAGGATTATGCAGAACTTTATTCAATTGGTGTTCAAACAGAGTCTCAAGGCAAAGGGATAGGAAAACAACTATTATCCTATTCAGAGTATAGATTAAAAGAGCACGGTGCAAAAAGACTGTCTTTGACCACTGATTTTTTTCATAATGAATCCACTCTTTTTTTTTATAAAAAGTACGGGTTTAATGTGTATTACGAGTTTACATCATATCCTAATAGAAGGATGTATCGCCTTATTAAACAGATATGAATCTTTTAATTCTTCCCGCCTATTTCTTCCCGGAATCTATGTCTAGCAGCTTATTAGATGAACATAGATATCAAGCTTTTATGGAGGAGGGTTTTTTAATGGATGTGTATACGCCTTTACCCACAAGAGGCGTGACTAAAGATGTTTGGAAAGAGTACCATAAGAAGAAAGAAGAGATGCTTTATGACCATCATATGGTTGTGCGAAGGTTTTCATTGATGCGAGAAGGACAGAATCCAGTTTTAAGGGCTTTCAGGTATTTCTTGGCATTCATTAAACAGTATCGATATGGGATGAGAGCGAATAACGTCGACTGTGTTTATTTAGTAAGTACACCGCCCATCCAAGGATTAATTGGAGCTTTTATGAAGAAGAAGAAGCATATTCCTTTCGTCTATAATGTGCAAGACATCTTTCCAGACTCGTTGGTTGGATCTGGCTTGGCAAAAAAGAATGGTCTTCTGTGGCGCTTGGGCTCTTACATTACTCGATTTACATATAAGTATTGTGATAGGATCATAGTTATTTCTCAAGATTTTAAGAATAATCTTTTATCGAAAGGAGTACCAGAGAATAAGATTGAAGTAATTTATAATTGGGTTGATGAGGATAATGTATATCCGGTTGAAGATTCAATGAATCCATTATTTGATGAGTTTAACATAACTCGTTCTAAGTTTCGTGTTGTCTATGCTGGGAATCTGGGAAATGCTCAGAATATAGATATTCTTATTGATGCAGCATCAAGACTGAAGAATAGAGATAATATTGAGTTTATTATCTTCGGGAAAGGAGGAAAAGAACAAGAATTATCCGAGAAGATAACAAGAGATGGCTTGACAAATGTAAAAATGCTTCCATTACAACCGTTAAATCGGGTATCATATGTTTACAGTTTAGGGAACATATGTGTCGTGTCATGCAAATCTGGGTTAGGAGGAGCTGCAATGCCGAGTAAGACTTGGAGCATAATGGCTTGTGGTAGGGTCGTTCTTGCCAACTTTGATGACGGAGAGTTAAAAACAATTTTGGAAGACAATAACTGTGGCATTTTCACATCTTCTGGAGATTTAAGTGGTTTCGTTTCTGCCATAGAGAGTTTGTCGGATAATCCACAAAGATGTTTTGAAATGGGTGATAATGGAAGACACTTTGTACTGGATAACCTCACTAGGAGAGTCGGTACTAAAAAATATGTGAGTGTTATTAAAGAAGTAGTCAATAATCACATAAACTATTAATTGTATGAAATTGCGTAACATCCCGTTTTCTCCCCCAGATATGACAAAGGAGGAGGCTAGAATGGCCTGTGAGGCTATATTAAGCGGCTGGATAACAACAGGTCCAAAGACAAAGGAGTTTGAGAGTATAATTGCTGAGTATTGTCATACGAACAAGGCAGTATGTTTGAATAGTGCCACGGCAGCCATGGAAATGGCATTACGTTTAATTGGAGTTGGCCCCGATGACGAGGTAGTTGTCCCAGCATATACTTATACCGCCACGGCTTCTGTAACTCAGCATGTGGGGTGTAAAGTAGTAATGGTGGATTCACAAAAGGACAAAATCGAGATGGACTACGATAAACTCGCAGATGCCATTACAGATAAAACCAAGGTGATTTACCCAGTGGATTTAGGGGGTGTCGTTTGTGATTATGACCGAATTTTTAGTATTGTTGAGGCAAAGAAATCCATTTTCCATCCTTCAAATGAAATCCAAAAGCGGATAGGCAGAATTATTGTTGCAGCTGATGATGCTCATGCCTTTGGTGCAATATGGCATGGTAAAAAAGCGGGTTCAATAGCCGACTTTTCCTCATTCAGTTTCCACGCAGTAAAGAATCTTACTACGGCTGAAGGCGGTGCGCTGACATGGCATCTCCCTTTCGGTGATGATTTCGTATCATATGATGCTGGGTCCTCGGTTCCGCATGTAGAAGGAGAAACATGGAATGACTACTTATATCGCCTATCACAATTGTATTCACTTCATGGTCAGAACAAAGATGCACTTGCTAAAACGAAATTAGGATCCTGGGAATATGATATCATAGGGCCCTGGTATAAATGCAACATGACAGATATCATGGCCAGTATCGGCTTAGTGCAGTTTAAACGATACCCTATGATGTTGGAGCGTCGCCGTCAGATTATCGAAGCTTATAATGAAGCTTTAAAGGATTCGCCAGTTGCATTGCTTAATCACTATAGCCAAGATTATTCATCAAGTGGACATTTGTATATTACACGATTACTAGGACGTACGGATGCGGAACGGCGTGATGTTATTATTAGAATGGCAGAACGAGGAATAGCGTGCAATGTTCACTACAAGCCGCTTCCAATGATGACAGCTTACAAGGCCCTTGGTTTCGACATAAAGGATTATCCTAATGCCTATCATCTCTTTGAAAATGAAGTTACTCTTCCTTTACATACCCGTTTAACGGATGAGGATGTGACATACGTAATAGAGAACTTCATGGATATTATCAAAGGATTATCTTAATTTATAATGAAGCGACTGTTTGACATAATTGCCAGTGGACTGGGTCTAATTATACTAAGCCCCATTTTCTTGGTTCTTACCATATGGATAAAGATGGATTCTCCCGGTCCTGTCTTTTATCGTCAAGTTCGTGTTGGACGGAATAATAAGGATTTCCGTATTTTTAAGTTTCGTTCAATGAGAGTAGGAAGTGATAAGGGAAGCCTAGTCACAATTGGCGGACGAGATTCTCGCATTACGCATTCCGGGTATTACATCCGAAGATTTAAATTAGACGAATTACCGCAACTCATTAATGTTTTTATTGGAGACATGTCCTTGGTCGGACCACGTCCTGAGGTCCGTCATTATGTAGATTACTGGACTCAGGAGCAAATGCATGTGCTGGATGTGCGTCCTGGAATTACGGATCCTGCGTCTATTAAATTCAGAAATGAAAATGAATTAATGGAACAGGCTGAAGATCCAGAGGAATACTATATTAAGGTCATTATGCAAGAGAAAATCCAGTTATATTTAGATTATGTGAAGAACCATTCGTTTTTGGGAGATATTAAGTTGATTTTTAAGACATTTTGGGTAATAGTATCTGAATAAAAGAAAGGGGAAAAGATAGCTTTCGGTGTATCTTCATTATTTTGGTAGATATTTAGAACTGATTAACTATGTGTCAAGAAACTATATTATCGTTTGGACTATGTTTGCTGTTTGTTTTATCGCCTGTTACAGAGCATAAAGAGTATATAAATCCGAATACTCTTGATCAGAGTTTATTCAATTCCACCGAAACGACTTATGTCATTAAAGGTCGTGTGGATCTTCATGGCAAAACATATCGAATCCCAGAGGGGTGTATCATTGATTTAAGAAAAGGGAGCCTTGTTAATGGTTCAATAATTGGGACAAATACCAGATTAAAGAAGCCTAAGTCGGCTTCTATTGGTGTGAAGGTTTCTGGTAGTTGGATTATCCATTCTATTAACGATTCCTTTTTTAATCCAGAATACTTATCAGATTCCATGATTATCTCCTGCATTAATGCTCTTCAGTCTGATAATATTAAGCAGAGAATTACTCTTGAAAAGCCAACGTATACATGCTCTATCCCAAGAAATGACGGGGCGCTTCTAATTTTATGCAGTAACACGTCTCTTAGAATGAAAACAGTTATTTCAATCGAAGGAAATGATTTTACTAGCTATAATATTATTCGCATTTTGGGGAAAGAAAATGTATCAGTTTCAGGGGGTGAACTGCATGGCGATGTCGGAAATCATACATATGTTCCTAATAATACAAGCCAATGGGGACATGGTCTAAATATCTATTCATCTTCTGGTGTTAAAGTGTCCAACATTACGATTACTCACTGTATAGGGGATGGCATAGCTATATCAGGAGGAAAGGAGGAGCATATCGGAGAGTATGGATTAGCGAGCACAGATATTCAAGTTAACAATGTGATTTCTCGTTTTAATCGCAGGCAAGGGTTGAGCATCATTCATGCCTCTGATGTGAAGGTGATCGGCTGTGTTTTCTCTGATACTGGGATAATCGAGTCACAATCTCCTTCCGCCGGAATTGATATAGAGCCAAATACTGAGGCTCCTTACTTTCAAGCAGTACGCAATGTCATTATTCGTGATTGCATAATAGAAAGAAACGTGGGTTATGGTTTTTTGACAAATCATTTTGAAAGTCATAATGGAGTAAAGAGTATCAATAACGCTTCTGTTAATAATTGCTTGATAGATTCCAGAGTTGTTCTACATACGGGAGGTATAAATTTCCAAAACTCTACAATGAAAGAATTATCTATTATTGCAGAGAAAGATCCTATTATAGGAAGCGCTTTCACTGGATGTATAATCTCCGGTGGCAATGGAGTACAATTCTACTGTCCTAACAGTGGTAAAGATGTTAGTACGATGGTAGGTGATTTAGTATTCGAGAATTGTAGTATTTCTGTTCCCGCTAATGTTGACAGAAATGCTTCGCCCAGTATTCTTTGGTGTAAAGGCCGGCCTTCTCGCATGAGGAAGGTCATTTTCAAGAATTGTAGGATTACTATCCCTGAAAGCGCACCTGATGGATATGGTTTTGTTGAAGCCTCAGATTCAGATATATCATTTGAGAATTGTAGAATTAGTATCCCGGGACGCTATTTCCCTACTGATAAAGTTCAGCATTCGAGTTGTAGAATCGTGTCACGCAATATTAATATGTAATCCATTATCCACAAGGATGTCTAGATGGGTATTCAATAACTGATTAATTCTTCGCGATAAAGAAACAAGCTTTCTGTAAGCGTTTCATGGTTTGGACGGCTGTCATTGTTGCGACAATTATTGCTGTGTTAGGCATATGCTTCGGCAAGGTTATAGATGCCACCCTAGCCGAGGAAATCGGCAAGTGGATCGTCATGGGCAGTTTCATCCTCGGAATCTTTGATGTGTTTGCGTATGTGCAGGCTCCGTTCTTTTATCATTGGATTTACGATAAGAAGAAGTCAGTCAATTAGAGGCTGAATTGAATAGTTTTGTTCTATGAAGATACTTGTTACTGGTGCTAAAGGTTTCGTAGGCCGAAACCTCTGCGTACAACTGAAAAACATCAAGAACGGCAAGGCCTGCAACTACGGCGTGATCGTCACGGAAGTTTATGAATACGACATTGATTCCACGCCCGAGGAACTGGATCGCTGGTGCGCAGAGGCAGACTTTGTGTTTAACCTCGCGGGCGTGAATCGGCCGAAAGACGCCAGCGAATTCATGAGCGGGAACTTCGGGTTCGCATCGACCTTGCTGGATACGCTCAAGAAACACAACAACATCTGCCCGGTAATGCTCTCCAGTAGCCAGCAGGCATCGCTTGCGGGCCGATTCGGTAACTCCGAGTACGGCCGCAGCAAGAAGGCAGGGGAGGAGCTGTTCCTGAAGTACGGCGAGGACACGGGTGCGAGGGTATTGGTATACCGCTTCCCGAACCTCTTCGGAAAGTGGTGCCGGCCGAACTACAATTCCGCTGTCGCTACTTTCTGCAACGCGATTGCCAATGACCTGCCGTACACGGTCAATGACCCGTCTGTTGAGCTTGAGCTATTGTATATCGACGACCTGGTGGACGAAATGATCGCCTGCCTCCGTGGCGAGGAGCACCGGTGCGACTTCGACGGCCTAGGCGTGTTCCCGATGAAGAACGGCCCCTACTGCTACGTGCCTACGACGCACCGAGCGACCCTGGGCGAGATCGTCGACCTGCTCGACAAGTTCGCGGCGCAGCCGAAAACGCTGATGATTCCGGAGATCCCGGAAGGGAGTTTCGCGAAAAAACTCTACAGCACCTACCTGAGCTATCTCCCGAAGGAGAAGATCGCCTTCCCGCTCAAGATGAATGTCGATGACCGCGGATCGTTCACGGAACTTCTACACACGCTGAACGCCGGCCAGGTCTCCATCAACATCTCCAAACCGGGAATTACAAAGGGGCAGCATTGGCACAACACCAAATGGGAATTCTTCATTGTGGTTTCCGGGCATGGGCTCATACAGGAGCGTAAGCTTGGTACCGACGAAGTCATTGAATTTGAAGTCTCCGGCGATAACATTAGGGTCGTCCACATGCTTCCTGGCTACACGCACAACATCATCAATCTCTCAGACACAGAGAATCTTGTGACGGTGATGTACTGCAATGAAATCTTCAATCCCAACAAACCAGATACGTACTTTGAACCGGTGAAATAGGCTACGGGTGCGGGTGACGTCCCGATTTCACGGACGTCGCCTGCGTTTTAGGCTCATATTGCCGGTGACGTCCCTTTTTTCGGGACGTTACCCGCACTCGGAAAGAAAAACTCAAGATATGGCAAGTTTTAAGAATAATGGGAAGCTGAAGCTTCTGATCATCGTGGGAACGCGGCCGGAGATTATTCGTCTGGCGGCGGTCATCAACAAGTGCCGGGAATATTTCGACACGATTCTGGCGCACACGGGCCAGAACTATGACTATAACCTGAACGGCGTGTTCTTAAAGGCCTTGAAGCTGGCGGCCCCGGATGTGTACATGGATGCCGTGGGTGTGAACCTAGGAGAG
>JAEEGL014435732.1_pt1 | contig 18040 bp, 15 predicted proteins | sample 9134231 | NCBI WGS metagenome assembly JAEEGL01 (sample SAMN16246548, study PRJNA631951) | gut metagenome | biome: gut microbiome; feature: rumen; material: fiber-attached | host: Bos | place: Iran: Karaj | collected 2018-10 | reverse complement strand
GTCAGACTGGCAATCGTGTTGTCCATGCTTTTGTTTCGGTTCTGCCCTTCGCAGCTCGTTGTCATCAATAAGATGCTGGTTGTGAGAGCGAATAATTTGAATAATCTTGTCTTCATATCGAATATTTGTTTTTTTGAGGTTTAAAAAACAAAGTTACGAATAAGTAACCAATTGTCAAAGAAAATCCTGCAAAAAACCAGTTTGGATGTTTATTAGGGAACACTCGCAAGCATGGGGGTGACGTTATTCAAATCATGTTCCGGGTCTTGATGTCGATGTACTTGTTGAGGACGTCCACCGTGAGATGTTCAGGCTCTGTAAGTAAGGCAAGGATTCCATTCTGCTGGAGGAGTGTGATGATACTGCGCCGTTCGAGAGCGTTTTTCTCAGCAACGACATGACGGAAATATTCCTCGACAGTGTCTGGGGTGCTTCTCATATAGTCGTTCTGTTCGTTGTCTTCAAAGAAGACGATGAGAAGTCGGTGGTGCTTGCTGATTTGTTTGAGATAGGGAAGTTGCCTTCTCAGTGCGTTGATACTAAAGAAGTTTGTGTAAAGGATAATGAGACTCCGTTTATGAATGAACTTTAGAAGGTGGGTGCTGAGGGCAGCGTAATCGCTCTCTTGGAATTCTGTATGGATTCCATAGAGTGTCTCGAGTATGTTGGTCATCTGCTGTTGTCTGTGGGCGGAGGGTAGGAAGGATCCGGGCTTATTGTTAAAGGTGGCGAGTCCTACGTTGTCATCTTTCTTCAGTGCGATGTGTGAAAGCACAAGTGAGGCGTTGATGGCGTGATCGAGAAGTGTCATGCCCTTGAACGACTGCTGCATGACGCGTCCTGTGTCGATAACGTTATAGATGTGTTGTGCTCGCTCGTCTTCATAAACGTTGACCATAAGTTGGTGGCGACGTGCTGATGCTTTCCAATTGATTTTACGATAGTCGTCGTCCGGTACATAATCTTTGATTTGTGCGAACTCTGTGGCGTTTCCGATACGCCGTATGCGCTTGTTTCCAGTTTCTGTGTTGGAACGGAGGGTTGCAAGTTCATATTTGCTAAGTTGCAGGTAGGAAGGGTATACCTTCACGTAATTAGGTTCTCCGAGTGTGAAACGCCGCTGGACGATGCCCATATGGCTGCTTGCAAAAACTCTGATATGGCCGAATCCATAATTTCCCCGCTCTTTTGGGCAGAGTGTGTAGTAGAAGGAATCCGGCAGGTTGGGTTGCAGCGTCATTTGCCTACTGAAGTCCCGAATTTGGAATATGGCCGGAATCTCGTCTATCACTTCAGCTCGAATGGTGAAGGGATAGGTGGACCGTAGATGAATGGTCACCTCGTTGTCGTCTCCATTGGACAGCCGGTCGGCCACGATACGCTCCGCCTCGACTGAGCTTGATTTGTTGAAGAGACGGCGGTAGTCGATGATGGTGGCGATAAGCAAAGCAACCATAAGCCCGCATCCGGCGATGAATACAGCCCATGTCAGGATACCACAACCGGTAACAATGACGGCAACTGTGAATAATATGAAGAAACGCCTTGTGAGGAACATCTATATTATTTACGATTAACTTATTTACAATTAACTATTTGCTTCAGGCACACATGGAATAAGTTCCTGTATGCTATAACAATTATTATACAATTGTTTCTTATTTTGGTACCTCGATTTGGCTGATGATGCCCTTGATGACTTTTTCTACGGTCAATCCTTCAAGGTCGGCCTCGGTGTTTAGCATGAGTCGGTGACGCAGGACCGGATAGGCGAGTAACTGGATGTCATCTGGTGTGACGAAATCCCTTCCTTGCAGCAGTGCCAGACCTTTTGCAGTCTGCATGAGCGCAACAGAGGCACGTGGAGAGGCTCCGAGGAAGAGATACCGGTTGTTGCGTGTGGCTTGTACAATCTGCACAATGTAGTTCATGAGCGACTGCTCCACCACTACGCTGGCAGTGAGTTTTCGCAGAGCCAGTAGCTCTTCCGCTTTGATGATGGGCTGAAGTTGGTTGAGCTTTGTGAACCCGCTGTTTCCGTGATGTCGATTGAGCACCTCCAGTTCTTCCTCAGGGGTGGGGTAGCCTACATTTATTTTCATGATAAACCTGTCGAGTTGTGCCTCCGGAAGCTTGTAGGTTCCTTCCTGTTCTACTGGGTTTTGTGTGGCAATGATTGTGAAAATGGGGTTCATTGGATAGGTGACAGCGTCAATAGTGACCTGCCGTTCTTGCATCACCTCGAAGAGTGCTGCTTGTGTCTTGGCTGGTGCGCGGTTGATTTCGTCCACCAGTACAATATCTGCGAAAACAGGTCCACGGTGGAAGTCGAAGTCACCGCTCTTCATGTTGAATACGGTAGTGCCGAGCACGTCGCTTGGCATGAGGTCCGGTGTGAACTGGATGCGTCCGAACTGGGTGTCAATAAGCTTACTGATGGTTCTGGCCATCAGTGTTTTCGCCACTCCGGGTACTCCCTCGAGCAGGATATGTCCGTCCGCAAGAATGGCAGAGAGAATGAGGTCAACAGTGTACTGCTGCCCAACCACTACTTTCGCTATGCAGTTTCTTATTTCGCGGGTTTTCTCAGTGAATCCGCTTAGGTCAAGTCTTTCCATTTTATTATTAGTTGAGAGTTTATTGTTTATAGTTTAGAGGAATTATGGTTTTTGGTTTAAAGAACCATCCGGAAGATTGCCGAGGCAAGGGGCGTTCTATGGTTTATAGCTTTATAGCTTTTTGTCTATTTTGTTCATGAGGTCAATCAGCTGCACCATCCGTTTTTGGGAAGTATGGGGCAGTTTTTGGCTCACTTTCATCTCAATTATATCTTCAGACCAGGGAAGGTCGCCTTTCTCCATCATCACCTTCTCCCTGATGGTCTCCAAATCCTGTCTCCGCTTTTGGAAGTATTTGTCCAAGATGTTGAGTGTTTGCTCCACCTCTTGTTCTTCAATCCCAGCCAGGGCTGTTATTCTGTGAACAGCTTCCGTCCGTTTGTCTGGATCACTGATGTCAACGCCTGCTTTCCGCTTTACATTCTCTGTGAGAATGCGGTATTTCGTCTCGATGATATGGTCTGTAGCATTTTTACGCTTATGTAGACTCCCAATCTGCTTGATGAATCCTAACTGTCCGTTCTGTCGCGGTTTGATGACAGGGATGACCCTCTGCTTGCGTTTTGCGGCGAAGATACAGAATAGCAGGAATCCGAGCAGCATGAGATTAAAAGCGGTCCTTAGTGGTGTGTTGGAGATGATATGTTTCAACTTGGAGTCTTTATCGTTTTCAATGCTGCCATTCTCTTTCGGAGGTGTGATGGTTTTTCTGGTTCTGACTACTGGTTTGTTCCCCGCGAGGGAGATGATACGCATGATGAGGTTGTAGTTGTCGTTTTCTAAAATGCCGTAGTTGGTGAAGAGAAGGGGCATGGAACAAATCACAATGGTTCCTTTACCATATTTTGTTGTTTGCACCATTGGCATTTCCGCCTGTCCTCCGAGCAACACCTTGTCAGTCCATTTGAGGTTGTACTTCTTGATTGAATCTTCTTCTTCATCATCGGTTTGATAATCATCCCTGGCGTATTGATAAAAATAGCTATTGCCGATGGGGGCAGATACGATGTAGTTTCGTGCGGGGTAGGTGTCGTCTTTGGAATATCTTACATGGATGAAAAGGTCTTTTATAGGATGTGGGCCATAATAATAATGTTGTACGACATTAATGTTCCATGATTGAACAACATTATAATCAAATTCTTCCGCACAGACGACGAGACTACCTCCATTTTTTACGAAGTTCATCATTAAGTCCGTGTTAAGGTCCAGTATGTTTTTGACAATAAGAATTGTGTGGTTTTTATATGCTGGATTATGTGCAATTGAGTCGGCAGGCACCTCCATAACCTCATATCCTTTCTTGATGGATGCATGCATGATGGAGTCGAATGCCATCGCCCCGTAGGGTTGCCTGTCGTTTGGGTCATAGGTGGGTTCCCATCTGAATTTCCTACTATCACAGTTGAGCACGATGATAATTATAATGGCGGTTGCTCCAAGTATGGTTAAGAGGAAATGACTTATTTTCATGACTCACCTCCTTTCCCGGATTCTTCGGCGGCTGCCGGCTTGATTGAGTACTGGTTCGTTTGGATGATTCTTTGGGATACATCTGTTTGAGAACCATCGCTTTCTTTTTCTATGGGTGGTGCCTTTTCGGTTGTAATGCTGATGACCTCGTTCAGCAACTGTTTCGCATTGTGAAAGTCCTGTTCATTTGTGTCGTACATCCCGTACCAGACACGTAGAAAGAGTGTGGTGAGTAGTGAGAATGGTTGTAACCGGGCCTCATAGGAATATTCGGTTGGTGTCTTATCATGGTCCCACACTATGGTTCCCTTGTCGTTAAGCGCATGTAAGGCTTTCAAAAATATATATCTGATGCCCTCACGCCAGTTTTCGTTGATTTTGGCCTTGGCTATTTCATCCTCAAAGTCGATGCCGGTGATTTGAAGGTCTGTATGTTCTTCCTCTGTTTCCTGTTCCATGTCCTCCTCTTTACTTAGGTTTTTCTTATCGAAAAATCCTTGCTTATGAAGAATGTATACCACAAGTGCTAAAATGGCAAGTAAGACCAACGATGCAAGTATCCATCCGAAAACGGGACTGACGGTGGTATCGGGCACGTTAATGTCCCAATTGGTACTGGAAGGTTCGAATGAACCTGACCCGCTTCCGCTTGGAGTAGGAGCAGCCGCCTTCTCGCTATAGTAGTCGAAGTCGCCAGAAGAGCGGAAATACTGGATTGCTCTCTTGCTGCATTTGATAGTGTCTGTGATAGCGCTCATTCGTCTTTCAGTTTTTCAAAGTTTTCGATTTTCTCTTTCAGCTCAAATTTGTTTTTCCTTTCCTCCAGCGATCCGTATTGAAAGGCGATTCCGACAGTCACGGCAGTGATGGCCATGGTGATGCTGACTGCTAAAACGAGATAGAAAGCCATCATTATTAACCAGAATATGATATATGCAATGAGGTTGTTGGCTGGGTTCGTTCCGATGAAGTCATATTTGAAGTCTTCGATAATTTGGATTGTTCCAATCTCCCAAAGGAAGATGAGTGTGCCGACCAATAATAGTAATATGGTGCTGATTAGTGAGTTCCAGAAAGAGGAGAAAGCATATTCGATGGTTGTTGCGATGCTTGCCCCGTAACTTTTTTTCCCGATGATGAATGCCGGTGGCGCCATCTCGAAGAAAAAGAAAACTATGATGGAGAGCGTGATGGCCCAAAACCGTTCTTTGGCATTGATGAGCACAGGCAGAAGCAAAGTGGCGAAGATAATAAACGGAAGGAATGCCATGAACCATTTTGCCAGATTGAGCAAGAAAGTTCTCCAAATATCCTTGAATTTGAGCCCTGTAATTCCTTTTTTTCTTGTATAATGCAGGTCGACCAAGGTGAAAGACATGGGCATGACTGCTGAGGCGATGATGATGGAGATGAAAATGATGGCATCGTCCTTCGTTTCGTTTTCAATATGGAGAAAGTCCAGCCAAGCGAGGTCTGAGTTCAACACGTCGGCACCAATGATAGCAAAAGTCAAAATGAAAGCCATAAGTAGGCAGAAAGGTGCCGCAACGGTAAGCACGTTTCGGCAAACTGTGCGTAGGTTTTCGCGGATAAACGCGAAAGCGACGTCGAGTTTCTCTCCCGCTCCTCGCTTTTTGTAAAGTGGTTCGTTAAACATGCTCAGCCTCCTTTCTGAATTTGAATGGATAAACTACGAAATAGAGGATGACAAAAGCGAACTCCGCCAAGATGGCTGCGATGCGGATGGCGTCAGGTATCTCTGTGTGTCGTGTGATAAAACTCTCGATAAATCCTGCGATGATGGTAATAGGAATGATAGCCATCATGATTTTCAACCCTTTTTTAGCTGACCGTTTGAAAGCCTCAAACCTGGAGTAAGATTTTGGGAATAGCCATCCGTGTCCGAGTGTGATACCTGCCGCACCAGATATGATACATGCGGGAATCTCGAGTGCTCCATGCTGCCAGATGGCGAGAACCGACTCCCATCCCACTCCTTGCTGGAAAAAGAAGGTCTGAAAGCTTCCAAGCATGATGGCATTGATGAAGAGAATGTATATGGTTCCGAGACTGGTGAAGATGCCGGATACGAAGGTCTTGAGGTCGACCAAGAGGTTATTGATGGTGATATATATGAAATCGTCTATTTCTGGGCTTGTATTATAAACATGAGTCGGCACCCCTTGGTTGATGTTTTCCAGAGTCATGTTCACATAACTGTCTCCTAAAATCAACCTTGCATATTCCGCATCATGAAGCTGTGAGAATACGCCTACCAATGTGAAAAACATGAAGACTATAAATGAGAATAACAGTGACTTCCGGCATTCATACATAATGGTGGGTAACTCGCGGGTCCAGATTGTGATGAAGCGGCTCCATTTGGTCGGTTCCCTCTTGTATATATGGTTATGAAGTAAGAATGCCAGTTCGTTAAGCTTGTTCGTGGTTGATGAGTCTGGGTAGTGGGTCTGTGAGTATGCCAGGTCTGAGGTGATGTCAAGGTAAGCCTCAGCCAGGTCCTCTCCGCTTGCCATTGATTTTTTTGACACCATGTTTAGGACATGCGTCCACTTGGCAGAATTGCGGTTAACGAAGTCTTTCTCTTTCATGAATTGGAATTGGTGCTTTCTCTTTGTTTGCAAAGGTAGCATTTTTTTGAAAAACTACAAATAAAAAAAATATTTTTATATGGGTAGTGTATGAAATAGAGGCTTTAAGGTATGAAATCCAGATAAAGGCTTTTGCCGTTGTAATGAGCGGATTAAATTTGTAATATAGTTTTTGGGAGTTTGCAAAAACTTTTGTATTTTTGCAAAAAAAAGAAAGAATGGCGCAACACACATTCATAACCGGTCAGTTTGTCCGTATCGACCAGCAGTTGGCGAATGCAAGCCAGCGTGCGGTATCCGCGTTGATAGATATCTTGATAAAAATCATTGTGGGTACTATCATGATGGGTATTGTTGCATCGTTAGGACTGTCTTGGGACCATTTTTTTTCTGTTTATACATTGCTTTTATTTTTTCTTATATTATTATACGACATACTTTTCGAGTATCTCAACGCAGGAAGAACATTGGGCAAGATGATGATGGGATTAAGGGTGGTAACTGCTGATGGGTCGAAACCTTCATTCTCTACCGCTTTTGTGAGAGCCGTATTCTTTTTTGTAGAGGGTTATAGTGGTTTCGGTATTGTAGCGATGCTTTTCACGAAAGACAATCGGCGTCTGGGTGACCTGGCTGCCGATACATACGTAATTAAAGACAAATACATTTACATGGTAAATTCGCTTGCGGCAAAGAAAGCGATGTTCCCGCCAGACTACCGGCCGACTTTCCCACAGGTGATTAATTTGTCACTACAACAGGTAGAGGTGATTCAGGAAACTTACTATGAGAGAGGCGCTCTTGGTGAAAATCTGCGTTTAAAACTATCACAGCAGATATGTAAGTTTTTGAATATCAATGTGTCTGGCTTTACTACCCAGCGGTTCCTCAGCCAGTTGGTCTATGATTATCGTTTCATGATGGCTGAAGAATGATAAGGATTTACTATTTAAGGATTTGTGGATTGTGTGACTGAATTTCAGGCATATATGAAGTACGTTTCTACAAACATATTTAATTAAAAATAAAAAGATGTTGAAAAGAACAACGAGATTTTTTTTGTTGTGGATGCTGTTGATGGTTTCGTCTGCTGCGAGCAGCCAGATGGTCAACCCTGTGAAGTTCACTTCCAGTTTCAACAAGCTTTCGGACACGTCGGCTGAGATTGTTTTCTCTGGTACGATTGATTCTGGATGGCATGTCTATTCCACGGATGTGGGTGAGGATGGTCCTACGCCAGCGACTTTCAATGTGGACAAGATTGAAGGTGCGGCGCTCGACGGACCGCTCAAGGCCGTGGGCAATGTTATCCACAAGTATGATGACATGTTCGGTATGGACGTGAGCTACTTTGAAAGCTCTGCCAAGTTCGTCCAGAAACTGAAACTGACCGGGGGCAAATATGCTGTGGAGGGATATCTGCAGTATGGCGCCTGCAACGACCAGACTTGTATGCCGCCTAAAAATGTGGAGGTGAAGTTCAATGGCGAGGTTCCAGCAGCTGCTGGTAAACCTGCCGCCAAAGACCCAGGAAAAGAAAATTCTGCTAATAGTAAGTCAGAAGGTGGGTTAAAAGTTGGTCAGCAACTTAATCAGGATGATAAAACCACTGGAAGAAATGCTGCTGTAACTGCTGCCGCGATTACTGAGCAACAAACACTGCAGAACGGCCAATCGGCAACATTAGATACGGACGACAGTAAAAAAAAAGTTGAAGAGAATTCGGATGAACTGACCGCTGAAACTCTTCTTCCTTCCTTATCCGACTCCGTAGGGAAGGATTCTGCGCTACAAAATGGTGTGAGTTCCGACTCTGCCTTTGTGGCAAGCGGTTCCAGTGCAGAAGGGCTTTGGTCACCTGTTATCGACGAGTTGAAAGCCTTCGACCAGGGCGGCAATGCATCGGCTTCCGATAGTCCGCTATGGAAGATATTCCTGTTGGGACTGCTGGGTGGTTTGGTGGCGCTTGTCACACCTTGTGTCTGGCCCATCATTCCGATGACGGTCAGTTTCTTCCTGAAACGTTCGGGCGATAAGAAAAAGGGCATCCGTGATGCTTGGATATACGGAGCAAGCATCGTTGTCATTTATGTATTACTGGGATTAATCGTGACAGGCTTGTTCGGTGCCAGTGCGCTGAACTCTTTGTCAACTAATGCTATATTCAATATTTTCTTCTTCCTGTTGCTGTTGGTGTTCGCAGCCTCATTTTTCGGTGCCTTCGAACTGACATTACCTTCTTCTTGGAGCAGTGCGGTGGATTCGAAAGCGGAGAAGACGGGTGGACTCATCGGCATCTTCCTCATGGCATTCACACTGACGTTGGTCAGCTTCTCCTGCACGGGCCCGATTATCGGTTTCTTGCTTGTGGAGGTAGCTGCCGATGGTGGCAGCATTATTGCTCCGACGGTGGGCATGCTCGGTTTTGCCATTGCTCTTGCACTTTCGTTCACACTTTTTGCACTTTTCCCAAGCTGGCTTAAGTCGATGCCGAAGTCCGGCGGATGGATGAATACGGTGAAGGTGGTTTTAGGTTTCATCGAACTGGCTTTCGCACTGAAATTCTTGTCAGTGGCTGACTTGGCATACGGTTGGCGGTTGCTGGACCGTGAAACATTCCTTGCACTTTGGATTGTAATCTTCGGACTGCTCGGACTCTACCTGTTGGGTAAAATCAAATTCAAACATGATGATGATGACACGAATATCGGTGTGTTCCGTTTCTTCCTCGCATTGATTTCACTTGCTTTTGCCGTCTATATGATTCCTGGCCTGTGGGGTGCTCCGTTAAAGGCTGTCAGTGCTTTCGCACCGCCGATGAAGACGCAGGATTTCAATCTCTCCAAGGAGAGCGAGGTGAAACCTATGTTCATGGACTATGAGTCTGGCATGGCATACGCGGCCGCTAACCATAAACCGGTGTTGATAGACTTTACGGGCTACGGCTGTGTGAACTGCCGCAAGATGGAGGCGGCTGTCTGGACCGACCCGCGTGTGGCTGATAAAATGACAAATGACTACGTGCTGATTCAACTATATGTGGATGAAAAGACATCGTTGCCGGAGCCTGTGGTGGTGAATGAAAACGGGACTGAGCGCAAACTGCGTACTGTCGGCGACAAGTGGAGCTATTTGCAGAGCCATAAGTTTGGCGCCAATGCGCAGCCGTTCTATGTGTTGCTTGACTCTAAGGGACATTTGCTCAATAAGGCCTATACCTTCGACGAGAACATTGACCATTATCTGGAATTCCTGGATAAGGGGTTGAAGAAGAATAGGGAGTAGAAGAGGACGTGAAAATGGGAGTCCACGGGTTTCAGCTCGTGGACGATGGTATCTTTTCACACTACAGTTCCTGACTATTTGGGATTATATGAAACAATTTGGGCGAAAAGCGGTTATGAAACCTGCTTTTCGCCCGAATTATTTTTAGTCAGCCTTTGTAGCTAAACTTTTTTTAGCCTATAAGCTGTTGGTTAATGGTTTACATCGGATATTTCTCTGACGGACCATACTGGTTAGTGCCCGGCTGGCTGTCCATGCAGCAGAAAACAAGGATTACAATTGACAATATACCATTGAGAATCATAAGGAATGATACAATTGTTGCTAACGTGAGTGTAAAACCGGTTAGAGATAATACACCAAGGAAAATAGTAAGTGCCCACAATGCCATGATGCCATACATAATCCATGCTAAAATACCAGGTTTGTTGGTATCTTGGAGCCTACGAACAGTTATACTCAGTCCTGCGAAACAGATTGCGAGATACATTACAAACACCATGAAATAGCCGAACTTGCCTCCGATGGAAGTAAAGATAAAATTCAGAATCATGCCAGCGACACCAATGGCAAGCATAGCCCACCAGTATTCTGAGCGACGTGCGCGTCCATTGAAGTTAGTCAGATTTGCAAGCCAACGTTGTAGTGCCTCCTGGAACTGAAGAGGAGGTGTACCTGCGCCTTGTGGCATTCCTGGTTGGAATCCCGGCTGTGGCTGATAGCCCTGCTGAGGATTCTGCTGAAATTCATTTGCCATAACAATTAATTTTTAAAGGTTTATAAATAAATTTTTTTAGTAGTTTTGTACTTTCCAAAGTTTGTGGACTAAGAAGACCTTTTCTTAACAATTGCAAAATTATGAATTTATATTTAATATGCAAACAAAAACTTAAAAAAAATTAATAAAAGAAGTGCTTTTCTTGAAAATAATGAAGAAAAAATGCCTAAAAACACAAAAACTCAAAGAAAACCTTTGAGTTTTTGTGGATTTATATTCTTTTGGTTATGTAAATGTCATGGAAATAACAAGCGAAGATACCTGTAAAAAGTTTTTACATTCAATATGAGGACGTATGAAATTAGTTCTTGGAATGAAAATTAGAACAAGGAGGCGATAAGCTCGTGAACGGTAAGTTGCTTTTGCTCTCCGCTTTCCATGTCCTTCAGAGTTACTTTGTTCTCTGCCATCTCAGATTCTCCAACGAGTGCCACGTATGGGATATGCTTAGCATTGGCGTAGCTCATCTGTTTCTTCATCTTCACGCTGTCGGGATAGATTTCTGCGCTGATGCCTGCCATGCGTACCTGTTGCAGCACTTTTAAGCAGAAGTCGGCTTCTTTTTCTCCGAAATTAACAAATAGGATTTTTGTGGATGTGATAGCGTCTTTCGGATAGAGATCCAGCTGGTTGAGTACGTCGAAAATGCGGTCGGCACCGAAGGAGATGCCTACGCCAGATAGTCCTGGCAGTCCGAAGATACCGGTGAGGTTGTCGTAGCGTCCGCCGCCTGTGATGCTTCCAATCTCCACGTCGAGTGCTTTCACCTCAAAAATGGCACCAGTATAGTAGTTTAGACCGCGGGCAAGTGTAAGGTCAAGTTCTACCTCGTTTTTCAGTCCGTCGAGCTTGGAGAGAATAAACTCACATTCCTCCACACCTTTCAGACCAGTCTCGCTGTCTTTAAGCACTTCTTTCATAGTCGCCAGTTTCTCAGCGTTCGTTCCACTCAGTTTGATGATGGGTTGTAGCTTCTCGATAGCATCAGCCGGTATGCCGTCCTCTGCCAGTTCTGCATTTACATTGTCTAAGCCAATCTTGTCGAGTTTGTCGATGGCGACAGTGATGTCCACTATTTTATCAGCCTGACCAATCATCTCAGCGATGCCGCTCAGAATCTTGCGGTTGTTAATTTTGATGCATACACGCACACCGAATTTTGAGAAGACGGTGTCGATAATCTGCATAAGTTCCACCTCGTTGAGCAGCGATGTGCTGCCCACCACATCGGCGTCGCACTGGTAGAACTCCCTGTAGCGTCCTTTCTGAGGACGGTCAGCCCGCCACACCGGCTGGATTTGATAGCGCTTGAATGGGAGTGACAATTCGTCGCGGTGTTGTACCACGTAGCGTGCAAATGGAACGGTGAGGTCATAGCGAAGTCCTTTTTCGCAGAATTTGCTCGCCAGCTTTGCGGAATCGCGTGAAAGCAGCTGCTCGTCGGTGATTCCTCTGAAATAGTCGCCAGAGTTCTGAATCTTGAAGAGCAGTTTGTCGCCTTCCTCTCCGTACTTACCCATCAAGGTAGACAGGTTTTCCATAGCAGGAGTCTCTATTTGCTGAAAACCGTATAGTGCATATACTTCTTTGATTGTGTTGAATATGTAGTTGCGTTTGTTCATCTCCTCAGCAGAGAAATCGCGCGTACCTTTGGGTATGGATGGTTTCATATTTAGTTGAGAGTTTAGTGGGATTATAGTTTTATGTTTGATGTTTTAAGATTAATGATTTATGTTTTGGGTTAAAACATTGTGATAACACGCTTGATGCCTTCTGCGAGTGCATCCACTTCTTCCTTTGTGTTGTAAAGTGCGAACGATGCGCGTACTGTTCCCTCAGTACCCAGCCTGTGCATGAGTGGTTCTGCACAGTGGTGTCCTGTCCGTACGGCGATTCCGAGTCGGTCGAGCAGTGTTCCTATGTCAAGGTGGTGAATTCCTTTGATATTGAAAGAGATGACTGCATCTCCGTTTTTACCTTCCGGATGCCCGTAGATTTGCATATTGTCTATTTCGCGTAGTCTTTGCAATGCATAACAGGTCAGCTGTTGCTCATGCTCCTGGATGTGGTCGAATCCGATGGCGGTGACATAATCAAGCGCTGTAGCGAGCGCATGTGTACCCACATAGTCAGGCGTACCGGCCTCGAACTTGTATGGTAATTCGTTGAATGTTGTGTGCTCAAACGATACCTTGTTAATCATTTCTCCACCACCTTGGTACGGAGGCATTTTTTCCAGCCAGCGTTCTTTCCCGTAGAGCACGCCCACTCCGGTTGGTCCGTAGATTTTATGTCCGCTGAAAGCGAAGAAATCGCAGTCCATTTCCTGCATGTCAACCTTGAAATGGGGAGTAGACTGAGCGCCGTCAATGAGTACGGGGACATCATGTTGGTGGGCTATGCTGATGATTTGCTTCACAGGGTTTACTGTTCCTAACACATTCGACACGTGGGTAACGCAGATTAGTTTCAGCCGTTCAGACTCATTGAGAATCCGAACGAAAGCGTCGAGGTCCAGCTGACCATCGTCGGTGATAGGAATAATCTTGAGTCTCAGACCTTTCCGCTCTGCCAGCAACTGCCATGGCACGATGTTGCTATGGTGTTCCATCTCGCTCACCAGGATTTCGTCACCTTCCTGCATAAATGCCTCACCAAAGCTGTAGGCCAGCAGGTTGATACTCTCGGTGGTGCCACGGGTAAAGAGAATCTCAGACGTTTTTTCTGCATTCAGGAATTGCCGAACCTTTTCTCGCGAACCTTCATGAAGGTCGGTTGCCTGCTGGGAGAGAAAATGAACGCCGCGGTGAACATTGGCGTTCACGTTATAGTATTCATCCACCATTGCCTCGACCACGCAACGCGGTTTTTGAGTGGTTGCTGCGTTGTCTAAATACACAAGTGGGCGGTTATATACCGTTCTCGCAAGGATTGGAAAGTCGTCGCGATTCATTTTTAAATGTAAATGAGAGTAAAATGAGTGTGAAAGTGGATATTAGGTGAGACGATAGTATTGTCTTGCCTTTTAGTAATCCAGATTCTTGTCTGCTATCTGTTATATATTACTTGCATAAGTTGCAGGTTTTGCATTTCTCGAGTTCTCCCAGGAAACGTTTCTCCACTTTGACGTAGAGTTTGTTTCGGAGTGGTTCATAAGTGATTTGGTCAATCACTTGTCCCATGAAGGCATTTTTCAGTAGCATGCGTGCCTCTTCTTCGGGAATGCCGCGCTGCCGCATGTAGAACAATGCCGTCTCGTCCATCACTCCGACTGTTGACCCGTGCGCACATTTTACGTCATCGGCATAAATCTCGAGCATGGGTTGGGAATACATCCTGGCATCCGGACTGGCGCATAGGTTGCTGTTCGTCTCTTGAGAACTGGTTTTCTGTGCGTCTTTCTCCACGAGAATCTTTCCGGCAAAGGCTCCGACGGCATGCTCGTCAACCACATATTTATATAATTCCTGGGATGTGCAGTTGGGGGAGATATGCCGGATGAGCGTGTTGTTGTCGATGTGTTGCTCTGCGCTTCCGATGGCGCATCCGTTGAGTGTCACCTCAGAGTACTGACCGCAAAGTTCCACGTCGCAGAGGTTGCGTGTCGTACCGTTATGGAGTGTGATGCAACTATGGCGTACGTTGCAGTCGTTTTGCTCATGGATGTATACGTTTGAGAACCGCTTCATCTGAGGGTTGGTCTCCTCAATCTCATAGAGGTCTAAACGGGAATTGTCGTGGCAGAATACCTCTATGACTTGTGTGGTGAGGAATTCTTGTTGGTCGGTGGCGTGGTCTCCTATGATGATAGTGGCTTCGGAACCTTTTTCCAACACGATGAGCATGCGCCGGTTCATCATAGAGGGAACGTTGCCTTTCATCCAGTTGTCCACGTTGATAGGTTTTTCCACCTTCGTGTCCTTCGGTACATAGATGAGCAGGCACTCATGTGCGAGCATGGTGTTGAGGAGCGTGATTCCGTCCTGCTGGTCTGCCACTTGGTTGTAGAAGGGTTTCATGTCAACAGGAGCGTCTTTCAGACTGAAGATATAGTTAGAAGGGGAGATTCCGAGCGGGGTGAAAAGAATTCCGTAGTTGGGTTCGAAGGCTTTGTCTACATTGGTGTACTTATATCGTTCCACCTTTTGAGACGGAAATCCTATAGCCATGAACTGCTCGAAGGCCTTATCCCTTGCGCTGTTCATCACATCTGTGCTCTTCGACATTATCATATCGCGGCACTCACGGTAGAATTCTATGTATTGCTGCTCGCTCATAGTTCCTCCTTAATCCAGTCGAATCCGTTGTCTTCTATCTTCTTGGCAAGGTCAGCGCCTCCGGTCTTTACGATGTGTCCGTCGAGTAGCACATGTACTACGTCTGGTGTGATGTAGTCAAGCAGTCGCTGATAATGTGTGATGATAATGGCCGAGGTGTCGGGTTTGCGTAGCTTGTTGAACCCTTCAGCCACAATGCGCAGAGCATCGACATCAAGTCCGGAGTCGGTCTCATCGAGAATGCAGAAACTGGGCTCAAGCATGGCCATCTGAAATATTTCGTTGCGCTTTCTTTCTCCTCCGCTGAACCCTTCGTTCACAGAGCGATTGACCAGCTTGCTGTCAATAGACACCAGCTTGCGTTTCTCTCGCATCATACTGAGGAAATCAGAAGCCTTCATAGGTTCCTGGCCCTGGTATTTACGTTTCGCGTTCACGGCGGCTTTCAGGAAGTTTGCCATCGACACACCTGGAATCTCAATGGGCTGCTGGAAGGACATGAAGATGCCGGCATTGGCTCTGTCCTCCGTCTTCATCGACAATAGGTCTTGCCCGTTGAAACTGATGCTCCCGGCTGTCACCTCATAGGAGGGGTCGCCCACAATCACCTTGCAGAGCGTGGACTTTCCGGCTCCGTTAGTGCCCATCAGCGCATGAATCTCTCCGTCACGGATAGTGAGGTCAACGCCTTTCAGTATTTCTTTGCCGTTTACGCTGGCATGAAGGTTCTTTATTTCTAACATAATGTTGTTTTTTTACTTTTTCTAAGAATCCTGGTTGTTGGAGATTCTATCTCTTTCATGAGGTTATCCGACGGTCCCCTCGAGCGATACAGACAGTAGCTTCTGTGCTTCCACGGCAAATTCCATAGGCAATTTGTTGAGCACGTCCTTCGCATAGCCGTTGACAATGAGTCCTACGGCTTCCTCTGTGCTGATGCCTCTCTGATTACAGTAGAGGAGTTGGTCCTCGGATATTTTCGATGTGGTGGCCTCATGCTCCACTGTGGCACTGTTGTTTTCCACATCCATATAGGGGAAAGTGTGTGCGCCACATTCGCTGCCGAGCAGCAGTGAGTCACATGAAGAGTAATTACGTGCTCCGTCGGCATGCTTTCCCACCTTCACAAGTCCCCGATATGAATTCTCGCTTTTCCCGGCTGAGATACCTTTCGATATGATGGTTGACTTGGTTCGTTTTCCTAAGTGTATCATCTTTGTGCCGGTGTCAGCTTGCTGGTAGTTATTGGTGACGGCAACGGAATAGAACTCTGCCTGGGAGTCATCGCCCTGCAGCACACAACTGGGATATTTCCAAGTGATAGCGGAACCTGTCTCTACTTGAGTCCAGGAGAGTTTGCTGTTGTTGCCTTTCAGCAGACCGCGTTTTGTCACAAGATTGAGTACTCCGCCTTTTCCCTCAGCATCACCCGGATACCAGTTCTGCACCGTCGAGTACTTTACTTCGGCATTGTCCATGACCACGATTTCAACGATGGCGGCATGAAGCTGGTTCTCGTCACGCATCGGAGCAGTGCATCCTTCTAAGTAGGATACGTAACTACCAGACTCACAAACAATCAGGGTTCGCTCAAACTGTCCGGTGTTGCGTGCGTTGATGCGGAAATATGTGGAGAGCTCCATGGGGCATCGGGTGTTCTTCGGAATGTAGACGAATGACCCGTCGGAGAATACAGCCGAGTTGAGGGCGGCAAAGTAGTTGTCGCGGTAAGGAACTACGCTGCCGAGGTGTTTTCTTACCAGTTCTGGATGGTTCTGAACAGCCTCGCTGATTGAGCAGAAGATGATGTCCTTCTCTGCGAGTTTCTCCTTGAATGTGGTCTTGACGGAAACAGAGTCCATTACTGCGTCCACAGCCATTCCGCTAAGTGCCATTCGCTCTTCGAGGGGGATGCCGAGCTTATCGAATGTCTTCATAAGCTCCGGGTCTATTTCCTTGTTGGGGTTTTGCTGCTTGCGGGTGGGGTCTGCATAGTAGGAGATGTCCTGATAGTCAATCTCCGGCAGACGGAGATGCCCCCAGTCTGGGGCCTTTTGTTGTTGCCAGTACCTGAAAGCGTTGAGCCGGAACTCTAAAAGCCAGTCGGGCTCACCCTTCTTTTGAGAGATGAGCCGGACCACGTCCTCGTTGAGGCCTTTGTCGATGATTTCTGTCTGTATGTCGGTCGTGAAGCCGAATTTGTATTTCTCTTCTGCTACCTTCTTTACAAATTCGTTTGACATTTCTCTTAGTTTTCTGTTTCTTACAATCCGATTTCGTCGATTTTATCCTGAATGGAGTGCTTCGGTGAGATGCCGGATGCCTCCTCTGTGGAGTCTGTCACGATGATAATGTCGGGAATAAACCGCTGGGAAGCATGCTTCACCTTATAATATAAGTCGTCACGCTGAATAAGCGATTCCGTGCTTGTACCTCCTTTGCTTTTGATGAAGTCGTAGACATTGAATGCCACACTGAGAATGAGCAGGTAACCTACGGCGCCGACTACGGCACCTGCCAGTCGGTTGACGAAACTAAGATGGATTGCCTTGAACGCCTTTGTCAGCAATGATGCTATGAGTCCGAGTACAATCGGGAAGAGAATGACGATGGCGATGAATGCGATAATGTCGGCAGTTGTCTCCTCGGTTCCTGTGAAGTCAGCGAGCACTTTTCCGAACTTGTCGTATGCCATTACAGCCAGCAAGAGGCCAACGATGATGCCTCCCAAGTTGGCTATTTGCTTGATGGCGCCTTGGATGTATCCAACCAAGGCGCCAATCAGTGCTACTATAATAATAAGTACTGTCATAATTTTTGTTTGATTTCCACCTCTGCAAAGGCTTCAAGCAAGTCGCCTTCTTTGAGGTCGTTGAAGTTGACGATTGATATACCGCAGTCGAAGTTGAGACTAACTTCCTTCTCGTCGTCCTTGAAGCGTTGCTTGGCATTGATTCTGCCTGTGTGGATGTCGATACCGTCGCGGATCACGCTTAT
>JAEEGL012621026.1_pt1 | contig 18040 bp, 6 predicted proteins | sample 9134231 | NCBI WGS metagenome assembly JAEEGL01 (sample SAMN16246548, study PRJNA631951) | gut metagenome | biome: gut microbiome; feature: rumen; material: fiber-attached | host: Bos | place: Iran: Karaj | collected 2018-10 | reverse complement strand
TCCGCGCTCACCTTGATGTTCCTGCTCTCAAGCTGCTTCGACATTTCAGAGAGCTTTTTATCTACAACAAGAGAAGCCATCTCCTCGTCCATGCTGTTAAAGGCAACCACCTTGCTGAGCCTGTTTCTGAACTCCGGCTGGAAGGTCTGCTTTACAGCGTCCATGAGTGCGCTATTGTCCTGATTTTCACTGATAAATCCGATTCCGCTCTTACCCAGGCGATTGGCTCCGGCGTTCGAGGTCATGATGACGATTACGTTCCTGAAGTCCGCTTTCCTGCCCTGGTTGTCCGTAAGTGTCGCATAGTCCATGACCTGAAGCAGTACGTTAAAGATATCAGGGTGGGCCTTTTCTATCTCATCAAGAAGAAGCACTGAGGATGGGCTCTTTCTTATAGCCTCCGTCAAAATGCCTCCGTCCTCGTAGCCAACATAGCCTGCCGGGGATCCGATAAGCTTTGCAACTGCGTGCTTTTCGCCGTACTCACTCATATCGAAGCGGATCAGCTTAGACCCAAGCTCTTCGGCAAGACTCCTTGCTATCTCCGTCTTTCCAACACCTGTAGGTCCAACAAACAGAAGGCTCGCCAGAGGTTTGTTCTCCTCGATAAGTCCTGCCTTTGAAAACTTCACGGCGTTGACCACCTGACTGATGGCCTCGTCCTGTCCAAAGACTCTCTTTTTAAGCCTTTCTTCCAGAGTCGCAAGGCCCGCAAGATCATCCGTCTCCACAGTCTCTATCGGCACGCGGCAGATCTTGGTGAGAATCTCGTTGATGACCTCTTTCCCAACACTCTGGGTCTTCTTATTATCCAATGGATGGAGCTTCCTGAAGGACCCGGCCTCGTCGATTATGTCGATTGCCTTGTCAGGAAGAAATCTCTCATTTATATACTTGCTGCTCATTTTCACAGCGTACTCAAGGACTCCCTTTTCATACTTAACGCCGTGGTATTTCTCATATTTTTCCTTAAGCCCCTCCAGAATTCGGATGCTCTCATCCTCTGTGGGTTCCTTGATCTCAACGTTCTGAAAGCGCCGTATCAGGCTCTTGTTCTTCTCAAAATACCTCTTGTATTCCTCAAAGGTTGTGGCTCCGATAAACCTGATATGTCCGTCGGAAAGATAGGGCTTTAGCATGTTTGAAGCATCAAAAGAGCCTTCTCCGACAGCCCCTGCTCCCGATAAGTTGTGGATCTCATCTATGTAGATTATGGGCTTTTTCTCTTTTCCAATCTCAGTGAGGACCTTTTTAAAACGCTTCTCAAAGTCGCCTCTGTACTGCGTTCCGGCCAGCATTCCTCCAAGGTCAAGCGAAAACACCTTCGCACCCTTTATGGCATCGGGCACCCGGTCATTTTTAAGAAGCTCCACCAGTCCGTAGGTTATGGCCGTCTTTCCAACTCCCGGCTCGCCGATGTGAAGCGGATTGTTTTTATCCTTCCTGCATAGAATCTGTATGGTCCGCTCAAGCTCGGCCTCTCTTCCGATAAGGGGATTGACCTCCTTCAGCGTCTCGTTAAGGCACGGCGCGTATAGCTTCCAGTTTTCTTCGGGCTCTTTTTTACCCCCGATAAACTGCTCATCCTCAGCCTCAATCCTGGAATCCTCTATGTTGGAAATCTCCTGCAAAAGATCCGCCTCAGCGATTTTCTGCTGCTCCAGATAGTAAAGGGCATAGCTCTCCTCAAGGTTATAGAGCGCGTGCACCAGATGCCTTACATGGATTTCCTTGCTTCCGCTGCTGTAGGCGCTCTGCCCTGCAAAGGTAAAAAGATAGTTCATCGCAAGGGACAGCTCCGGCTCTTTATCCTCTACCTTGTCGATGTACTCCTTTGCATATTCCTTAAGCTGATTTCTCAGGATATTTGCATCTCCGCCGCAGTAGTAAAAAGCCTCTGCGAACACCTCGTCATCAAGGATAAAAAGAAGCAGCAGCTCCGGGGTAACATATTCAAATTTATTTTCTCCGGCATAGAGAACCGCATTATTAAGAATCTGCGTAACTTCTTTGGAAAGATTCATCTCATGCCTCCTCAACAGTCATGCGGAACGGATAGCCCTGACTTTTTGCCCGTGTCAAAGCAGCATTTACCTTGGTTGTGGCTATGTCATAGGGGTACTTGCCGACAACAGCCTTGCCCTTCTTGTGGACCCCCAGCATTATCGCCTGGGCAGTCACCTCGTCCTTATGAAATATATCAACCAGCACCTCCACCACAAATTCCATTGTGGTAAAATCGTCGTTGTGCATCACCACATTGAACTGGCGTGGCTCCTTGACTTTGCTTTTGGTGCGTTCTTTAACTTCTCCCTGTGTTGCCATGATCTTCTCCTAAATAATACGTAAAAACATCGGAATGTCCCCTTATATTATATGAAATAAAATGCGCCCAAAACGCAATAATAATAATTTTTCGAAATATTTAATACATTTTTTAGAATATATTGTGTATAATAATCATATAGATACAAGATATAGTAACAAACTAAAAACAATTTTCAGTATAACACATTCCATCCATTTTAAAAGGCCCTCGTAATGCATTTTAGCCATCTGCATTACGGGGGCGCCTCCATTTTGACTCCCCAATGGCACATGAAAGGGCCCCCTCATGATGAGGAGGCCCCTTCTTATTAAGGCTATTGCCTTAGGTTTTAATTCTTAATTCTTAAATGCTTTTCCAAACAGATCGTAGAAGTCCTGAAGAATATCTACCATGGAAGCTACATTGATCTTGAACGTCTTAGCAACTGATCCCTTGTATCCGCTGCCATCCTTAGGTGTAAGGATTACTCGTCCTGTGCCGACTCTGATGTTATTTACATAATCAACATAGAACTTCTCCTCAACCTGTTCGCCAACATAAGTCTTGCCACCAACTACTACCTTAATGTTAGCCTGTGAATCTACGTCATTGAAGTAGATAGGTGCTCCGGTGTAAGCTATTGATGCCAGTGTATTGCTATTGCCCGGAGTTACAAATGTAACCTTAGCGCCTGCAAGACTTGTAAGTTCAGGAACTCCATTAACTACGTAATTTACTTCAGCGAAGTATGCGGTAGCTGACTTGTAGTTCACATTCTTAGCTTTAAGTCTCATCTTAGCAGTAATTGTTGCTGTGTTTCCGGTAAATGTAAGAGCACTGGTCTTAGCAAGCTTTGTGTTGCCCTGATAATAGTCAACAGCGTAATCTGCCTTCTTAAGTACTACATCATTTACTGTTACGAACAGATCCTTGCCAGGTTTAGCAAAGTAGCTGCCTGCTTTAGGCTTCTTTTTATTGTAAGTGAAGTCTTTAACATCAACATCTACATTCTGGTTATTGATTTCAGCCTGTACAATCTTGAAGCCCTGGTCAAATGCAGCATGTCCCTTATAGTTGCCCTTGAAGGATACTTTTGCCCATCCTGTACCAACAGCCTTAATCTTGCTGTAAGTAATCTTGTAATCTCTACCTTCTACAAGTGAGATATTGTCGTGTTCGTCATCAATCTTAGCTACTACCCAAAGTGCAGGCTTAACACCAAGATTTGAATATGCTACGCCGACAGTCTCAAGCTCATTCTTGTTTGTAATAGTGATTACAGCGTTCTTCTGTGGTTTAATCTTGAAGCTCTTTGTTACCTTGCCCTTATAATCCTCAAGACCGGTTACAATTACCTTAACAGTACCTGCGTTGATGTTATCGCTGTAGCTTACAGTGTAATCATCACCCTCTACAAGAGCTTTGCCATTAGAATCAGTAACAACAAGCTGCTTATCTGTCAGGAACTTAGGCTCTCCATCATAAGTAAAGTCGATTGCCTTAGAATTAAGAGCAACTTTGAAGCCACTAATCTTCTGTGCATTCTTTACAGTAAGAGTGATTGTTCTCTTGCCGGTGAAGTTTCCTTTACCGACCAGCTCAACATCAATAGTTGAATCATTTTCTTCATACAGTTTCCTTGAAAGTACTCCCTTAGGATCAGTATAGTCTTTTCCAAGTTTAAGAATCTTGCCGTTGTAGGTAAGAACAGGAGCTGCCTTCTTAGCATACGCTACAATAAGGTTACCTTCTGTTACTTCGCCTTCTGTGTATGCAGCATCATTATTATCAAGGTCCTTAGGATCGATTGTGAAGTACAGAGTCTTTGTTCCCTTGTAGCTTCCTTTACCTTTAACCTTAACAGAAGCTGTTCCTGCCTTGATGTTCTTAGAATAAGTTACTGTGTAGTCTCTACCTTCCTTAAGGATTGTTGTGCCATTCAGTACCATGAGGTCAGGCTTGAGTGCAGTACCTGTATAAGCTGTGTACCACTCTGTCTTGCCAGCTACTTCTCTGGTTCTGATATTTGTAAATCTTGCAAACAGCTCACCATCCTGGTATGCATCAGGATCCTCGTTCTGGCCTATGATCTTGATCATGAAGTCATAGTAGGTTCCGATGTGGTTCTTAGTATCAGGAATAGTAATTCTTACAAAGACTGATCCTGTTCTGGATCCAGCCTTGAATACATCACCCTTGATCTTGCTGTCAAGAGGATCACCAATGATTGCATACTGTACTTCTGCAGTCTTATCGTAGTTAGAAATCAGTTCGCTAAGTGTAAGCTCACGTGTTCTGATTACGGAAGTAACTGCGCCAGGATAGATCTCCTCATCGTAAATAACCGGCTCAGCGATACGTCCGATTGATACGAAAATAGGTTCTGTGCATACTTCTGTAGGTAAGTAGTTGTCATTAAGTGCATCTACAAAGTACCAAACCTTGTAAGGTTCAGTTGTATCAGTTGAATCCTGACCTGTAGGGATCTTATCTGACCAAGCTACAAGTCCGCCGCCGTTAGGATCATAGTTCAAAGTATACTTAAGGATACCAAGATCTTTCTCAACTTCTCCTGCAAATACGAGTTCCTGAGCTTCTCCAACGAATGGATCTGCTGCTGTAGGAACATAAAGGAGTCCTAACTTAGGAGTAGGTGCAGTCTTAAGTACTGACTGATACTTGTTAATTGTTACCTTAATCTCTGTAGGTGCTACGAGATTTGTAAAGTTCTCAATGTCATTCTTGAGACCATTGATTCTGTACCAAACGCTGTACTCACCGGCATCTGACTCGCTAAGAGTAGCATCGCCATAGTCAACCCATGTTGCCTCTAATCCCTTTGTACCAAAGTCTCTTGAATACTGGATCTTACCATAGGTAGCTTCACCGTTAGTTACAAGAGCCTGAGCGTTACCAATAAGAGGATTTGTCTCGTTAGGAACGAATGTAAGCTCATTAGCTACAGGATCTGTTACCTTTGTAATATCAAGCTTGTCAATCTTGATTTCAAGCTTTGTAGCTTCAGAATCTGCAGGTACAAGCTTTGTATAGTTAGTTACATCGTTTGCAAGTCCGTCAATTCTGTACCAGATGGTGTATGTACCTGCATCTGTCTTGCTGAGCTTATCTTTGTCATACTCAAACCATACAGGCTCTTTCTGTGTATCAGCAGGATCATCATAGGTGTACATGATCTTACCGTACTTAGCTGCGCCGTCTGTAATAAGTTCCTGAGCGATAGGCTTGTAATCAGGATCTTCCATATCAGGCTTGTAAATCAGGCCTTCTACTATTGCAGGAACCTTCTCAACTTCGATATCGCGCTTTGCAATCTCGATTGTGAGCTGTCTAGGCTCTACAAGCTCTTTGTAGTTAGCTGTGTCGTTGCCAAGGCCGTAAATTCTGTACCATACATCGTATGATCCAGCTGATGCCTTGCTAAGATTCTCCTCGTTAAATGTGAACCAATCGCCGGAGGCAGGTGTCTCACCTTCAGCAGGCTTATAATTTGTACTGAACTCTACACGGCCATATTTAGCATAACCATCTGTTACAAGTACCTGATTGATTCCCTTATAGTTTACGGTATCATTCATATCAGGTGTGAATACCAGATCTTTTACGCCAGCAGGAAGTGTAGCAACTTCGATATCACGCTGTGCAATTGTTACGCCTTCAAGCTTTGTAGGCTCAATGATCTCTGAGTAGTTCTTGTTATCGCTACCAAGACCATAGATTCTGTACCAGATGTCGTAGTCCTTAGCATCTACGCCATAAAGCTTTGTCTTTGCGACTTCTGAATCAAATGTAAACCAATCACCTGAAGCAGGGGTCTCGCCTTCAGCAGGCTTATAATTTGTTGAATACTCAATTGTACCGTACTTTGTCTTACCCTGAACTACCAGGAGCTGCTTAACGCCTTCATACGCGTCTTTTGTATATGGTTCTTTTTCTTCGCCTGTGTTAGGTGTATAAACGAGATTCTTCGCAGCTGTAGGCTTCTCATAAACCTCTACTGCGCACTTAGCGATAGTAACTGTGAACAATGTAGGCTCAACTATGTGAGCATAGTTGCCCTTTGTCTCATATAAACCATCACGTCCGTAAATTCTGTACCATACCTGGTAATCTCCAGCATCTGCGCCGTAAAGCTTTTCTTTTGCAATTTCTGAATCAAAGTCAAACCATTCTCCCTTAGCAGCTTCTGTCTCAGTTGCAGGTACATAATCAGTACAGAACTGAATTCTACCATACTTAGTAAGACCATTCTTTACTAAGAGCTGCTTGATTCCAGGATACTTTCCTGTTGTATCTGTCTCATCAGGAGTAAATACGAGATTATCAACAGCTACAGGAAGGTTAATAACTTCAACGTCGCGAACTGCGATTGTCTTTGTAAGGAGTGTAGGCTCAACGAGAGCAGTATAGTTTGTAGCTGCTTCGCCTTCTTTACCATCAAGTCCTACAATCTTATACCAAATCTTGTATTCTTTAGCATCTTTACCATAAAGGCCTTCACTAATCACTACTTTTTCAGGCTCTATGTCGTTAGCTGGTATTGTGGTTGTGTACTCAAACCAATTAGCCTTTGTCTTATCTTCTACTGTACCGTAGTCAATTGAATACAGAATCTTACCATAGGTACCTTCTTTAATCTTACCGTCATTTACCAGTAACTGAGGAATACCAGCATATGGAGATTCATCAGAAGGTGTGTAGGTAAGTGCTTCAGTAACAACAGTCGGAAGTTTCTCAACTTCAACGACACGCGGAACGATTGTTATCTCAAGTTTCTGAGGTGCAACGTCTTCGAAGTTGTAGACTTTAACAGGACTCTCGCCTTCTCCAGGCTCTGTTCTTACTTTACCCTCAACTCTGTACCAAACTTCATAAGAACCGGCATTTGCTTCTTGAAGGTCATCGTTTATTGTGGTTACCGGTGGTTCACCAGCTGTAGTTGAATAAGGGAACCAGTGTGCATCTTTAATAGCATCTGAGATATCTGCTTCGTTTTCAGGAGCTATATAATCTCTTGAATACCAGATATCACCATATGTGTATTCACCATCTTCTACTAGTACCTGAGGAATTCCGGCTGTTCCGGCCTCATTAGGTATATACATCAGACCCTGATTAACTGTAGGATCTGTAACCTTGCCTGCAGGAGCCTTTGCGATACTAATCTCGAGTTTTTGAGGTTTATCAAACAACTCATAGATGTAGTTTTCTTCTCCTGAGTTATCGATACCAATAACTCTATACCAAACTACATAAGAACCGGCATCTGCTTCTTGAAGGTCATCGTTTATTGTGGTTACCGGCGGTTCACCAGCTGTAGTTGAATAAGGGAACCAGTGTGCATCTTCAATAGCATCTGAGATAGCTGCTTCGTTTTCAGGAGCTTCATAATCTCTTGAATACAAAATTGTTCCGTTTGTTACTACACCATCATTTATTAATACCTGAGGTTTTCCTGTATATTCTCCAGGTGTTTCTTCTGACTCAACTGGATCAAATACCAGATTCTCTTTAGCAGAAGGTGCTGTATCAAGAGTTATCGGGAGTTTTTTGATTTCAACATCTATAGGATTGATATATTCTGCTAATTCCTCATCAGTTAAATCATCAGGAATATTTATATAGTTAACCGTAGGATCTGGATCTTGAGTTCCCGCGCTTACGCTATCTACTTCTGTTCCAAGAACACGATACCAAACTCTATACCATCCTGCATCTTTCGCTGATGGCGCAAAAGGCTCTTCAGCGTTTTCTGGTACCCAATCCAAAGTAGTTGGATCTATAGCATCAAGATCTGCCTTAGTTGCTGCCCATGCCCATTTATATGAAATTTCGCTGACATCATCTGTTTCTCCAGCAGTAACTAATGCCTGGGATTCTCCGTTGTATACTAAATTCTTAATTTCAGCAGGTTCTGTTTCCAGACCAACCGGACGTTTCTTAATAGTGAATTTAGCTGTAACATCAAGAATTTTTCTATCTGCATCTTCTATTGTATATGGACTTGGCTCAGAAGTGTCATCCCAAGTTGTATCCCATACATAGTTATTGTTCGTAGCGGCAATTGTAGCCTCAACCTTAAGCGTATAATCATTGGCCGGATCATATTTCTTTCCTAAATCCTGACCAGGTTCTGGTATTGGTATCTGAGTGTCTTCTTCCCAAGGCCTGTTTCGTGTAATAGCCCCAACGGTAACAGTGCTTGCAGAAATCACTTCATCATACTGTAAGCCTTCTAACTCGTATAAAGAAGCATCTAAAACAGGATCTTCATCGAGATAAAACTTATCAGTATCAGATAATGTAAATCTCAGTTTTGCAGGATTAATTGTAAGGGTACCTTTGTTGAATTTCCTAATATAGTAGTTATCAATACCCTGTTTTCCACCTGCATAGGTCTCATAATATGGCTTAGTATAATCGTATAAATAATTTGCAAGCACAGTATCACAGGAAACTTCATAATTTCCTGCATTCTTGCCTGTCGCTTTCAAATACTTTATACCAAGCTTATCTTTATCATTTCTTTCGTCGCCTTCTTGATTGCCAATAAACTTACCGGTAACTGCAGCAACAGTGAAATCCATATAATCAAGATTATCGTCTTCGACTTTCGGAATATCACCATATGTAATCACTGTATTTTTAACAGTAACATCGATAGTTGCCTTTTGAATGATTACATACTCGCCATCATCGTCGGCAATAAAGTCTCCATCTCTACCTACTGGTCTAGGAGAAACATATTCATAATCACCATCCGAATTAGTTACCTTATAATACACGGGGTATGTTCCAGCATCCGTTACCTTCGGCTCAGTTGTTTTCCATGTAGCTGTTTCAGCATCAATGTAATAATCCGTACTAAACCAAATCAGACAAGTGTTATAATTATTTTTAAGTGTTCCACGTGATCTTAATAAGGATTTTGGTGTTCCATCATAATATGCAATAGGGACTTTATCTACGAGCAATGGCTCATATTCTAATACGGATTCAATAGGTACTCCCAGCGGATCTTCCTCATCTACTTCCACATCAGCAAGTTCGTCTTCACTATCATCCACATATGTAGTGTAGTTGCTTTCTACTTCCTCGCTATCTTCTTCGAAAACAGCGAAGTCATCTTCAAGTACTTCCGTATCCAGATCATTTTCGAGGAACTCATCCTCTTCGACTAAGATGTCATCATCAAAGCCGGCGCGTGCATAAGCCAGTGTCGATGTGTTAGTGAACACCATCGAAAGCGATAACACAGCTGCACACGCTTTTAGTAAAGTTCGTTTTCGAAATGCCATATAGTAACCTCCTTATTTTGCCACACACAATACCTTGTGTTGTTCTATATATGTGATCGCTCTGATAAAGTGCTAAATATACGTATCCACTTTATCAACCGTATCTCCATTTTAACGTTATACCGTAAGCATTTCGATTAACCCGCCATAAACTTTTAGAATAAATCAATAAAGAAAATTAATTTCTTATAAACATTCATTTCACCAATATTTTTTCCTCGACAAACCAAAAGGAGCCATGCGTGACGGCCCCAGCGACTCTATGGTGATATAGTGATATAATTAGTTTACTAAACCGTTAGAAAGCGAGGGGGCTTTATGATAAGAAAGATAACCAAGAGAATACTAACAACTATACTGTCTGCTACTGTGGCTTTTTCATCTCTAGGAGTTAATAGTTACGCAGCTGATAGCACTAATATATTATCTGAAGAGTACATAGATTTAGAATCATCTGAAGACTCCCTGTATGATAACGCTATCAATGGAGAGACCTCCATTGCAGATGATACCATTGTCGAATCTGACGCTGAAAACACTACTTCACCTTCTGAATCTACAGAATATGTTTCAGGCGAAGAATCCCTTCCATCCACATCCCCTCAGCAGCCTGAGACTCTCTTCGAGTTCCACGTTGCGCCGGGCTATGAGAATGAGTATACCGATGCGGATATCGAAGACTATTTCCGTAGCAACTTCACTGAGGAAGAACTTCTCCCTGATGAAAACTTTGAAGCAATAAGCGAAGAAGACTCTCTAACCTCAACTGCATCCGACCTAAGGAGTGCCCTGGTAGCCAGAGAAAGTAGCTTCTCTTACACCTCTTCGTCCCACGATGTCTCTGATATGCTGGATGAGGCCTTGAAGGATACAAATGAAAAAGATCCGACAGGCGGTGATTACATCAGAGGAAACCTTATCGGATATCAGTGCAGCGGACATGGTTATGGCGGAGTCTGGTACATTACTGTCAATTTTATCTGGGCCAGTTATGGCAATGCTGCAAGCGAAGAAAAACAGGTAACACAGAAAGTTGCGCAGATTGTCAAAGAGCTTAATCTGAAATCCTCGGATATGTCCGAATTTGATAAAGTATTGGCTGTCCACGACTACCTCTGCCAAAATATAGACTACGTCAATGATGGTTACTATGGCTGCCATGGCGCGTATGCTGCATTTATAAAGGGCAAATGCGTATGCCAGGGATATGCCAATGCTTTTACGAGACTTGCAAGAGAAGCCGGACTTCCGGCCAAATACATAATCGGAGCGCCAAATCATGCCTGGAACATAGTAAGAGTCCTTGGCGGAGCTGAGCCGGAAAGACCCTGGTACAACATGGACGTAACCTGGGATGATGGTTATGGTAACAATTGGGGCTATGGCTATTTCCTTAAGAATGCTCTGGTTTTCACAGACCACGAAAGAGATGATGAATTTGAAACTACTGCTTACAACAACGCTCATCCCATGGCTCATTATTCCTGGGGCATGACCGAATATGAGCTTCTAAATGTAGCGAACCCAAGCGTCGAGCTTACCTGCACCGACGGGACAATCCTAAGTACTACTGCAAACGGAAGACCTAAGCTTCTTTACTGTTACGATCCACTTGATACTGCAGATAATTCCTATACAAAACTCCTTCTAAAAAGCTTTGCGCAAAGCAGCCTCATAAAAAAGAACAAATTGGATATGTATGTAGTTCCTCTGTACAGTTCAACAGATGAAGACGTTCCATCCTACGAAAAAGCCATAAACTGCCCAAAGATAAAATTCACCTACTATTCCTCAGATTTCGATTATCAATACCTCCTCAACCGGGAGTTAACAGGGAGCATTATTTCCTGTTCGCCTTCATTTATCTTCATCGATGAACACGACCGGATACAGTTTATCAACACATCGGGCTTTATCACCGCCACGACGACAAGCCGGGTGATCATGTATCACCTTAAGGACTACTGGGACCCCAGCGCTGATGCAAAGTCAGTTGAGATCAGAAAATTCGATGACGCTGACGCAGCAGCTGAAGGTACCACCTATAAAAAAGTAACCAACAAGAGCACGCTAAACATAAAGTTTGGTCAGGAGCTGTATCTCAAAGCAGCTGCTCTTCCTAATAAAAAAGGAATTCTTGACTGGACCGACCACTGCCGGGTACAGATTTCAGGTACTACCGGTGCGATCAGCTACGCCCCTGAAACAGGCCATCTTGAAGGGATAAATAAGGGCACTGCCACCATCACCTTCATGGCAGATTACAACGAAGATGTAAAAGCAAGTGTAAAGGTAAAAGTCGCTGCAGCGCCGATCACCGGAATCTCTTTTGACAGAGCTGTCACAGCACTTAAGGTTGGCACAACTGACACCCTTATACTATCCCATGTTCCTGTAAAAACCACAGACGACATTGCTGGCGCTTCTCCTGTCTTTTCCTCCTCGGATGAGAGTATTGTAAAAATTGGAGAAACCGTGAAGATTGCAGATAGCCCCGGACAGATCTGCAGCGTCACACTCATACCTGTAGGCGTTGGTTCCACCACAGTTACAGCAAAGTGCCTGGGCAAGACGACCACCTGCAAAGTAACAGTCAATAAGACTGTGGAAAGTTATAATCTTATTATCACCTCTGAGTCATATAATGAACTGTTCGTGGGCGAAAAAGAAAGTGCCACTCTGAATTTTTATCCCATGGATGCAACCCCTGCGGGCGGATTCATCTGGTCGATGGACGGAAATGCAGCAGAGCTTTTGGTGGATGATAACGGATATGGCGCGACAATTACCGGCATCTCTCCCGGAATCGCAGACGTTTATGTAACCCTGGAAGAACTTCCTGCTTCCAAAAAGACTCGCCACATGTCAGTTAACGTGAAGTCTGCTGACCTTGTTCTTGACCCCTGCGCCGGAACTCTTCCGGAAGGCGCAGACAGCACTATTCCCGGCTTGTATGGAAAAGCTGTGGGTAGCCTCCCTGTTCCCGAACGAGAAGGTTTCATATTCATGGGGTGGTTCACCCAAAAAGACTGTGACGGCACCAGAATCACCGAAAATACACTTATAACCAGATCGATTTTTAGCCACGAGATCAAAGCCTACGCCGGATGGAGCGCGATCATCAAGGACTCAATAACCATCGCGCCCGTGGAGGATTACGTATACACCGGAGCTGCCATCAAGCCCGTCGTTACTGTTTATTACGGAAAAGAGCTTCTTTCTCCCGGTAAGGACTATACAGTTTCTTACAAGAACAACAAGAACCGTTTTACCTTAAATGAAGGCGACCCGGGCTATCTAAACTCAAAAGGCGCAGTTATGGCTCCAACAGTCATCGTAAAAGGAAAGGGTAATTACGCAGGCGAGGCTACTGCGACCTTCAGGATTCTCCCAAGGGCGCTGACCTACTCAGATATATCAATTGATGAAAAAAAGACTCATTTTACCGCAAACGGCAAGATGCAAAAGGCCGCTCCGACTGTTAAATTCGGAAAAGCCACACTCAAAAAAGATAAAGATTTTGTCTTTGTTTATAACGATGAATTTTACCGGAACATGGGTAACTACACCCTTCCGGGAAAATATAACTTCAAAATAACGGCTGTTGAAGGTGGTAACTACACAGATAGCCTTAACTACTATCAGTTCATAGAACGCAATGACCTTACCTCAATTGCAAAGTGTAAAATAACCTGTCCCAAGTCCGTTGCCTATGATAACGGAAAAGAGCTAATTCCAACGATAACGGTCAAGAGCGGAAAGGCAGTTCTTGTTGAAGGGAAAGACTACACTGTTGAGGCAGTAAACAATAGGGAAATCGGAACTGCAACACTGATCATCAGAGGAATCGGCGCCTGCTCCGGATACAAGAAGCAGACCTTCAAGATCACCGGAAGCAGCATAGCAAAAGCAGTTGTAGCCCTTGAAAACAGCTCTTTTGCCTACAACGGGAAAGAACACAGACCGGCTGTTTCTGTAAGGCTTACCAAAACCGCCGCTGAGAGTCTGGTTCAGAATACCGACTACACGGTTTCTTACAATAATAATGTGAACAAAGGCAAAGCCACCGTACTGGTCACCGGAATCGGCAAGTACACAGGCTCTGTAAAAAAGACTTTTTCTATCACAGCTGCTCCTGCATCCGGCCTGACAATAACTGATACAAATGGAAATGCTGATATTTCGGAAGTGTATGTGAAGAACGCAGTTACCCCGGATATAAAGGTTACCATGGGCGGAATGGCCCTGACGCCGGGCAAGGACTATACAGTCAAGTATACCAATAACAGCAAGGTATATACGCTTTCTGAAAAAGATGCCGGCTTTGATGCTGCAAAAGCAGCATGTATTACAGTAAGTGGCAAGGGAAATTTTGCCGGAAGCAAAAAGGTCTTTTTCAGGATCACGCCTTCCGTGCTCCAGAATAAAATTGGTGAAGTTATGATCACCGCTCCTGATGTTATCTATAGCAGCGCTGCAGGCAAATGGAAGTCCGCTGTGACTATAGTTGACAAAAGCGGCAAGAAACTCGCCCCCGGAACAGACTACGACAAGAATGTTCAATACGTATATGCAACTGATGCCACTATGACCGATGGAAGCACAAGAGCCGCAGGAACTACCCTTGATGCAAAAGACAGTCCGATTTCAGGAACAATCATAGACGTAACAGTAATCGGCATCGGAAACTACGGGGGAACAGTGCTCTCCGGAAAGGCGCATGGACTTCAGTATCGCATCATTGATAAGGACAAGTCCATTGCTTCGGGAATAACCTTTAAGATTCCTGACCAGACCTACACCGGCTCAGAGGTCACGTTTGATGAGAGCGTTATTGAGTTTACGGCTTCAGCAAGTCGAACGGGATTTGATAAGACGAATTTCGAGGTCATTCCCGGGAGCTTTGTTTCGAATGTTAACACCGGAACTGCAAAGGTAACTGTACGAGGCATTAACGGATTTGGAGGTAATAAAACGATTACATTTAAGATTGTATCTAAGAATTTGAAGTAGAATTAGGCTGTCACAACAATTCCGCAGCTGCACTGCTTCCATGTTTTGCAGCATAGGATGCCCACTTTTTGGCCTTTGCCGGGTTCTTCTCTCCGAAGATTCCGGTAAAGTAGCCAAGGGCAATCTTCTCCGCAGCATCGATATCGCCTTTTGCTGCTGCATCTATGAGCTTTAAAAGCTCCATTTTTCCAAGCTTCTTATCAAGCTGAGCCTTGAGATAGAGATAGCGTTCATGCTTCTCTGCCTTTGCGAAGTGGTCCTCTCTTTTCTGGACAGGATTGTCCTCATAAGAAAGCTCTTCGTCTCCAAACTGCTCGCTGGTCAGATCAAAGACGCATCCGTCGACCACGTTGTAGCAGTGGAAATTGCCGCCATCTCTCGGGATTCCGTAGACCTCTCCGCCAAAGATATCCTGAGCAAGGAAAGCAGTTATTGAGCACTGTCCCAGAGTCATGTTTTCCCTGCTCCAGTCCTGCTGCATTCTCGGTGCGCAGGTTTGTTTGCACCAAATTTCAGAGAGAATATCATACAGCTCTCTCGGGTCTGCGATCTTTTCATAATCTTTATTTGCCGGCTTAACATCTGCATTCTGCCAGCCATAGAATTTATATTCTTTTGCCATTTTTATTCCTTCCCATGAGTTATGTTCCACTACATTATGAAGCCAAATCCGCAAAATATCAAATCATGGAAGTCCCCAATGACTCCACTCCAAGCATCTCCCTCCGCCTAATAACAAAAAATAAGAATATAATTGACAACAATTTAATTGTATTTGACAAATAATGTGTTATAATTCTTTTCGTGTTTTGTAATCTTTTTTACAGCGTAGTATTAGCAGGAGGTAACACAATGAGTGAGTTTTTAGAACTTGTTAAGACAAGAAGAAGCGTTAGGACTTTTGACGGAAATGCGCCTGAGCCTTCAGTAATAGAGGCATTGGCAGCGTTTGCGCAGGATATAAATAATCCTTTTAGTGGAAATATCAGATTCAAGTTTTTGAATGCAGAGGATCACAATCTTTCAAGCCCGGTACTTGCCGGTGAGAAGTTTTATGTAAGTGCCATGGCTAAAAAGGGTGAGCAGGCTGAGCTGGCTTACGGTTATGCCTTTGAGGCTCTTTTGATGCAGGCGCACAAAATGGGCCTTGGAACAGTGTGGATTGGCGGAACAATGCCAAGAGAGAAATTTGAGAAGGCGTCGGGACTGACGGATAGTGAATTTATGGCATGCGTAAGCCCTCTCGGAACTGCAGCAAATAAGATGTCGGTTAAGGAAACTCTCATGAGAAAAGGTGTTAAAGCAAACAGCAGATTTGATTTTGAATAGCTGTTTTTCTCTGAAGATTTCAAGACTCCTTTGAGGGAGGGAGGGACCATGGAGCTTGGACTTCATGATGCCCTGGAAGCTGTAAGGCTTGCTCCTTCAGCAGTAAACAAGCAGCCCTGGAGAGTTGTAATTAGAAAGAACGCAGCGCACTTTTATGTAAAGCACGACAAGGGATACTTAACTCCCGATTATGACCTGCAGAAAATCGACCTGGGAATTGGTATGTATCACTTTGAGCAGGAGCTTTTGGAAGAGGGCAAAAAGCCGGTAGTTATCATCGACGAGCCGGATATTGATAAGCCTGATGATGTGGAGTATGTAGCTACGTTTAAGTGGTAAATTGTCAGGGAGTCATTGGGAACCATCCCCAATGACTCCCTAATACTGCCGCTGGACTTTATTCTCTTAAATTCGTGCATCCACGTGAACTCTGCTCAGAAGCCTGTAGGTATCTCTGATTACCCGCAGCCTTCCCTCAGAGAGAAGATACTTCATATCCTCAATAACCTCTTGATTTTCAAGAAGCTCTGCCATATACGGAGCGTACCTTGTTCCGGCTCCTTCTTTTACCTCTTTTAAGTAATCCTCAAGCTCAATTCCCGAGTTGTAGCTCCTGCCGATCTTGTCGGTCGCTGTGTCCATGCAGTCTGCGCAGCAAACGATGGCTATCGCTGTCCTGCAAGGGCTATTCACAATATCAAAGTCTTCAGAATAACCGTTTGAGCCGTCGAACCACTTGTGATGTCCGGCTGCGATGTCCACGTAGTCCTTCGTGCTGTCATGTCTTGCCAAAAGAGCTGCTCCCATAGCCGCGTGGGATCTGATGATATCCTGCTCTAAATCAAGAAGCTTTCTGCCATAAACGTAGATGGTGTCAATGATGGTCAGCTTGCCAAAGTCGTGGCAAAGACCTGCATTGTAGATAAAGGTAAGGATATCTTCCTTGTGCTCTATGACCTCATCCACATCGTTACAACCAACATATCCGATAAAGAGCTCCGGACTGCGGGTTATAAGATGTCTGGCCATGCAGTTAGCAATTCTCGCAACCATGACTGAGTGGATATAGGTCGGCGGATGGATGGCTGCCATGAGGTTAAGTCCCATCTGCTTAAAGGAAATGCCTCCCGGAAGCTCCACAAATCTCGCCAGAATGTCCGAGAAAGCTCCCATGTTGGAGGTGAAATCCCCTAGCTTTGGCATATGGAAAGCATAGGAAATCATAGTCCTGTACATGGACGTGATATTATCCCTGATTTCAGCTGTCATCGGTCCAATAGCTGCTGCCTCGATGTAGCTTGCAGCACTTGTGATGTTTTCAACGACGCTTCCAAGATGCTCGAAGGAATACTCATCCGCGCGGTCCCAGGTATCAAGCATTCTTGCAAGATATTCCTGCCTGCCGACAACGCCGCCCTTGAACCTTACATATCCGCACAGAACCTCGATATATTCAGGCGGAGCCAAAGGCGCAAGAACTTCAGGCTCTTTTTTTAAAAGATTCTCTAAGAGATCTGCGTACTTAAGCATGCCCTTTGCAAGCTCAGACCCGGGCTCTGTAGGCTCAGAGATAAGCAGACACTCATAGCACCTGAACAGATGCCTCTCCCAGGAATAATCCGGCAGAGCATCACGGTAAAAATCATCGTAGTAGAGATCTATAGCCTTCTCCAGAAGCTCAATTCTGGCCTTCAGGCCCTCTTCGCTTCCCTTGTAGCCAAAGGAATACTCATGAAGTACCGAGCCAAATCTGGAGTTTGCAACAACTATCTGCCTTGACTCCATATCAAGGTCAAGGAACTTGTCTTTATCAAGATATTTAAGAAGCTCATTAAGAGCATTCAGTCCATCCTTCCTGAATCTGTCAGATATCTCCGGACAGGCTGTAATTCGATTGGTCTGATTGACCATAAAATCAGTATTTTCTATATGCTTATCGAGCCGACTGATGTAGTAGTTATCATCCCCGCGAAGTCTTGCATCCTCCCAAAGCCTCTGGGAAAGCCGGTAGATCATCGGTATATCCAGGACCTTTGCCGGCTCCTGACTTGCAAAGCTCTCGTAAAAAAGGCCT
>JAEEGL013687889.1_pt1 | contig 18041 bp, 13 predicted proteins | sample 9134231 | NCBI WGS metagenome assembly JAEEGL01 (sample SAMN16246548, study PRJNA631951) | gut metagenome | biome: gut microbiome; feature: rumen; material: fiber-attached | host: Bos | place: Iran: Karaj | collected 2018-10 | reverse complement strand
TCTGGAGTAATTTTCATACCTTTCTTATTTACATTAATTGCAGCTTCAATAACAGCTCTTGTTTGCATTTTAACAATTTCTGGATAAGTAATTGCTAATCTACATCCACGATGTCCCATCATTGGGTTAAATTCTTTTAATGATTCAACTCTTTTCTTTAATGATTCAAAACTCATACCCAAACTCTTTGCAAGTGGTTTAATTTCTTCATCTGTATGTGGTAAGAATTCATGTAGAGGTGGATCTAAGTAACGAATAGTTACTGAATATGGAGCCATTGCTTTAAATAATCCCTCAAAATCACTTCTTTGATATGGTAATATTTTTTCTAATGCTTCTTCTCTTTGTTCAATAGTTTCTGCTGCTATCATTCTTCTAAAGTTAAATATTCTATCTTCTTCAAAGAACATATGCTCTGTTCTACATAAACCAATACCTTCTGCTCCAAATTTTCTTGCTTGAATAGCATCTTTAGGCGTATCAGCATTTGTTCTTACTTTTAATCTTCTAACACTATCAGCCCAATTCATAAATGTTTCAAAGTCTCCACTTATTTCTGGTTCAACTGTTTTAATTTGTTCACCATAAACATTACCAGTTGATCCATCTAAACTCATGAAGTCTCCTTCATGGAATACTAATCCATCTTTTGTTGTAAGAGTTTTTTCTTCTTCACTAATTGTTAATTCACCGCAACCAGATACACAGCAAGTTCCCATACCTCTTGCTACTACTGCAGCATGTGATGTCATACCACCTCTTATAGTAAGTACTCCATTAGCATAGTTCATACCTTCTATATCTTCTGGACTAGTTTCTAATCTTACTAATAATAAGTCTTTCTCGCCAGATTCTTTAGCTTTAACTACATCTTCAGCTGTAAAGTAAATTTTACCAGTTGCTGCACCTGGTGATGCTGCTAAACCTTTAGCTATTACTTTGCCATTCTTTAATGCTTCATTATCAAACATTGGATGTAATAATTGATCTAATTGTTTTGGTTCAACTCTTAAAAGTGCTTCTTCTTTAGTAAGCATACCTTCAGATACAAGATCTACTGCTACTTTAAGTGCTGCAGCTGCAGTTCTTTTACCGTTTCTAGTTTGTAGCATAAATAATTTGCCATTTTCTATAGTAAATTCCATATCTTGCATATCTTTATAATGATTTTCTAATAAATTAGCAATTCTTACAAATTCAGAATATACTTCTGGCATATCACTTTCTAGTTTACTTATTGGTTCTGGTGTTCTTATACCTGCAACAACATCTTCACCTTGTGCATTTATTAAATATTCACCATATAATTTCTTTTCACCAGTAGCAGGGTTTCTTGTAAATGCAACACCTGTTCCACAATCATTACCACGGTTTCCATATACCATTTCCTGAACATTAACAGCTGTTCCCCAATCACTTGGTATATCATTTAATCTTCTATATACTATAGCTCTTTCATTCATCCATGATCTAAATACTGCCTTAACTGCTTCTATTAATTGTACTTTTGGATCTTGTGGGAATTCTTCACCAGCAAGTTCTTTATAATTTTCTTTAAATCTTAGTGTAACCTCTTCCATATCATCTGCTGTAAGTTCAAGGTCACTCTTAACTCCTTTTTCTTCTTTTATTTTATCGAAATATCTTTCAAATGATGATTTTGGATATCCTTTAACTACATCTGCAAACATTTGAATAAATCTTCTATAAGAATCATATGCAAATCTTTTATTATTTGTAGCTTCTGCAAATCCTTTTGCAACTTCATCATTTAAACCTAGATTTAAAACTGTATCCATCATACCAGGCATTGATGCTCTTGCACCACTTCTTACTGATACAAGTAATGGATTATTTAAATCTCCCATCTTCTTTCCTGTTTTAGCTTCTAATTCAGCAAGTTTAGTAAATATTTCATCTTCTATATCTTTACCAATTTCCTTACCATTATCATAATATCTTGTACAAGCTTCTGTTGTAACTGTAAATCCTCTTGGTACAGGCATACCTATATTAGTCATTTCTGCTAAGTTAGCACCCTTACCACCAAGTAGGTTTCTCATATCTTTACTACCTTCTTCGAAGGCATAAACGTACTTTCCCATATAATCTTCCTTTCACACAACATTTATTGTAACAAAAAAAGAATAGTAGAGCAATAAATCTTTACTATTCTTTACATTAGAAATCTTTTTTAAATTCGCCTCTTATTCCTATTCCGTCACTTTTAATCATAAAAGTTTCAATATTAAATTTTTTCATATTTCTTTCTAATTTAATTAATTCATATTTAGTTAAAGCTGTATATATGATATATGTTTTAGAATCATCATATCCACCTTTGGCATCCCAATATGTAAAATCTCTTTTTAATTCATTTTTTATAAAATCATTTATTTGTTTTGGATTTTCCTTACAAAAAATAAATGCTGTAGAACATATATTTTGTTCATGTAATTTATCCACCATTAAACTATCTACTGCTGAGTATATTATAGAATAAATCATTATATCTAAACCATACTTATATCCAGCAATTATATATATAAACAAATTAACTATTAACCCTAATTTACCAACTGAAAAGTGATTGTTTTTTTTAGCTAATATTAAACCTATTATGTCTGTCCCACCTGTACTTGCACCAGATGATAGCATTATTCCTACTCCAACTCCTGCTATTATTCCACCTACTACTACATTAGTTAATATATCATCTACTAGTATTTTACTTGGCAAAACTGATAATAAAATTGCTTGTATTGTTACTGCAAATAATGTTCTAAAAAAGAAATGTTTACTAATTGATTTATATGAAATTATAAATAAAGGAATATTAATTATGTAATAAATAACACCACTAAAATCAAATGTAGTTTTTATTTTAAATACGTCTATTGATGTACTTCTTATTAGTTGTGATAATCCCAAAATACCACCAGTATATAATTTATTAGGAACAACAAAATAATTTATTGCAAAACAAAATAGGAATGATCCTATTAATACTCTTATTAAATCTTCAATATTCCAATTAAATACTTCTTTTATTTTTTTCATAAAAATATCACCTAGACAATTGTATCATTTTATAATTAATTGTAAATAGATTTAATCTATTATTTTATTTATTTCTTCAATGCCATATCCTTTTTGATATAATTTAGATTTTAATACATTTTTTAATTTATATTCATCATATTTATTGCTATATTTTTTATATAATTTATCATAATCATTTCTAATATCACTGGTACTTACTAAATCATAATTATCTAATATATTATTTATATCTTCTAATCTATATCCAAGATTTATACATCTATTTATGATTTTATTCTTCATTTTGCCTATTGGTAATTTAGAATTTAATCTTATTTCTTTATCTATAATTTTATTTAATTTGTCTAATAACATATTACTATCAATACTATTTAGTGCATTATTTATAAATTCTTCTTCTACTCCTAATTTTTCCAAATCATTTTTTATTTTATCTATACCATTATTAGTTAAATGTATTTTATCATTTACAAAACTTATAGCAAATTTCTTATTATCTAATAATCCATTATTTATTAATTTATTAATAGTATCTTCTATATCCTTATTATCAAATTTCTTTCTATTTAAATATTCTCTCATTTCTTTAATTGAACGCATTCTTACACTTATATATTTTAATGATACATCATAAATTGAAGCTTTTAAATTTTCTTTATCTATTTCAAGTAATAAATCAGAGTCTATATCTTTTTTATACAACAAATTATATTTTAATATTACATCTTCATAAAGTAACAAAGAATTATTATCAAAATAAATTCTATATTTATTTGTCCCAACTTTTTTAAATTTATTTATCCTCATATAACCTCCATTATTATTTCTTATTATAATTCTTTAGATAATTTAAATCAATTAAAAAGACTATAAATCTTCTTTATTTACAGTCTTTTTAGGTCTCTTCTTACTCTTAAATTTAGTATCATAATACTCTACTAATTCTGGCAACATTTCCAAATCCGATTCACAAAGATACCATCTATTAATATATGCTATCATCCCACTTAAATATTCTTTTACTCCTTTAAATATTTGACTAGGCTTTAGTTTTTTACTTATAAATTGCATTATTATAGGAATATCTTCTTCTTTAACTTCAAATGTATATGCACCACCATATTGTTCGCTATATACTTTAATTTCATCATCAATAAAACAACTTATTTTTTTATATTCTTCTCTATCACTACTATGTTTAAATATTTCTTTACCATAAGGATATATTGGATATATTGTTCCATTTTGTATAAGTTCCATTATTTTATCATATGAATATTTTCCCTTTTCTAATTCAAAATCATCATTTACAGCACATACTAAATGAGTTCTAGTTTTTACAGTCCACCAACTAAAATCTCTACCATGACCTTCTGATTCTATGTATTCCCCTTCCATTTTAGTAGGTATATCAACAGATTTTGAATAGCTTCTATTATGCCAAAAATTAATTAATTTAACAAAATCTTTTTTTTCCAATTCAAATGTAAAGAAATGGCATAATAAATCATATTTTTCTTTGTCACTTAATTCTTCATATTTATCTATATAATCACTTATATATTTAAATTCTTCTTTTATTTGAGATATAGTATACTCTTCTCCAAAAGATATATTACTATCACTACCATTTAACAATATTTGCATTACTATCCCTCCAAAATCATTTAGTATTATATCATTTATAATATTTATGTCAAACAAAAAGCTTAATACTATTTTATATGTATTAAGCCATTTGCTACTTCTTCTAATGCCCTTCCAATATTCTTCTTACATTTATAGTCTCTTTCTCTAATCTGATAGAAACCATCTTCATGCATTTGTCTTGCTCTTCTTGATACTATATGCACTAGAGCATATTTAGAATCAACTATATTTAATAGTTTATCTATTGAAGGATAAATCATATACTCACCTCTATTTTAAGAATATTATACATAAATTTAACATTCAATAGTTTAGACAAAAGTTTACAAATTATTCAACCATTCTTCTAATTTTATCTAATATTACTACCATTGCCCATGTATCTTGTTTACAATATTCTAATAATGAATGATATTTAAAATCTAATTCTTCTTTTGACATACTACTAAACATCGCATATGTAACAAGAGCTTCTGTACCATTTTTTACATCTAAATCATCATACTTTAAATCACTAAATACTGGTAATGTCTTTTTAATTGAATAAGAACCAGATAAGTGACTATCATAGAAGTTTACTTTTTTAGCTTCTACTTCATCATAACCAATAGATTCATAAAATTTAGGTTGTCCTTTTACTATATATAATAGATCAGATCCAGTAGCATGTATTTTTAATAGTTCTTCTTTATATTGTGGAAATATCTCACTTAATTCTTTAATTCTCCCTTTTTCAAATGACACATTTTGTGCAAATAAAGTTCCATCTGGTTTAATATATTCAACTAATTTCTTTACTAATTCTTCTCTTTCATCTTTAGTTGGATCACTACTCAAAAATTCATAATGATCTAGTTCTTTATCACATACACCTGGTGTTCTTTCAATATGTAATGAAAATTGAAATGGTGATTGTCTATAACATTTTTCACCTCTAAATCTAGGTAATGGGCATGGGAATGTTTCAAAATCTAAGTGATATATTGGATATTTAATATTATTAAGTGCTTGTTTTATTTTTTCTTTATTAATATATTGTTTACCAGTTATTAAAGCTTCTCTTTGAATAAAATGATTTTCATTTTTTATCCATGATTCAGGCACATCCATCATATTAATATAGCCTTCATTTATTAAATCTAATCCTTTATGTATATCACCATTTTCATCTTTAAATCCAAAACCATTATTCATATAACTTAATGATGAATTATATTTTGGAATATGCTTCATACATATTTTACAAAATTTACATTTGCTTGGTTTTTTATATTCACAATATTTACCAAAATTACATGGGCTTAAATCCATATCTTTTAAGAAACTATTTATTTCTTTTTTATCAAAATATACTCTTTCTAATGCTTCTTCTGTTAACTTAGTATAATCAAATATATCTATAATGTCATCTGTATAACATGCCTTACCATCTTTATAAGTACCATCAAATACATATTCATGATTTAATACTGCAAGATAATAATTAATCTTTTTATTAGTAAAATTATGCTGTTTTAAATCACCCTCTATAATCATTCTTTGTACAGATAGATCATATATATATTTACCACAGGAATCATATTTGTCTAATAATTTATTTCTTTTAGATATATACTCTTTCTCAGGCATTTCATCTAACATATTCCAATTTTTATTATCTTCTTTTAAATGAAATATTCCTTTATTATCTTTATAAAATATTGAGAATTTATCATGCTTTTCTTTAGCAGTACTTCTATATCCTGCTTCTAAACTCAAATATTTATTACTAGTAGTAGCTTTAACTTCTATTATATTTATTTCATCTTCTTGTTCATTATATATATCTACATAACAAAGATACTTAATACCATCTTCATCAAAATCAAATGATTCCTGTGTTTTAGTATCTAATGAATATATTGTTTTACCACCAAAAATATGCTCCACCTTTTTACCTGCAAGCATTTCTATTTCTTTGTAGTATGGAAGCATTACATTAAGCTGTGGATCTTCTACATCAATATTATCAATTTCATTACCATCTTCATCATATGAATACATTTCACCAACTATACTTTTTACTTCTTCCTTTAGTTCTTCATCTTTATATTCATCATAACTCACATCTGCATTTAATCTTTCTTTTTTCACTTCATCTAGTGCAACATATCTTCTACACCTAGAATAATTAATAAAATTAGTTTTAGTTACTGCCATATTATCACCAGTTTAATTATATCATAATTTATGATATAATGAACATAGGAGGATAGTTATGAATTTTGATCAATTTGGAAAAACTTATGCTGAACTTACTGAAGAAGAAAGAAAAATAGTTGATGAAAGAATGAAAGAATTAAGAAAACAAGAAGCTGAGCTTGCTGAAGATGAATTAGAAAAAGAAACTGGAGGAACTGAATTTAGATTTGGCGAACTAGATAGTAATGCTTTAACTGAACAAGAACTTGAAAACACTCTTGGTGGTGTACCATATGATGTTGGTGAAGAACAATTTAAAAAAAGAGTTTAAACTCTTTTTTATTTTGCTTCATACCAGTTATTACCTGAAGATATTTCTACTTCAAGTGGTACATCTAATTTATATGTATTTTCCATTATCTTTTTAACTAGTTTTTCTAATTCTTTCTTTTCTTCTTTTACTACATCAAATATAAGTTCATCATGTATTTGAAGAATCATTTTGCTCTTTAGATTTAATTCTTTCATTTTGCTATGTAATTCTATCATAGCTTTTTTAATTATATCAGCACTTGAGCCTTGTATTGGTGTATTAAGAGCAATTCTTTCTCCTGATTGTCTTATCATATAATTAGTATTTTTAAGTTCATCAATAGTTCTTTTCCTATTCATTATAGTACTTACATAACCTTTTTCTTTGGCTATTTCTACTGTATTATCCATATAATCTTTTACACCTGGAAATGCTTCTAAATATCTTTTTATAAATTCTTGTGCATCTTGTATACTCATATCTAAGTTTTCAGATAGACCAAATCCACTTATACCATATAGAATTCCAAAATTAACAGCTTTTGCTTGTCTTCTCATTTCACTATTAACTTCATTTTCATTTACATTAAATATTTCCATAGCTGTTTTTGTATGTATATCCATACCTTTTTTAAATGCTTCTATAAGTTTTGGTACTTTTGATAGATGTGCAAGTATTCTAAGTTCTATTTGACTATAATCTGAAGATAATATTAAGTCATTATCTGGTATGAATGCTTTTCTAATTAACTTAGCATATTCATATCTAGTAGGTATATTTTGCAAATTTGGATATGAAGAAGATAGTCTTCCTGTTCTAGTAAGAGTTTGATTAAATATTGTATGTATCTTACCATCTGCATTTATAAAATCTTCTAATCCCACTATATATGTACCATATATTTTAGATAACATTTTATATTCTAATATTTTATTTATTATTGGATATTTATCTTTATATTTTACTAAGTGTTCTTTATCAGTAGCTCTCTTCTTATTAGCAGGTACTCCTATTTTATCAAACAATATATCTCCCAATTGTTTTGGTGAATTAATATTGAATTCTATTCCTGCCATATTATATATATCTTTTGTTAATAGCTCTATTTTAATACTTATTTCATCTTTCATCTCATCTAGTACTTTTTTATCTACTTTCATACCAGTAAGTTCCATATCTGCAAGTACATAGGATAAAGGCATCTCTATATTATTAAATAAATCTATACATTCATTTAATTTACCATATAATTCATCTTTTGTTTCATATATAAATTTTGCTTTTTTTACTGCCTCTATTGCTATAGAATTACTATCTTTTTCTTTATATAAAGCATCCCCGAATTTAATACCATAGTTATAATTATTTGCTAAATATGCAATATCATCTTTTATATTATAATTTAATAAATAACCTGCAATCATAGTATCGAAACTATACATAGATGTATTTATATTTAATTTTGTTAAAGATACTAGTACTTTCTTTAAATCATATGTATATTTATTTATTTTGGTTAAAAAACTAGGATTTAATTTTAATATATCTATAGGTATAAAACCACTTATATCATTATTATATATACCCATACCTATTACATTACCAAAATGATAATTAGGATTATCTACTTCTAAATATACCGCTATATCACTAGTAATATTTAATTCATCAATAGATTTAAATATTTTCACTTCTTTTATTTCATCTTTTTCCTCTACTTTTATATTTTTAATAAATGAATAAAATTCTAACTCTTCATATATTTCTTTTAATCTATTATTTGGTCCTCTATATTTAATATCATCTATTGTTAAATTAAGTGGTACTTCTTTAAATATAGTTGCAAGTTGTTTAGACATAAATGCAGAATCTTTACCATCACTTAATTTTTCAAATAATTTACCTTTAACTTTGTCTAAATTAACATATAAATTTTCTATACTTCCATATTCTTGTAATAATTTTAATGCTGTTTTTTCACCTATACCAGGTACACCTGGTATATTATCAGATGAATCTCCCATTAATCCTTTTATATCAATCATTTTATTAGGTTCTACTCCATATGTTTCAATAAAAGTATTTCTATCCATCATTATATAATCTTTTGTTTTTAATAATTTAACTGTAATATTATCATTTATTAATTGTAATAAATCTTTATCACTACTTACTATTAATCCATAATAATTATCATCTTTTTCAACCATTTCAGAAAAAGTACCAATAATATCATCTGCTTCATAACCATCTATTTCAAACCATTTAATACCCATTTCATCAAGCATTTCTTTTGCAACAGGAAATTGTACCTTTAAATCTTCTGGCATAGCTATTCTTCCTGCTTTATATTCATGATAATTATCATGTCTAAAAGTTTTACCTTTATCAAATGCTACTATAACATATTTTGGTTTTTCCTCATTTACTATTTTATTAATCATATTAGTAAAACCATATAATGCATTTGTAGGAAATCCTTTAGAATTTTTCATCATACTACCTGAATATGCAGTAGCATAATAACTTCTAAACATTAAATTATTACCATCGATCATTACTACTTTTTCCATAATACCACCTATAATTATTATACCAAAAAAATACAAATAGATATACCTATTTGTATTCTTATTTATTACATTATAAATGTCATTTCTTTGCCAGTTTTACCCTCATATGCATCTTTCATTCTTCCCATTATACTTGTTAATATATCTCCATAGTTATTACCACCATTATATCCAGTATATCCAAATTTTTGAGTAGTATCACCATTATATTGTCCTACATAAAATTCTTTTATCCATCTTGCTGCTTTCATTATACCTTCTTCAACAGAACCTGCATAATCTCTTGTTACTTTACCAAAGTATTGTACACCATTTTGATATTTCATACCAAAGAAATTATTTCTTGTTAATGCTAAATTTGAAGTTCCTAATCCAGATTCCTGCCTTGCTAACGCTAATAAGAATAATGGATCCAATCCTGTTTCTTCAGCCGCTTTTACCCAATATTCTCCACTTCCAACTAAAATAGACTTTTTACCTCTTACTTCTGAATCAATTATCATGTTGATATCTTCAGCTGTTAAATTTGCCCTTGCATATACACTTTTATTTCTCAAATCATTTATAACATATGTCTGTACTTCTTGAACTGTAGTTTGTTCAGATGATGCACTTGGTGTTTTCTCCTCTACTTCTGCTTTTTCTTCTTGTGGTGATTCAGTTTCTTTTTCAGGTTCTTTAACTGTATCCTCACCTTTTTGATTAACATCCTTTACTTCTTCTACTTTTTCTTCTAAAGGCTTTTCAGTTGATGTAGTTTCTTTTTGTGGAATAGATTCTTGTGAACTATTTGTAGGTTCTACATTATTAGTTGAAGGGCTTGATAATGAACCTACATTTGCATTTAAAGTTGTAGCTTGTGCTGTTCCACTATTTGATGATAATTGTACAGGCGTTTCAGTAGATTGTATCGCACTATTTGATTCTAGTGTTACACTATTTGATAAATTAACTGCAACCGGATTTCCACCAGTAACTCTATTATCATATGTACTTCTATTATATACATTACCATAATCACTTACTTGATACCCTTGCCAACTTGTAATAGTAGGTGCTCTAAATTCTGTATAATCCAACTGATTTCTAATTCCACCATATATGGCATCTCTTGTTGCTTTTATTGCTACACTAAGTTTTTCTTGCTCTGCTTGTGTCAAATCTGTTCTATTATAATATCTTAAAAAAGATCTCCCACCATAAACTGAAAATTGTCCTGGTGCTCTTATTTGATCAACCGGATTTGTACCATGACTTTTTATCCAGTTACCATTTTCACATCTATTTAATATTGTAGATGCTATTGCAAGACCATCATCATAAGTCCATAAATGATTTCCTGCCATCTCTGCACACACTACTGCTGTTATTTCTCTTACTTGCTCTTCTGTCAAATATTCATACGTTAGATTACCTTTTGTTACTTTAAATCCAGGTTTATTATGATATACTGATAAATCTGTTGTATATGGTCCTTTTGAAATAACAGTAGAATTATTTGAAGAATTATCTATTGCTGTATCATCAACTGTTGCTTCTAATGTCATAGCAGTTGCCGTCCCAGGTACTAATTGTACATACCATGAATTTTTTACTTCTTTATTTCCATTCTCCATCATCGATGTTGAAACGACTGTGCTTCTATCTACTTTCTGTACTTCACTAACAAGAGTATTTAATTTTTGACCTCTTTTTATATTTAATATATCATGAATTAATGCTGAATTTATCATTTCTGTGTCATCTGAATGCGTTGCATCTACAACTTGATATATCATTGCTTGTACACCATTTGCTACCATTATATTATATGCATTTAGTGCTTCATTACTACCTTGATCATATGTACCATTTATAAATATAAATGTTGTTGATGAGTCTTTAGGAATATTATCTGTACGTGCACCTCCAAAAGATGTTACCGTTGCAAAATAATCCGGATATGTATATGCATATCTATCTACTCCGTATGCTCCATTACTATATCCATATAAATTTATTCTATCTCTATCTAATTTTAACTTATCTACTAATTCTTCACATGATACCATAGTATTATATACTTTATTACTATCTCCACCAGCTAAATTAAGCATCTTATCATAATACTTATTACCAGGATTAGGTGTTGCAGTATCCCAACTCCATGGATGAGATGATATTGGTACCCATACTACTGAATCAAATGCACAACCATTTTCTATCAAATATGGCAAACCTGTTGTTTTCATCTTGTTAGCATTACCTAATTCTCCTGCACCTGCTAACCATACAAGTAGTGGTAATCCTGCTGTTGATGAATATCCTTTTGGTACATATAAAAAACCTTGTTGTCCATTTTCTAATGTTATTAATTCTGCGTATTTTGAATTTATTAATGCATTTATTATCTTTTCATTAGCAATATAATCATCAAATTGCTTTTGTATATCCTCTAATGTACCTGATAAATCTGTTAACTTTGCATTTATTCCATTTATTAAGCTTTGTGCTGTATTTATTCCACTACTACTAAAACCACTTGGTACAGAATTCACTATTCCATCCATTCCACTTTTTAATTCAGAAGCGTTTGTATTTACCTTTTTGGCATTTAATACAGCCTCACTCATCTTATCTGGATCATATGTAATTGTTCCACTTCTATATATTCCCATAATACACCTCATATACTATATCAATTATAACACATTATTACAAAAATATAAAAAAAAACCGCCAAGGGTTGTTTTTTTTAAATGGCGGAGCAGGAGAGATTTGAACTCTCGCACCAGTTAACCCAGTCTACACCCTTAGCAGGGGCGCCTCTTCAGCCTCTTGAGTACTGCTCCACAACAAATACAATTATAAATTATTTTTAATAATTTGTAAAGAATATTATTTAATTTTAATTTATACTCATTTTTAATAAAAAAAATATCATAATGATATTTTTCTTTTTATGCTATACTCCTCCTTTAATTCCTTTTGCCCTAAGTATGAGTTTTCTAATATTATCAATAGGTACTACAGTAAAAGATAATGCTATTGTTATTAATAACTCATTTAATCTTAAACCTGAGGTTCTAAAAACATTTCCACCATAATAAATCATTATTATCTGCATTATTACAATAAAAGATATAATTAATATGAACACTTTATTTTTTCTTAAGTTAGATAATAAATTTAATCTATGAGTTCTTGCATTAAATGCATTAAATACATCTATAAATATCAATAATGCAAAAAACGCTGTTAAAAAGTAATTTGTATTATTTCTATAAAAAGCATGAAATATTGGTAATTTTAAAAATAATATGCACAGTATAGATGAATATATTCCAGTAAATAATATTTCATTAATCATATACTTATTTATAATTCTTTCATTCTTCTTTTTAGGTGATTCATACATATATTCAAGTAGTGCTGGTTCAAATGAAAATGCAAGCCCTGCAAGTGTATCCATAACCATATTTATCCATAACATTTGAATAACTGTTACTGGTGTATTTACCCCTATAAATGGTCCAATTATTGATAGAGATAATGCACATAAATTAGATGTAAGTTGTAATATTATAAATTTTCTTATACTTTTAAATATTGTTCTGCCATATAAAATAGCTTTAGAAATAGACATAAAATTATCATCTAATATTACTATATCACTTGCTTCTTTTGCTATTTCTGTTCCAGAACCCATAGAAAACCCTACATCAGCTATTTTAAGTGCAGGTGCATCATTTACCCCATCCCCTGTCATACCTACTACAAATCCAGCTTCTTGAGCTATTTTAACTAATCTACTTTTATCTTGTGGCAAACTTCTCGCTACTATTTTTAATTTAGGCAATATGTTTATTATTTCATTTGTATTCATATTTGATAATTCTTCACTAGTAAGTACTACATCACCATTATTTATTAATCCAAGTTCATTTCCTATTGCATATGCAGTATCTTTATTATCACCTGTAATCATAATTGTGTGTATTCCTGCATTTTTTACTAATTTTATACCTTCTATTGCTTCTTCTCTTATCTCATCTTTTATATATACAAATCCAAGCAATATATATATATCACTTTTATAAGCTACTGCAAAACATAGTACTCTAATACCTTTTTTAGATATTTCATTAATCTTATTCATTATTTTATTTTTATCTACTAAAAATCTTTTATTCATAGAATCATCATAATAATATTTACATAATGGTAATATTTTTTCAGTAGCACCTTTAATAAAATTATATCCACTTTCCAATTCTACTTTTGAATATTTATTCTTACTATCAAATGGTACTCTTTTTTTTACTATATCACTATTATCATTACTATTTATAAACTTTAACAATGCTCTATCTGTTATATTACCACCTATTATATTATTATCTGAATATACACCTTCATTATTAAGTACAAATGATTTTTTTACTAAACTATATAACTTAGTATTTTTTTCTAACTCATATATATTATCATATGACTTTAGTGTAGCACTTACAAATCTAATAACCTCTAATTTACCTTTAGTTAAAGTACCTGTTTTATCTGTAAATAGCATGTTCAAACTCCCAGATGTTTCTATACCCATCATTCTTCTTACTAACACATTATTTTTAAGCATTCTTTTCATATTAGAAGATAATACTAAAGTAATCATCATGGGTAGACCTTCTGGCACTGCTACAACTATTATTGTTACAGCAAGTGTAAGTGCATAAAGTATATGACCACTTATAACTCTCACATCTTTAATTGTAGTTATTATTAAATTAATATCAAAATTATTATTTATAACTATTACTGAAAATAAATAAGATATAAAAACAAAGAAAGCACCTATATAACCTATTTTACTAATTACTTTTGCTAAATCTCTAAGTCTTATTTTTAATGGACTCTCTGGCTCCTTTTCTTGTATTTCAAGAGCCAATTTTCCATAAAATGTATTTATTCCTACTTTTTTTACCACCATTGTACCAATTCCACTTGATACAATGGTACCTCTATATAATTCATCATTAATATTTTTATATTTTTCTTTTGATTCACCATTTAAAGTACTTTCATCTACACTTAATTTACCTTCAATAAGCATCCCATCTGCTGGTATTTTATCACCCGCTGATAAAATTATAATATCACCTACTACTACATCATCTACATTTATCTCAATGGTCTTATTATCTCTTTTTACTTTACACCTAATTCTAGATGATTCTTCTTGCAATCTTTTAAATGCTTTTTCACTACCATATTCTGATATGGTAGATATAAAAGACGCTAAAAAAATTGCTATAACTATGCCAATTGTTTCATACCAATCAAATGACTTTATTAGAAATACTATTTTTATAGCTAGTGCTATAAGTAATATCTTAATAATAGGATCTCCTAAAGACTCTAATAATAATTTAAAAAAACTATTACTAACTCTCTTCTCTAATTTATTTGTACCATATTTATTTCTACTATCTATTACTTCTTTAGTACTAAGTCCATTATTCATAGTTCCTCCTAAATAAATATATTAAGAGAAACTATTTTTTAGAATAAAAAAAGAATCTACTAAAATGTCTATTTTTAGTAGATTTTCTTTATTTAATTTTTTCATTATAAATAGTCTTTTCTTTTAATTGTTCTTTTCTTTCCTGATGAAGCAATCTTATATCTCTTAGCCTATTTACATATTTGTTTTCCACTTCATCAAACATCCATATAGCAGTCAAATCTTCAATTGGTATTGCACCTATTTGACCATCCAAAACTTTATCAGCTGGCGCTTCAATTACTGGCTTTTTACTAATATAATGTAATTTGTCATTACCACTTGCCCAATAAATAATATCACCAACTCTATCCCTTCTTGCACCATGCCCTTTAGGTCTTACATATCCACACTCTATAATATCCTGTATTTGATTTACACCAGTAACTCTATAAACTGATGATTCACTAGTATGTAATGCTATTGGATTGTCCTTACCCGGTCCAAATCCAGGACCAACGCTATTTCTTGCAACTTTTATTCTATTATCTTCTTCCATATCTATTTTTTCTTTCTAAAAAACGCTTTTATTACATATATCAAGAATATTATATATATTATAAGTAATAACCATACAAGTATTAAATTAACTGGTCCAGTTGTATAACTATTAATAACATCTAATAATGAATTATGAAAATATTTGTTTACTAAATTAGAAAATTCTCTAACTCCCAACAAATGATCAAGCCTATCTAGTATTCTCAAAAACATATCTATTATGCATATTACATATACAATATTACTAAATCTTCTAAAGAATATTATAGTTAACACTAATAAAACTAATAAAATAATTAAATCCATACTATCACCTATTTAATAATAACATATAAATTATTAACAAAAAAAGTAAACTAATAAAGTTTACTTATTTTTACATGGCGTCCCCGGAGCGATTCGAACGCCCGACCGATCCCTTAGAAGGGGATTGCTCTATCCAGCTGAGCTACGAGGACATAACTCAAAGACAAATAGATTATATAACAAAAAAACTCTTTATTCAAGAGTTTTTACAACACTTTTTACTATTTCCTCACCATTTATTAAAAACACAACATCTTTTACTTTATAATTATCCATAATAGATAAACCTATAGAATATATTACTTCTTCTAAAATATTCTTTTCTTCTAAATTATCCAATATATATTCATTAAAAGTTAAATACATCTTATCATCTTTCAATTCATAATTTTCTAATTTTGTATTTAAATTCATAAAACTCATTAAATTATCTTCATAAATAGGCCCACTAGATAATTCATCTACTATTACCTTTACCTTGTCTTTATTTGAATTATTTACTTTGGTAACAGGAACATAATAATAAGAATCATTGTTTTTTGATACATAATAAATTGTTGTTTTTGTTATATTTTTTGTATCTGTAACATCATATTCTTTATTGATTCCAATATCTCTAGTTAATATACTTGGCAAATTTGTTTTAGTTTTGGGTAAGACAGTAAGCAATTCATCTTCAACATATATTAATATTCCTTTTACACCACTAATAGATGTTAAACTATATACTATAGATTCTAACATTTTTTCTTCTAATTCTTTAGATATTTCTAATATTTCTTTGGAAAAATTAATTTTTAGTAAACCATCTACTAATTTAATACTTTTAATCTCTGTACCACTAGGTATTATGCTTCTAAATCCATTAGGCACCCCACTTTCTTTTTTACCATCAATAATTAAATATTCTAAAATTTCTCTTACTTTCTTTTCAATATCATTTTCATTTACTAATACATTAGTTCTTGCTACATAGTTATCTTTATTTACCATAAATATTTCATGTGTTATATTTCCACTTGTATACTCTACGCTTTCACCCTTTAAACTAATTTTATCTTCATTCTTAGGAAATAACACAAACAAAAAACAAATAAATAAAAGAATTGTTGCTATAGCTATTCTTTTCATAGTAATATTTTTTAACATATCACACCTCTAATTAATAATATGAATATGTTTAAAAATAATGAAAAAAAGACTAAAAAGTCTTTTTATTATTTACTTTAAAATTACTTACCATCAGAATCTATGGTAACACTACAGCTTACATTACCATTATTTAATTCACAATTAGTCACTAATTGATTTTGTGTAAATCCACAATATGAATTATTATTCCCACTTTGGCAATACCAAGTCACCGCAGGGATATGACAATTTACATATGATGCATAATAAGATACCTCAGTACAGTTAGATTCTCCAAATAATGCTTTAACCATATTCCATTCTGAATCTGCATTACTTCTAGTAGCATATGCACTTTGACTTATACATGTTGGTTCATTATTTGTCATATTATAGGTTGTACACACATACTTTTCACTTAAATCATTTTTATTAAATCTTATAAATACTGGTCTTGAATTATTAGATTCATCTTTTAAATTTGTAAAATCTGCTTCTTCTAATTTAGTAGACTCACTAATTTTGAGCATATAACGCTATCTTTTATACCAGTACATGTTATTCCATCAAACTTACCACCTGAGGCTCCTTTTAGTGTTACAGTTGCTATTCCATTTGCATCATATGTTATACTACAGCTTGCATAATCATCATTTAATTTTGCAACATCAGTACATGGTATACTTGTTGCATTATAATTTTGATTTACTGCTTGTTGACTTAAATAGTCTTTTTCTGCATTTGTTGCTATTAGTTTTGCACTACTTTCCATACTTTTTAATCT
>JAEEGL010446548.1_pt1 | contig 18041 bp, 4 predicted proteins | sample 9134231 | NCBI WGS metagenome assembly JAEEGL01 (sample SAMN16246548, study PRJNA631951) | gut metagenome | biome: gut microbiome; feature: rumen; material: fiber-attached | host: Bos | place: Iran: Karaj | collected 2018-10 | reverse complement strand
GAAAATTTTGAAAAAGCAATTTTATCTTCTGAAACCTTTTTATTATTTGATAATAATAAAAAAACAAAAATTGAAAATATCCAATTTATGCTTGCTACAAAAACATCAATTTATCAAAAAGAATATCCAATAAGTATTGGTTTAAAAGCAAAAGATACTATAATGAAAGATTATAATTTAATATATCAGTTAAAAAAAAATAATTATATTCAATCATATTCATTTACAATAATTTTTGAAGACGAAAATAAAGGAAAAATATTAATTGGAGGGAATCCTCATGAATATGATGATCAAAATTATTTTTCAGGAGCTTTTAGATATACAAATATATGTGTTGATTCAAATATCCATTATTGGAGATTAAATATTGAACATATTTATTGTAACAATGAAATAATTGAAAATAATAAGGTTGGTCATTTTTCAATTGAATATGGTGTTTTGATTGGAACTAATAAATATAAAGAAATTATTTATAAACAATTTTTCAATGAAAAAATAGAAAGTAAATCATGTAATATTAACCCAACCAAAAAAGAACATTTTATATATATAACTTGTAATAAAAATGTAGATATAACTAAATTTCCTTCTTTGAAATTTGAAAGTAAATTATTAAATTATACTTTTGAATTTAATTACACTGATTTATTTAAAAAAGAAAAAGATGGCTCTTATGTTTTTTTAATTATATTTGATGTTTATTTATTTAAATATCAATGGGTTTTAGGAATTCCATTTTTAAAGAAATATCAAGTTATTTTTGATCAAGATAGAGAAATTATTGGTTTTTATATTTATAAATTTAATAATAAAAATATTAGTATATCTCAAATATTATCAATAATATTTCTTTTTATTATAATTCTTTTAAGTGTTTTATATATAAGAGTTTTATTAAAAAAAAAAAGAAAAATTAGAGCAAATGAATTAGATGATAATTTCGATTATACTCCTTATAAAAATAATTCTATTAATGATAATTCAATAAAGTTATTAACATATTAAATTATATATTTTTTCTTTAAATATAATATAAAATAAATCAAATATGAGATTTAATTTTTTTTTTAATTATGATTAAATAAACGTTTATAAAAAATTATATTAAGGATAAATTCTGTTCAAAGTAATAAAATAAAAATGTCTAAAATCCAAAACGCAAAACAAAGTCAAAAGATTCATTTATTTGAATGTCCTCAATGTAATACAATTCCAGAAATAATTTTCAAATATAAAAACGGGGATTTATACGTTATCGGTAAATGTGAGAACAATCATGTAAACTCAATTCCTTTGAAAGATTTTATGAAACCAATTAAAGAAAAGATGAGTATTTTTAAATCATTCGGAAATTTTTTTTCCTCTAAAATATTTTCAGAAAAAAAAAAAGAAGATTCATCAAATAAAGAATTATTTATTAAAGAATGTCATATTCATAAAAATAGCTATGATTCTTATTGTACAAAATGTGATAAAAATTTATGTTTTATTTGCAATTCAGAACATATAGAACATCATATTTTATCTTTTTTTGAAATAATTCCTGAAAAAACTAAATTAGAAAAATTAGAAGAAAATATTTTAAAATCAACTGAACAATTAGAAATGATCGGACAACAAATTGAACAAATAATTCAAGAAACAAAAGAATTTTTAAATTCAATTCAAGATCAATATTCTGAATTTAAAAAGTTAAATTTATTAGAAATGAAATTAGTTCAAATTATTAAAGAACAATATATTAAAAATCAAAATAAACAATTATTAAATTTTGATATTATTCAAAATATAAATAACATCCTTTCCTTTTCAATTAATAAAATGGATTTTGACCTTTGTTCATCTCCTTTAGAAAAGTGTAAAACTTTAATTGATTATTTTAATGGTGATAATTATTTTATTAAAAAAAAAATAGTAAAATCAATAATATATAGATTCCAATTTGATTTTAAAAACACTAAAACAATAAGAGAACATGTAAATCAAATAAATCAAATAAAAATATTTCCAAATGGGAAAATAATAACAGGTTCAGCAGATAAATCATGTAAAATTTTTGAGCCTAAAAAATATACTTTAATAGTATCAATGAATGATATTCATACTCAACCAGTAACAGGAATAGCAATATTAAATAATAATTATTTTTCAACATCTTCAAAAGATAAAAGTATAAAGTTTTGGAAGATAGAAAATAAAACTTATACTTTATTAGAAACAATACCAAATGCTCATACTGAAACTTTAAGAAGTATAACTTATTCTAAACATGGATTATTAATGTCATGTTCAAATGATCATAATATTAAAATTTGGGGTCAAGTTTTGCCAAATAAACATCAATGTATAACAATATTAAATAATAATTCTTGGGTAGAAGCTGTTTTAGAATTAGATAATTTTAATTTAATTTCTGGAGGAAGTGGAGGAATTAAAATATGGAAATATCCAACTTATGAAATATTATTTTCTATTAATAATGCTAATGTTTATGCTTGGAATGCTATTAAAATGATTGATGATGATAGAATTTTATGTGGAGGTTCTAATGATGGTGTTATGAAAGTTGTTAGTATTAAAAAAAGAAAGATTATTAAAACAATTCATGTTATTAAACAAGTTTGGTCTATTTTAGTTTTAAAGAATGGAATTTTCTTAACTGCTGGTGTTGATAAATCTATTAGAATTTTTAGAAGTGATACTTATGAATGTATTAAGAAATTAAGTAATGTTCATACTGGTGATATTATGGGATTCACTGATGTTGATGGAAATTCCCTTATTTCATTTGCTTGTGATTCAACTTTTAAAATATGGAATTATTAAATAATTGTTTGATTAGTTTCTAATTTTTTGTTTAGAAAAACTTAAATTTTTTTTTATATTTCATTTTATTTTTTGATTATAAAATATATTAATTAGATAATCATTTGATTGTATATAAAACATATAATTAACAATTAAAAAGGAATAAGATATTCATAAAAAATCCAAAAATCATAAAATTAATAAAAAGAAAAATTTATGGGTGTTTCCTTAAAAAATATAAAAATATAAAAAAACTAGTATAAAACAAAAACAAAAAATCTAAACAAAACTCAATTCTATTTATAACTTTTTTATATATACCAATGTTTCTAATTATGATTAAAAGGATATTTAATGATACATTAGTTGTGACTTCTGTATTGTATCATGTTATTCAAGGCAATTAATTTCAAATTATACTTTAAATATTCTTTGTGTATTGTGATTATAATATTGAATTGTGAATTATTTTTTGATTTGTGTTACTTTAAAACATAAAGAAGAAGAAAAATGCTTCTTTTAATTTTATTAAATTTTTTTTTTGATAATAATTTAATAGTTGATAATATTATCATGGGAATTCTCTTCTTTTTAATAGGTGAATTAAAGAAATAAATTTAGTTAGATAATGATAGAAAATGATGTGTTGAAAAAATAAGAGAAAATACTTGATTTTTTAAATTTTCAAGAATATTTTTTTTTTTTAATCTTTATAAAATGGATTTTTAATGTTTGATTTTAATGTTAAAATTTTGTTTTTTTGTATTTTTTAATAAAAATAATTATTTCAAAAAACCACAGATAAAAATATATTTATTTATCATAGATTAATCTTTCTTTTTACAATAATTTAACAGACTTTAATAAAAAAGTAAAATTTTTTAAAATAATCATTAAGAATATTATTCTTTAATCTCATTTTGAATATTTTTCAAAACTTTTTTCACATTAATTTTTAATTTATACATAAAATATTTTTATTTCGAATTGTGAAACAATTGAATAACTTAAAATACAAAATAATTCTAATAAATATTCAATTTAATCTTAAAAAAAATAGAATAAAATATATTCAATATATTAAATTTCAAAAAAGACTTTAATTGGAAAAATCATTTATTAAAAAAAAAAATTATTAATTATGACGTATAAAATTTACAAAGTTATATAATATCATAAAAATATAAAACTATATAAAATAATCATAAATGGCATCATCATCTTGTAGTAAACTTCATGCTTTATTAAAGAAAAATTTTTTAATAATGAAACGTAACTTTTGTAATTTCGTAGCAGAAGTTTTTTTCCCAATCATTTTAATGGTCCTAATTTATGGAATAAGAAAAGCATTCAAAATAAAATATCATTACTTCAATGATGAAGAAGAAAGCGATGCAAAATATTTATCAAAAAGAGCAATAGCCTTTACAGAATCAATAGATTCAACAATAGCAACAGAATTACATATAAGTCCGTTTTTACAATTATGTTATAATAATAAAAAAAAAGAAGTAAGACCTAAAATTGCAGTTGTTAAAGTACCAAATGAAATAAAAACCAAAATTCAAACTTTAGCAAATTCATTAGATCCAACATTTCCAATAACAACTTCAACATGGAAAGAATTTAATTCAGTTGAAGAAATGAGAGAATATGTAAAGGATGGAGCTTATGGTTCAAGTGATAATCCACTTCTTTGTTTTGGTATATCATTTACTTCAAAAGACAATAAGAAATATGATTATGGTCTTCATTATTTTGACAGTGTAATGGAAGAAGGAGTTCTTGATATTCCTGATGGAAGAGGAGTTGCTAATGATCAATTTCAAGATGGTCCTGATATGGATTCTTATGAACTTTATCTTGAGAATGGTTTTAATTTTATTCAAAAAATTATAACAGAATATATTTTAGATCAAGAATCTGGTTCCAGCAATAATAAAATTGAATTTGGAATGATTCCTCAAAAATATGATTTTTATAGAACTGATCCTTTTGGTGCTTTTGTAGGATATATTATTACTTTTTTTGTTGAAATTGCTTATATGTGTCCTCTTTGTTTATATGTTTTAAGAATGGTTAGAGAAAAAGAAACTAAAGCTAAAGAAGGAATGAAAATTATGGGAATGGGAGAAGGTATTTATTTTCTTTCTTATTTTATACAATATTTTATTATTAATATTGTATATTCTGTTGCTAATACTTATATTATTTCTAAAGTTTTCCCTCATATTGAATTTTTATTTATTTTTTTATACTTTTTCCTTTGGGGATTATGTGTTTTTTCTCTTGCTTTTTTCTTTCAAAGTTTCATTGATAAAACTAGAGTTGCTTTAATTTTAAGTTTGCTACTTTATTATTCTATGTTTTTCTTAGCTTCGTCTGTTATGAATGAAAATGCTAGTAAAATTTTAAAAATAATTTTATCAATTTTCCCTCCTGTTGCTATTCAATTAGGTATTATTATTTTTGGTCATTTTGAAAGTCATTTCAAAGATTTTAAAATGGAACATTTTACAAAAACATATGACAATTATTCAGTTTTTATAATGACTTTAATGTTACTTATTGACTTCTTCTTTTTCTTATTTTTAGGATATTATCTTCAAAATGTAATTAGTCATGATTTCGGTATCTCAAAACCATTTTATTTCCTTTGCACAAAAAGTTATTGGTGTGGTAGTCCAAGAAAAAGAAAATCTCAATCATTTAATAATGAATTAAAAGAATCTCCACCAAATCCTCCTCGTCATAAATTAGGTAGACCAACAAATTATGGTTCAAATTCAGACTATTATGACAATAGTATTAGAAATTCTCAATTTAATTCAAATAACGTCAATTCTAGTGATTTTAATCCAAACAATATTTATAATTCAAATAATCTTTATAATTCAACCAATAATTATAATTCAAATAATAATAATAATCCAAACAATAATTATAATACAAATAATCTTTATAATTCATACAATATTTATAATTCAAATAATCTTTACAATTCAAATAATATTTCTAATTCAAACAATAATTTCAATTTAAACAACAATAATTCAAATAATAATAATAATTCAAACCCAAATTTAAACAACACAAATACAATAACTCCTCAAATAAACAATCTTTCTAAAAACAATTATTTCATAGAAAAACAAGACCCAAACAATATGCAACTTCGTGAAAACAATTTAACCAAAACAAATAATAATTTTTCCCAACAACAAAACAACAACAACCCTCCAAATCAACCATCTCAAGAAAATTTCGAAAGTGAAGAACTATATCGTAACTTAACCGAAAAAACAGATGTTTTACAAATAATAAATCTAGTAAAACAATTTTCAGATGGTAAAGTAGCAGTAAAAGGTGTATCATTAAATTTATATAAAAATGAAATATTTGCATTATTAGGACACAATGGAGCAGGAAAATCAACAATGATTTCAATGTTATGTGGAATGTACGATTCAACAGGAGGAGAAGCATTCTTTGATGGAATGGATATATTAGATGGTGATAATATGGATCTTTTCAGATCTAGATTAGGTATTTGTCCTCAACATGATGTTTTATTCGATGATCTTACTATTTATGAACATTTAAGTATGTTTGCTACTTTCAAAGGTGTTTCTTCAGGAGACTTAAAAAATGAAGTAATGAAAACTATGAAAGATTTCCATATGAGTGATATGAGTGAAATTACTGCTAAAGAATTAAGTGCTGGTCAAAGAAGGAAATTATCTGTTGCTATTGCTTTAATTGGAGGAAGTGAAGTTATATTTTTAGATGAACCTTCAAGTGGAATGGATATTACGAGTAGAAGAAATTTATGGGAAATTCTTAAAAGAATGACTGAGAATAAAATTATTATTTTAACTACTCATTATATGGAAGAAGCTAGTGTGCTTGGAAATAGAATTGGAATTATTAATTCAGGAGAAATGAAATGTGTTGGAACACCTTTGTTTTTAATTGAGAAATTTGGGAGATTTATGAGTTTGAGAATTGTTAAAGATAAATTGGCTATGAATAATGATATTATTGAATTTGTTTCTTCACAAGCTGATGATATTGAATATGAAATTTTATCTGAAGAAATTATGTTTAGGATTCCTAAACAAAATTACATTGGTGAAAGACCATATATGAATTTAAAAGTATTTTTCAATAAATTAGATGAAAACTTAGAAGTACTTCATATTAAAACTTATAGTGCAAGTATGCCTACTTTAGAAGATGTTTTTCTTAATATTGCAGCTGAAGATACTTTAGCTATTAAAGGACATCGTAAATTTTCACAAATCAATGTTGAAAATGATAGAATATTATTTGAAACTGATATGAAAAATATTAGTGGAGGAAAATTTTGTAATGATTTTAAAGCTTGTTTTAAGAAGAGATTTAAACAAACTATTAGAGATATGAAAGGATTCTTTTTAGAAATTTTATGTCCAATATTATTAATTGTTATTGGATTACTTGTAAGTAAAGTTAAATTTAAAATGGAATCAGATGCAACAATAGTAACAATTGAAGATATGGGAAAAGAAACAATATATTATTATGATGGAGGAGCAAGTATTTCTAATTTAGATACTAAGTTTGTTGTGAGTAAAGGGAATGTAACAGCTTCAAAAGAAGTTACAATATCTTCATCATCAAATAATAAAATTTTAGATTATTATACTTCTTTATATGACAAAAAAGATAGTTCTTGTTTTGGAGCAATATTATTTCTTCCTAATACTGATTCAAGTACTACTTACACTTATTCTTTTGTTGAGTATATTAATACTCAAGCTAGACAAGGTGCTATGTATATTACATATTACTTTTTACAACAAATTATTGCTGCTAAAACTAATGGAGTAAGTGTTAGTTTTACAAATTATCCTATGCCTTTAACTAAAAAATTACAAAATTCTGCAGATCAAACTTCTAATTCTTTAATTGTTTTCTTTGTAGCTGTTGCTTTTTCTTTAATTCCTGCAAATTTCATTACTATAATTGTTAAAGAAAAAGTTAATAATTCAAAACATTTAATGAAAATTTCTGGAATGTCATTTTCAGCTTATTGGATAGTAAATTATATATTTGAATTAATAAAATATTATTTCACAGCAGGAGTATGTATGTTATTAATATATTTATTTAACTTTTATCCAAAATACTTTGTCATATTTTATATTATTTATGGACCTTCAATGACAAGTTTTACTTATTTATTAAGTTTTTCTTTTGATGAAGAAACTTCTTCTCAAAATGGAGCAATTTTATTAAATTTCTTAATTGGTTCTTTAGGAAGTAGTGTTGTTTTAATTTTTAGAGGCCTTGAAAATATGAAAAAATATGGTCGTTTAATGGAAATAATATTTAATTTTGTTCCTTCTTTTAGTTTTGCTTTCACTTATGATGTTTTATTAAATAAATATTTACTTCTTTTAGTAGATTATCCTGATGATTGGTATTTCAAAAAAGACAGTTTAATGATATCTACTAAATATACAGGATTGGAATTATGTTTTTTAATATTTACTTTTATATTCTATTGTTTACTTCTTATTATAAAAGAATATAAATCAACTCGTTTCTCAGAATCACCAAATAATCGTTTACCTTCAAAATCACAAGATGAAAATGTTCTTAAAGAAATAGCAAAGGCAAACTTTGAAAATTATAATCCAATTCCAAATCAAAATTACAATTATGCGACAAATAATCAAAATTTAAATTTTGAAAATCAAAATAACCAATATGAAAATAATGAAGATATAAATATAATTCCAGATAATAATGTTAATGATTCAGGTGGAAATCAAAATAAAACAAATGTAAATAATGTCCAAAAACAAGAATATGCAATTCACATTCAAAATTTAGAAAAATATTATACAAGAAGAGGATGTTGTGCAACATGTTGTTGTTTATGTTGTAATTTATTTAATTGTTGTAGATGTTGTGTATGTTCATGTTGTGAAGAAATAACACCAGCAGTTAGAAATATATCATTTTGTTTAGAATATGGAGAATGTTTTGGTTTATTAGGAGTTAATGGAGCTGGTAAGACTACAACATTTAAATGTATAACAAATGAACATAATAGAAACAATGGAAATATATTTATTGATGGATTACCAATTACATCTAATTTTGAAAAAGTTTCTCAAATGTTTGGTTATTGTCCTCAATTCGATGCTATATTTGAATATATGACAGTATATGAGAATTTAGAATTTTATGCTAGAATAAAAGGAATAAGTGGAGAAAATTTAGAGAAAGTAATAATGGCAATGATAGAAGAAATGTCATTAGAAGAATTTACTAATAAAATATCAGGGAGATTATCAGGTGGAAACAAAAGGAAATTATCAGTTGCAATATCAATGATATGTAATCCACCAATAATATTATTAGATGAACCATCAACTGGAATGGATCCTGAAGCAAGGAGATTTATGTGGGCAATAATACATAAAATCTCAACAAAAAGAAAAAAATCTTCTGTTATTATGACCACTCATTCTATGGATGAAGCTGAAACTCTCTGTAAAAGAATGGGAATAATGGTTAATGGAGAATTTGCTTGTATGGGAACTACTACTGAAATTAAAGAAAAATATGGTTATGGATTTGAAGTTGATATTAGAATTAAACCAATGAAAGAAGAGGAAATTCATAGGTTTTTAGATGCTAAACATATTGAAAGAGATTTTATTGTTACTGATGGTAATATTAAAGAAACTTTAATTAAATGTGGTAAAGAGAATTTTATATATGAATTACAAAAAGGAAGATTAGGAGAAAAATTAGTTAGAACTATTCAATTAAATGGTAAACTTAAAGTATCACAACTTTTATCATGGATTCATTACAATGAAAATGCTTTCCAATTAATTAAAATTGCTAAGGAATATTTCCCTGAAATTATATTAACAGAATTCATTGGGAATAACTTCTTATTTAAATTAAAAAAAACTGAAAATTCAAAATCTATTGGATTCTTATTTGGATTATTCGAAAGTGCAAAAGATAAATGTAATATTACAGAATATAGTATTCAACAAACATCATTAGAACAAATATTTAATATGTTTGCTGTAGAACAAGGAAAAGACAGAAGTAATCCTATAGTAAATTTAGACGAAGAGAAAAAAACAGAAATTATCATTGATGATCAACTAATTCAAAATTTAATTGGTAATTAAAAATAAAGGCATCTTAATTTGTATATTCTTATTCATTCCTAATTTTGTATATTTTTAATTAAAAAGACATAAATTATTTATATATACATAATATTATTAATTTTAAATAAATTGGAAATTAATTTAATAATATTTATCAACAAAATAATATTCAAATACTTAAAAAATAAAAATAAAATAAAATTAAAAGAAAATGTATGGACCACCAAGAGGACGAGGACCTCCAATGCATGGACCACCAATGCATGGACCACATATGCATGGACCACCAATGCACGGACCACCAATGCATGGACCACCAGTGCACGGACCACCTCAACCAATGTATGTAGGAGGATATGGACCAGGACCTGGTCAAAGACCTCCTCCTGGAGGACCAATGCATAGACCTATTGGAGAAAGGCATCATAATAATTCTTGTTGTTTGATGTTTTAATTTTTATAAAAAATTTATTTTTTATTTCTTTTTATTTGATTAAATTTTGTAAAGACTTTTTTTTTGTTATGTTTTTTTTTTAATTTAACTTTATTTAATAATAATTTTATGTTTTAAATTTATAATAAATTTAAAAAATTTCATTTTCATTAAATAACGGATATTTTTATTCTTTTAGTTTATCACAGTTCTATAAGAAATTTTTCATATTCAAAAAAATATAAAAATCAAATTAACAATGATTCAAAAAGGATTTAGATTTTTATCCACTAAAAAAATTATAAATAATTTGAATATAAATAACTCCCAAGTGTTGTATTTATAAATTTTTATTTCTTAGGAAGTAAAGAAAAAAGCTAATATTTAATTTTCAACAATATAAAGAGATTCATATAACAAACGATATATTTGAGAATATTATAAATTATTTATTATTTTTTACCATAAAATTTAATTTGATTTCTTTAGAAAAATTATTAATAAAACTTCAAAATTATAATCCTTGATATTAAAATTAAAAATAAATAAGTATTAAAATTTATTTTTTCAATAATTATACTTTTAATATATTATAAAATATATTTTAATTAAATGGATAAACATAGATCAATAATAAAAATCATGTATAATTTTAGGAAAAATTTACCTAACTCAACTACTTTCTATTTTATTTATTACAATTTTAAATTAATAGGCATAATATTATCTACTCAAAATTTAAAAGAATATGAATCACAAAGTAATAAAATAACTTCTTTCTATTCAATCTTTTCTAAATTACTTTTATTTGATTCCAGTTTTAATATTATTTCATATTCATATCAATGGATATGTATAACGATATTTATTTTTTTAATTTCATTTATTTTATTTTTTTTTATTACATTTAAAACTCTTTCAAGAGTTTATAATATTCAAAAAAATTCAAATGAAAGATTAACAAAATTTTTAGATAAAAATCCTCTTATTAAAACATTGATTAAAATATTTACATATTTAATCCTAGGAATTTCTTTTTTTTCTCAATATATTCAAGAATATCTTTTTTTTGGTGTTTTTTATTCTTTTATTAAAAAAGATTTTGAACGAAATGACTCAATAACAAAAGATAAATATTTAACAGATTATTTTCTAAATCAAGAAATTATAAATTCAAAAGTTATTATGATAATAAATATCATTTCATATATTATATGTTATTTATTTGATTTTATGATTCTTTTTGTAAATGATACAAGAGGTTTTATCAGTCAAAACGGAATTGATATTTATTCAAATGGAAGAATGAAAGTTTTTTTTTCAATTTGTACTTTATTTCAATCTTTTTTAGGTAATTCTTATTTATACATTGATGAATCAAGACAAAATTTTAGAATTATTATTTGTGCTTTGGCTGTGTTTTTAACTAGTATAATTTTATGTCTTTCAAATAAAAAATTTAATTTTTATTTTACCTCAGTTTTACCAATTTATTTTTTATTTATTTTTTCTTTTTCTTGGTATAGTGGAGTAATTGAGTTAATATTATTTTTTAGTATTAAAAAAAAAAAGCAAATGAATCAAACATATTCAATTATTAAATTTATCTTGAATATAACTACTTCATTTACAATAGTAATGTATATTTATATTAGAAATAAAAACTTTTTTTCAGATTTAATGTCATCTAATTTATTCAAATTAGAAGAAAAACAAAGAAACATTGGAGAAATCTATTTATATATATATGGATTTTGTAATTTCAGAAGCAATCCAAAAAATTTAGATTTATATAAAATATTATATCAACATAAACAAAATTGTCAATCTCCAGAATGTGTTGTAGCATCTTTAACTAAAAAATTAAATATTGAAAAATTATCAAATTCATTAAACTCAAGAGAATATATTATAATAGGAGAACAAGAAATAATGAATAGAATATATTATTTATTTAAACTTAAAACATTTACAAAAGAAATGAAAGATTTAATTATTCTTCATTGTCAATATGAATTTTTCATTGCTCAAAAGGAATTTTATGCTCTTTATTTATGTTCAAAATATTTAAATGTAAAATTTAAAATAGGATTTATAACAAGATATTTTCTATATGAAACAAAAAAAGATATTTTAAAAAAGATAAAATCAAGAAAAATAATTGATAAAGGTCATTTAATTAAAGGAAAAATTCTTTCTGAAGAAAACAATTTATTATTTAATATAATTTCAATGTCTAAATTTTTTTATTTTTCTATATTCGTTGAAAACATTAAATATTTAATAAATGAAATTTATAAAAATTTAGGAGGTGTACTTTCTTTTAGGAAAATAATAAAAAAAACTTCTAAACTAAATAAAATGAATAAAAAATCTTTAGATCATTTTTTACAATTATGTAGTAATGTAAAAAAAAATGATAATGCAATTAAAAAAACAGTAATTAATTATGTTAAACAAGCAGGAATTCATAAAATCCAAAATAAAGAAATAAGTTATTTACTAACAAATTATTTTATGTTAATACATAAAAAAATTCCAAGAAAATTAGAAAATATGTTTTTATTAAAATATTATTTTGATTCTATTTCTTTAGATATAGAAAAAGATTATGCAGAGTTTAATTTAAATTATCCTTTTATTCTTTCTTTAAATAATAATGATAATTTTATTATTACTTATTCAAATAATACTCTTTGTTTACTTTTAGATTATACAATTGAAGAAATTAAAGGAAAAGATTTTACAGAATTTCTTCCTTTTGAAATAGCAAAACCACATAATTTAATTATGAAACAATTTCTTTTTGTTCCTGATTTCAAATTTAGGAATGAAAATAGTTTTTTATTAACTAAACAAAAATTTTTAAAAAATATTTGTTTTTCATGTAGAGTATTACCAACATTAAAAAATTTTTTTGAGATAATAGTAAATATTAAAATGATTGAAAATGAAAAAGAAAATTCTTATGAATATAATTTATTATTAACTCATGGGGGTCACTTTATGAATATATGTAAAGAATTTCAAGATACTTTTTTCTTTGATATTAACCAATTAAAACAAATTAGAATTACATTTTCTGAATTTTTAGGAATTAAACCCTTACATAAACCAAAAGAAAAAGTAGTTTCTCATCATCATCAATTAGAACACCAAAATAAAGCTTATTCTATATTTTCCTCAATTCCAAATGAAAAAATGTTTAGTTTACATGCTCCAAAAGAATCATATCAAGAATTAAGGAAAAAACATTATCATTATATAGGTTCTATTTCAAAAAGAGATTTAAATGTTGGGATATTAAATATAACTAAAATTTTGGATGAAAAAGGTTTAGATTATGAATGGTATAATAGAGCAAATTTTTTAAAAACCCGTTTTCATGTTTCTGAATTGAATAGTACTAGAAAGAAGGATATGAAAGGAAGAAGAAAATCAATTTTTCAACCTTCAGATGATGAACCTTTATTTATGTTAAATTATATTTTAAAAGAAATTGGAAATAGGAAATATTATATTATGAAAATGACTGAAAATACTAATATTAAGATTTTAAGAAGGTCTGTTATTGATTTACAAAAAATTTTAGATGAAAATAAAAAAAATTTAATTATTATTAAAGATAATAATCCTGTTACTTCAAAACGTTCTATTGTTTCTAGGTTTTCTGCTAATTCTTCTACTTCAAATGTATCATTGTTAAAAAATCAGTCTTCTAAAAATTATGATAATAATGTATTCTTAAATGGTAGTTTAAATGGTTCTTTGAATAATTCAAAAGCTCCTTTAAATTTATTAAATAATTTAGCCAATGATAATGTTTCAAAAATAAATCAAAAAAATAGTAATAATAGTAATAATAATAATAATAATAATAATAACAATAATAATAATAACAATAGCAATACCAATAATATGTCTTTTTTTTTAAGTAGAAATCCATTTTCAAATTCTTCGAATGGTTTAAAATCTACAAAAATCTTTAAAAAAAAAGAAATTAATGAAACTAAAACAAAAATGGATATGATTTTTAAAAACCATTATTCCAAATTACTTTTAATCTCTTTTGGTGTAGTTATTACTTTAACTATAATATTATGGATTTTAAAAATGAATAAAATAGAAGTTCATAGAGATTTATTTAATTGTAATATTTATATAGAAATTTTAAAAGCAAATGTTTTTTTATCAACATTAAATTCAATAGCATTATGTTTACAAGTTTATTATGAAGTACTTAATGAAGAAGAATATCAAGATTATATTTATCAAAAAATAAAAAATTTAAAAGATAATACTGCAAATTTTAATCATTATTTAGAAAGAGTAAGAAATAATGAACAAGTATCAAAATTATTTGATTTACTTGCAGAAGTTCATGAATATAAATTCTTAGGAAAAGATTGGATAATTCATACAAGAAATTCAACAATATTAGAAGAAATAAATTTACTTCAATATTTAATGAGTCAAAATTACTTTGAAAAAAATCCGAATTGTGATATGTATTTATTTTATGAAAGTTCTTTTTTACAAATGGATAATACATATGATCCTCCCTCTAATTTAGAACAATTAGCTTTTACTTGTATGTTTAATACATTACAAATTTCTAAAAATATTTTTGATAATATAACAATAACTTCAACTGAGATTTTATTAAATTATTATAGAAGTTATTTTACTTTTATTTTATTATATGGCATTTTAATTATGATTTTTACTTTGATATGTTATTTAATTATTATGAAAAAATTACAAAATGATAAATATGAAATTAAAGAATTACTTTGTCATTTATTTGATATTTATCAAGATAATAATAATCATGAAATATTTGAAAATCAAATCATTAGTTTTAGAGTAATGATAGGAAATTTTACTGAAGAAAATATAATTAAATTCGAAGAATCAAAAATAGATGATCCTGATTTTATGACAATGAAATTTTTTCATAAAAAGAAAAGTCATAAAAAAAGTAAGAAAAAAACTACTTCTCCACATAAAAATATATCACATACAAATAGTAATAATGAAAAAGAAAATAATCAAGAACATCATCATCATCAAAAAGAAGAAATAAATGAAGATCCTCGTGATATAGAAAATAAAATAATATTACCTAAATCTATTACAATATCATATATTATTGTTACAATCCTTTTATTGATAATTTCACTAGTCATATTTATAAATATTGTATATGCTAATTCATCAAAAAATGAATTTATTTTTTCTATTATTATGGCAATGAACTTTTTAGAAAGAATACCAAAAGGATTAGAATTAGTTTATTATGGAGTAATAACAATTATTTTAAATAATCCTTCTTTTATTCCTGGAGTACCAGATAGAAATGTAGAAGAAAATTATTTAAATTATTATAACACTAAAATTAATTTAACAGAAAATACACAAATATATTCTTTAAAAGATTCATATTATTCATTCATATTTTTAGAAGGAAAAATGATAGAAAAGAACATAAATATTTTCTTAGGCAAAACAGGACATAGGAGTTTAACTCAAATAAGAAAATGGGAGGAATTATTTAATATAAAAAATGAAATATGTTTTAATTCAGCAAAAGGCTCATTAGAAAAATCATTAGATTTGTATAAAGATGACCCAATTAAATATTTTAATGATTTAAATAGATTAGTTACTAAGTGTTATAAAACAAATGAAGGTGCAAATGAATATGGAATTTTAAGTGAACTTGAATTTGTATATCAAGAATTAACGAATAAATATGCAGAATTTGTTGCTGGTCCAAGAACAATTGATGAAATTTTAAATATTTTTTTTCAAGGTGAAGTTACTAGAATGAGTGAAGATTTCAATATTGTATTTGAATTAGTATTTGAAACTTATTCTTATTTTGTTTTAAAAGATATTCAAAAATTGTATTCAAGAAATATTAAAATTGAAAATATAATTAATGGATGCTTAATTATATTCTTATTGTTTGTTATTGTTTATGTCTTTTTTGCTATTAGAAAAGGAAATGAAAAGTATAAAAAGTTATTAAGCTTTTTTTATAAAATGTATTAATTTTTAATTTTAAGTAAATTGATGTTATATTATTATACGATTAATAATATTATTTTTAATTATTTAAATACAAAAAAAAGGAAAAAAATAAAGAAAAAAATGTCAGATGATGAAAATTATTTTTATGATGATGCAGATTTGAATGATGATAAATTAAATCCAAAACAAGAAAAGGATAATAAAATTTTTAATGAAAGTATAAAAGGATATGATTTAAGTTCATCCAAGATAGAAAATAATAAAAAAAAAGAAATTAAAAATGAAGAATTAAGTAAACTAAAAAACAATGAATTAAGTAAAAATGAAAAGCCAATTAATGATATTGATATTTCTCAAAAGGAAAATAAGGAAATTACTCAAAATAAAGAAAAAGAAAAAGAAAAATTGAAAGATGAAAATGAAAATGAAGAATATGAAGACTTTTCAATGAATAATTCAATGAAAAATAATGATGAAAGTTCAAGGAATGATTTAAGTATAAAAGATAAATTTTTTATGAATGATACAATGAACAATTCGAAATTTTATGAAAATAAAAAAGAATATAAATTTAAAGATAATGAAAATAAAATAAATGAAAATAATAATAATGAAAATGACAATAGTAATTTTAATGATTGTCTGATTACTAATAATCAATTAGATAAAAGTTCTCAAAAATCAATTAAAACTCAAAATAAAAACAAAAAAAAATCATCCAAAAACAATAGAAAAAAAAATAAAGAAAATAATAATAGAGAAAAAAACAATAAAAAAGAAAATGAAGAAGAAGAATATCTATATGAAAATTATAGTATGGTACAAAATAAAATTATAAAACCAGATAAGAATATAAAAGAAAATAAATTTCCAGAAGATATATTAATTGATTTAAAAATAAAAGAAAAAAATAATTCTAGTTTGTTTAATGATAATGCATTTTATGATCCAGAAGAAAATACATCATTTTCAAATAATCAATTTTTTAATGAAAAAATAGTTAAACAACTTAATAAAAATATATTGCTAATTAATAAAAAATATAATATAAATAATAATGAAAAATTATTTTATGTTTATGATGAAAATAATATTAATTTATCTTGTAGGCCAATTTCAAGTCTTGAATTAATAAATTATATAAAAACTGTTAATATTGAAAAAGTAAAATTTAGATTAATAGATATTTTTGGTTTTTATAATCAAGAATTATATTCTTTTCATAATTTAAAAGTATTATTAAATAAAAATTGGGTAGATAATATTATAGAAAATCCTCTTACAAGAAAAATTTTTAATAGAAATTATAATTATAATGAGAATAAGGATTTAAGTTTTGATTCTGGTGTTCCTGAAATAATGAATAAATTAGATCAATCTTTATGGTCTGTAAGCGTATTTAATAATAATAATAATATTAATAATAATAATAATAATATTAATAACAAATTAAAGGAAAATTTAATTCAAAATGAAAATAATAAAATAGATGAAGATTCTGATGAATGGGAAATGATAGATAAAAAAAAGAATAAAGTAACAAAACAAGAAATAGTAAAACAAAAGAAAAT
>JAEEGL016633948.1_pt1 | contig 18043 bp, 12 predicted proteins | sample 9134231 | NCBI WGS metagenome assembly JAEEGL01 (sample SAMN16246548, study PRJNA631951) | gut metagenome | biome: gut microbiome; feature: rumen; material: fiber-attached | host: Bos | place: Iran: Karaj | collected 2018-10 | reverse complement strand
CTCTTCAAGGTGAACACCGGCGCCGCCGTGCTCGGCTTGGGCTACATCATCGGCCTGCGCTACACGTTCATCATCTTCGCCGGTTCGGCGTTCATCTGGTGGCTGGTGGTGCCCCTGCTGGGCAGTTATGGTGCCGCCGACATCGCCTCGCTGCCGGCCGACGACATCTTCAAGCACTATGCCCGCTACATCGGTATCGGCGGCATCGCCATGAGTGGCATTCTGGGCATCATCAAGTCGTGGGGCGTGATTCGCAGCGCCGCCGGTCTGGCCGGCAAGGCCTTCGGAGGCGGTGGTGAGGATCAGAGCAAGGTGGAGCGCACGCAGCGCGACATCCCCATGCGCACGCTCATCTTCGCCCTGGCAGCAGCGCTGCTGGTGACCTTCGTGTTCTTCTACATAGGCGTGATTGGCAACCTGATGCAGGCCATCGTGGCCTTCCTGGTGGTGGTGGTGATTGCCTTCCTGTTCACCACCGTGGCGGCCAACGCCATCGCCATCGTGGGCAGCAACCCCGTGAGCGGCATGACGCTGATGACGCTCATCCTGGCCTCAGTGGTGCTGACGGCCGTGGGACTGAAAGGCCCTGGCGGCATGCTGGCTGCACTCATCATGGGCGGCGTGGTGTGCACGGCGCTGTCGATGGCCGGCTGTTTCATCACCGACCTGAAGATTGGCTACTGGCTGGGCACGACGCCGAAGAAGCAGGAGTCGTGGAAGTTCCTGGGCACGCTGGTGTCGGCTGCCACCGTGGGCGGCGTCATCATGCTACTGAACGAGACCTACGGCTTCAACTCAGGCGAGTTGGCCGCACCGCAGGCTAACGCCATGGCCGCCGTCATCAGTCCGCTGATGAGCGGCGAGGGGGCTCCCTGGCTGCTTTACGGCATTGGTGCCGCCATTGCGCTGCTGCTCACCTTCTGCAAGGTGCCCGCACTGCCCGTGGCACTGGGCATGTTCATTCCCCTGGCCCTCAACACCCCCCTGTTGGTGGGCGGCGCCATCAGCTGGTATATCACCACACGCTCCAAGGACAAGGCCGTGAATGAGGCTCGCGGCGAGCGCGGCACGTTGATAGCCAGCGGATTCATAGCAGGTGGAGCACTGCTGGGCGTGGTGAGTGCGCTGATGCGCTTCGGCGGACTGAATTTCGTCAACAAGGAGTGGCTGGCCAACCCGCTATCGGAGTTCATCGCACTCATTGCCTACGTGCTGCTGATTATCTACTTTATCCGAGCCACGAAGACGCGCAAAGCCTAAGTCCCTGATAGGAGGCTATAGCCTCACCTGCTTATACGCCACGCGCTTGCGCCGCCAGGTGTAGACCATGTGGAGCGTACCGTCGCGACCCTCGATGATGGAGGGGTAGGAATACTGGCCGACGGGAGAGTCCTCAAGCGTCAGCACATGACGCCAGGTACGCCCGTCATCATCGCTGACGGCCAGGCTGAGCGGCGTGCGGGGACCTTTCTTCGTGCCGGGCAGCGTTTCAAAATTGTTATAGATGAGCACATGGCGCCCGTCGCGGAGCGTCACGGCATCGGTGCCGCTCTGGTTGTTGGGCAGGTCGGTCAGCGTCACCGGCGTCCATGTCAGACCGCCGTCGCTGCTGAACGATGTGGCCAGTTTGCCATTCCTGCTGCGCATCAGCACCTGCAGGCGTCCGTCCTTCAACTGCAGGAACGAGGGCTGGATGCAGTCTATCGGCGTCAGCGTGTCAGGCTGAATGGTTGGCGGGGCCGGCATTGACTCCACAGGACCCACATACTGCCATGTCTTTGTCTTGAGGTCGTAGATTTCGACATGGAAGCGCCAGCCCTTGCCCTCGGTTGAGGAGCCGCACAGCAGCTTGTCGCCCAGCAGCAGTGGCTTGTTCTTGATGGGACCCAGGAAGCCGTCGGGCAGCTGCTCGCCCTTGCTCCAGGTGCGACCGCCATCCTTCGACTTCGCCAGCCATCCCGTCCAGTCGGCCACGGTCTTGCCCACCTTGTAGAAGAGCCACAGCTCACCGTTGGGCATCTCCGTCAGCACTGGATTCCAGCAGGCCGTCTTCACACCGTTCACCATGCCGTCAGCGGCAAGGATGGGGGCGCTCCATTCGTCTTTCCCTTTCTTCTTGATATTCACCCAGATGCAGCAGTCGGGGTTACGCTCATAGGTGCCTCCGAAGTAGGCGCTCACCAGGTCACCGCGGCGTGTCTCCACGATGGTAGCAGCGTGTGGCGAGGCAAAGGGGGCCGTCTCATAGAGGAACTCATCCTTGAGGATGCGCTCGTCGCTCGTGGCAATGGGCACGTCGAAGGTATAGTTGCCTGAGCTCACCTGCCGCGCTTCACCCGAGGGGAGGACCACGGTGGCACGGGTGTTACAGGGGATGGTCACCTCCCAGTGCAGCTTCTGCAGTGTCTTCTTCCACTTACTGGCTACAAGCCCGTAAGGTGTCTGGTAAGAAGCATCAATGCTGAAGCAGTCCTGAACAGAGAAGTCCGGCGCAAGGGTAAAGGCCGCCGTCCCTGCCCCCGTTCCCGAGGGTTCTCCCCCTGTCCCTGTTCCCGGGGCTTTTCCCCCGGGCATTACCGCCGCCGTGCCCGGGGCTTTTCCCCCGGGGGCCCTTATCCCCCCCAGGCGCTCAAAGCACCATGTCAGCAGGTCGCCGAGCAGCATCACGTGGTTGCCGCTGTTCATGGCGGGGTTCGCCTTGTCGCCGTTCCACAGCTCCCATATCGTGGTAGCACCGTTCTCTGTCATATAGCCCCAGGAGGGATAGGTCTTCTGCGTGGCCAAGTGGAACGCCACATCAGGATAGCCATTCTCCGACAGAGTGCGCAGCAGCCAGGAGATGCCGATAACGCCACTGGTGATGTGCCCCTTGTCGTCCTCGAAAATCTTCTTCACCACATGCTTCATCACCTCGTCCTTATACTCAGGCGGCACGATGCCGAAAGCCACGGGCAGCAAATTGGCCGTGCAGGTGTTGTTGTCGTAGAAGATGCTGTCAGGGAAGAGCGGATGGCCAGGACGCGGGCTGCTGCCTGCATGGACGTGGAGGAAACGTCGGTTGAACGCTTCGGTGAGGCTCATGCGCTGCTCATGCCAGCGCCTGACGTCGTCCATCCACGGTTCCACACGGTTTGACGCCGTTCCCGCTACAGACTGCTGAAGCTCGGCAAACCACTCCATCAGCTGCAGGCAGCGGATGGTATAGGCGGTGGCGATGAGCGTGCCGTCGGTCTGGCGCGCTGGGTCCTGACTATGAATCAGCTCCAGCTTCTCAGGTGGCATGCACCAGTCGCCATATTTGTCCTTCACGATGAGACCGTCGCGCAAGCCCTCGCTAAGCAGATGATGAAGCCACAGCTTTATGCTGGGATAGCTGTCGATGATGGGCTGCATGTTGCCATACTGCCGGTAGAGCATCTCGCAGATGAAGGGCAGCGCGGCAGGCCATGTCACATCGTCGTTATAATAGTTCCAGAAGGCGGGCGCCACATCGCTGAAGACGCCGTCGGCACGCTGGCTGTCGCAGATGTCGCGCATCCACTTGCTGTACAGGCGCTCATTGTCAAAGAGGAAGCTCTCGCCCAAGGCGCCCACGGTGCGGTCGCCCAGCCACGGCTGCCGCTCGTTGCGCTGCGGACAGTCCACGGGCATGCCCTTGTAGTTGGAGGTGATGCCCCAGCGGGCGGCCTCCACCACCTTGTTCAGGATGGTGTCGCTGCTGACGAAGGTGCCCGTCGACTGCATGCGGTCGCTGACAGGCCAGGCCAGCACGTCGCTGGCAGGGCCGCTGACCTCAACATAGCGGAAGCCGTGGTAGACAAGCGATGGGTGCCAGGCTTCGGTCTCATGACCGTTGCACACATAGACATCGGTGGAGGCGGCATTACGCAGGTTGTCGGTGTAGAGCGTGCCGTCAGCGTTCAGCCGCTCGGCATAGCGCACACGGATGGTGTCACCCGCACGACCCTTGGGCAGGAACGACACCCAGCCCGCCATGTTCTGATGGAAATCGAGGACAGTGGACCCGCCGGAATCGCTCATCACCTGTGGGGCCATAGGCGCCATCGCTCCCATCCGCTCCGCCATCTGCGCCCTCAGCGTCCCCAACGGGATGGCGGTGCGCTGGGCAGGCAGCCACGCGGAGTCGTCGTAACCAGTGGTGAGCCAGCCATCCAGCTCGTGGCGGGCGTCATACTCCTCGCCGTCATACTCGTTGTTGGCACGGATGGGACCAACGGTGGTGACACGCCACTTCTCGTCGGTGACCAAGCGCTGCGTCGTACCGTCGGCATACTCCACGATGATGTTCAGCCGACACTTCGGCAGACCGAAGGTGGTGTTCTTATAGGGCTTGTCCTGACGCGGGGCAAAGAACTTGCCGTTGCCCAGGATGATGCCGACGGCGAAGCTGTCAGCCATGCTGGCAGTGACGTCGTAGGTGTTGTAATAGATGGTCTTGCGATAGTCACTGGGCATGGGCTTCAACAGGTCGGCGGCACCTATCTCCTGCCCGCCCACGAAGAGACGGTAGAAGCCGAGACCAGTGACATAGGCGGTGGCGCGCTTCACCGCCTTGTCCTTCAAGCGGAAGGTCTGACGCAGATAGCGTGCCGACAGACGACTGTGTACCTGGGCGGCCACCTCGCCCTCCTGCAACTGTTCCAGGCCTATCCATCGCCCACCCCACTGGCTCTCGCTGAGCAGGCCAGTGCTGAAAGGCTGCTCGGCACTCCATGCGCTCTCGCCGCGTGAGGTGTAGACCTTCACCCGCCATGTCAAGTGGTGGGCACTGCCCAGCGGACGGCCGCCATAGGGCACCCACAGCTGGGTGCCGCTCTCCACTCGTCCACTGTTCCACACCTCGCCCTTGTCATCGCTGACGATGATGTGATAGGCCGTCTGGATGACGTCGCGTTCATCGCTGGTGATGACCCACGAGAAGCGTGGCTGCTGCGTATCGATGCCCATGGGGGCTACAAGGTTCTCCACTCTGAGGTTCTCAACGCTCACCCTGGCCGCAGCAGCCAGCGGCATCAGCAGTGCCAGGCAGTACAACAGTCTCTTCATTGTCTTAGCAGATTTGTTCAGCATGCAAATATAATTATTTTTTACCAAATAGCGACGAAGAATCCGTTTTTTTTGTCGTTTCCTGCACCGTTTCACTTTTTTTTGCGTACATTTGCACACATGAAACGATTCTTTCTCTTTCTTCTTTGCCTGACAGCCATCGGCTTACAGGCCGCACAGCCCCCCATGCGGCTGTGGTACAACGCCCCCGCAACATTCTTCGAGGAGTCGCTGCCCATCGGCAACGGCCGCCTGGGAGCACTGGTCTACAGCGACCCTGCCAACGACAGCATTCAGCTGAACGACATCACCCTATGGACGGGACAGCCCATCGACCGGCAGGAGGATGCCGACGCCTGGCGCTGGATTCCCGACATACGCAAGGCGCTCTTCAACGAGGACTACCGTCTGGCCGACTCGCTACAGTTGCACGTGCAGGGGCATAACTCATGCCACTACCAGCCGCTTGGCACGCTCTACCTGTCGCACTATGCTGACACAGTGTGTCAGCCCACCGGCTACCACCGCGAACTGAGCCTCGACTCAGCCCTCGCGCGCGTGCGATATAATATAGGTAATGTGAGCTTCATGCGCGAATACCTGGTCTCAGCCCCTGACAGCCTCATCGCCATCCATCTGACGGCCTCAAAGCCGGGACAGCTGAACCTGGGACTGCGCATCGGCTCGCTGCTGCCACACAGTGTGAAGGCTGCCAACGGACAGCTGACCATGACGGGCCATGCTGACGGCGACGAACAGGCCACCATCCATTTCTGCACCATCGTCCGCATAGCGCATCAAGGCGGGCAGGTGGACGCCAACGGCTCCATGTTGCTCATGAAGGACGTCAGCGAGGCCACCATCTACGTGGTCAATGCCACCAGCTTCAACGGCTTCGACCGTCACCCCGTCAAGCAGGGGGCACCCTATCTTGAACAGGCCATCAACCAGGCGTGGCACACCCAGAACGTGACCTACCCGCAGGTACGTACCCGCCACATCGCCGACCACCGCCACTTCTTCGAGCGCACCCAGCTCCGCTTGTCGGCTATGCCGCAACAGTGTTGCGGCCTGCCCACCGACTCGCTCCTCAAGACTTACAACACGGGCAACGCCGAGGCCGACCGCTACCTGGAGACGCTTTATTTCCAGTATGGCCGCTACCTGCTCATCGGCTGCTCGCGCACACCCAGCGTGCCCGCCAACCTGCAAGGCCTGTGGAACCCAAATCAGTGGGCTCCCTGGCGCGGCAACTACACCATCAACATCAACCTGGAGGAGAACTACTGGCCCGCCTTCAACTGCAACCTCGCGGAGATGGCCATGCCTCTGGACGGCTTCGTCAAGGCCCTGGCTGAGAACGGCAGCTACACTGCCAAGAACTATTACGGCATTCAGCACGGTTGGCAGGCCGGTCACAACAGCGACATCTGGGCAATGGCCAACCCCGTGGGCGAGAAGAACGAAAAGCCGGAATGGGCCAACTGGCCGATGGGCGGCGCCTGGCTCGTGGAGTCGCTGTGGGAGAAGTACCTCTTCACACAAGACATCGACTACCTGCGCAATGTGGCTTACCCACTGATGAAAGGAGCGGCCGAGTTCTGTCTCGACTGGCTCGTAGAGAACCCCAACAACCCACAGGAGCTGATTACCGCCCCATCGACATCGCCTGAGAACGAATACGTCACTGACAAGGGCTACCACGGCATGACCTGCTACGGCGGCACGGCCGACCTGGCCATCATCCGCGAGCTATTCACCAACACCCTGACGGCTGCACAGACTGTGCACGATGGTTCTGCCATCGTAAAAAGAATGAAAGAGGCCCTTCCCAGACTGCATCCCTACACCATCGGCAGCGAGGGCGACCTGAACGAGTGGTACCACGACTGGCGCGACTACGACCCGCACCACCGCCACCAGAGCCACCTCATCGGTCTCTATCCGGGGCACCACATCACCACTCTAACCTCTACATTGAAAGAAGCCTGCGCAAAGACCTTGGAACAGAAAGGCGACAAGACGACGGGCTGGAGTACCGGCTGGCGCATCAACCTGTGGGCTCGGCTGCACAATGCGGAGCAGGCCTTCCATATCTATCAGAAGCTACTCACCTACGTCAGCCCCGACAAATACCGCGGCCCCGACCGCCGCAGACCTGGCGGCGGCACCTACCCGAACCTGATGGATGCCCATCCGCCTTTCCAGATTGACGGCAACTTCGGCGGCACGGCGGGTGTATGTGAGATGCTGCTGCAGAGTGAGGCAGGCGACAACCATAACGCTGTCATCTGCCTACTTCCCGCCCTGCCGCAGCAGTGGGCCGACGGCGAGGTGAAGGGCCTGTGCGCCCGAGGCGGCTATGAGATTGACATGCAATGGCAAGATGGCCACCTGAAGGAGGCGACCATCAAGGCAAAACGCAACGGTTCCGTCACCCTGTTGTATGACGGAAAGAGCCAGAGACTCAAGCTCAAGGCTGGTCAGCGCAAGCGCGTACAACTATGAGCGGGCAAACTCCAGCTTCTGCTCATCACGGCGGCGCCAGGCGCGAACCATAAAGATGCAGAATCCCAACGCCATGAGTGCGGCGGCTATGGCTCCCAGAATCCAGGGCAGACTGTGGTTGCCGCCTCCTTGAACGCCATTGGCAAAGTCCTGGCTCACGCCCACAACGGTGTCAACCGTGTCAATGACGGCCTCACGTATGATTCTGTAATGTCCATGATACGAGCTGGGATCAATGGGAGCCACATCGGCTAAGAAATTAATCATAACGAAACAAAGATTTAAAGGGTTTATAAGATTTCACATTTTAACAAGGCGAACAGCTGTACCAACAGTCCAATGAGGAAACTGATGGCGTTGCACAATAGACTATAGACGAAGGCACGACGCCATTCGCCCACGAAATAGCGATACCAGAGTGTCTCCACCAGCACCACCAGTAGCTCGCCTATGGCCAAGGCCACCCAAGAGCCGCTGACATAGAGCAGGAAGAGATTCAGGGGGATGTTAGTCAGGATATTAACGATGACCGACGAAGCGAGCACATCGGCACGTCGCTCGCGGAGCATCCATAGCACGGCCAGCTCAATGACGACGGTGGGCACCAGCGTCAGGAGCAGGTGCGGCACGATGAAGTGCATCTCAGCCCCGGCCATGGCAATCATATAGCCAGGCATTAGCGCAGCGGCCAGCAAGCCAAAAGCCAGGCCCTCACGTCCTTTCAAGCAGCGGTTGGCCCAGCAGAGGGTCACCGCCATGGTGATGTTGATGAGCAGCAGCCCAGGCCACCACAGCCATGCGACATCACCCTTCAGCAGCAGGCAGACGACAGCACCCACAAGTGCAATGACAAAGGCCGTCGTCAGCCCCATGCTTCGCGCCACCCATCCGCCACCAGCCTTGCCCACCATGGCGAGGGCGCCAATGAGCAGCGTCATGGTTCCTCCCTTGGCCAAGCCTGCAGTGAGTGTCTCGCCCACGAATGAGCGGAACATGACAAAGCCCATGAGCAGCATCAGTGCCCCCCACAACAGCCAAGTAGTCCGGTTACTGAGCGCACAGGCAATGTCTGCCCCATTGGTTTCAGAACCCAGTGGCCCCATCAGTCCCAGCGACCTCAGTCCCAGTGGTCTCACCAGCCCCAGCGGTCCCAGTGCCACCACAAAGGCAATCAGCGCCAAAAAGACGTAAAGCAGCCACGAAGCATGACACACCACCCCAACGGCGAGTCCGAAGGCACCCGTTGAGACAAAGAGTCCAAGGGCGCGCGGGTCATTGTCGGTTGCCAAGGCTACCGTCTTACCACCCCAGACATGGAACAGTGAGTTGCCGAAACCCAGGGGAATGGCCACAAGCAAAGCGAAGACAGGTGAGTGGGCTGACATGTGAGCATCGCCAGCCAACAGGAGTGAAGCGAGCACGACGGCCACGGACAACAGCACCACCGCAAGCGGCAGCACCATCGGGCGCAGACGGCTGCTGTCAGCCAGCATGCCCGTCAGTGGCTGGGTGAGGAAAGCCAGCACATTGTATAACAGGAAGGCGCCAACCACCGATGTGCCACCGTAGGCTGACAGCATGAGATAGAGACAGCAAACGCAGAGTCCGTCAACCAGGAAGTGCAGCAGCGCACACAACGCTGTCAACGGCCACGGGCTTTCATCGTTTGAAACGGACGCTCTGTCATCTTGTCTCATGCGTACATCTGTTCTATCTCCTTACGGTAGTTCTCGTTCAGCACCCGACGCTTGATCTTCAGCGTGTTCGTCAGTTCGCCGCGTTCCAAGGAGAAGGGCTGCGACAGCAGCGTGAAGCGCTTCACCTGCTCATACTGTGCCAACTGCTGCTGCAGGGTGTCGATGCGCTCCATCAGCATATCATGAATCTGACTATTCTGGCACAGGTCGCGCCTGTCGGTAAACGTTATCTGGTGTGCACGGGCGTACTCCTCCAGCAGTCGGTAGTCAGGGATGATGAGCGCCGACACGAACTTACGCTGGTCAGCGATAATGGCAATCTGGTCGATGTACTTATCGACGATGAGCTTCGACTCAATCATCTGCGGTGCGATGTACTTGCCGTTGCTGGTCTTGAACAGGTCCTTGATGCGTTCCGTCAGAAACAGCTCGCCGTCTTTCATATAGCCGGCATCGCCAGTGCGGAAATAGCCATCGTCGGTAAAGGCCTGGCGCGTCAGGTCATCACGCTTGTAGTAACCCTTGGTAATGGTGGGGCCCTTCAGCAGAATCTCGCCCTCATCGCTGATCTTCACGTCGATGCTGTCGATGGGAATGCCAACGGAGCCCACGGTGAACGGCTTGTCCAGATGGTTGCAGCTGACGGTGGCCAGCGATTCAGTAAGGCCATAGCCGACATCCATATTGATGCCAATGGAGTGAACGAACTCCTCCACCTTTGGCGACACCGTGGCACCGGCCGTGGGGAAGAAATGGGCATTCTCCAGGCCCAGCTCCTTGCGCACTAACGAAAAGACGGTCTTGTTCAGCATCTCATACTCTAAGTGCAGACCCAGCGGCGGACGCTTGCCACGCGACAGATATTCGATGTTGTGCTTGCGCCCCACCTCCAGGGCATGCTTGAACAGGCGGCGCTTCATGCTGCTGCTCGACTCAATCTTCTCTAACACGCCATGGTAGACCTTCTCCCAGAAACGCGGCACGGCACTCATGCACGTGGGATGTGTCTCACGCATGGACTGCTGCACCTCAAGGGGATTGGTGTTGACGATGAGCCGCGCACCCATGGTGATGCACAGCATCTTCCACCCCTTCTCAAAGATGTGAGTGAAGGGCAAGAAGTTGAGCACACGGTCGTCGCTGTTCACAGGCACGCACTTGTGGTTGGCCTCCATGGCCGCATAGTACTGGCCACAGCTGAGCACCACACCCTTTGAGTCGCCTGTGGTGCCACTGGTATAGAGAATGTTGGCCGTGTCGTCCATGGTGGCCTCGCGTGTCAGGTTGTCCACCTCGCTCTGGCGCGGCAATCCCTCGCCCAGCTTCAGGAAATCGTCGAAGTGCATGGCAGTCTTGTCACCCTCAATGCTCACGGCAGGGTCGAAGACGATGATGCGCTTCAATGAGTTGCACGTGGAAAAGACACGTCGCGCCTTGTCGTACTGTGCCTGCTCGCCAACGAAGATGAGGTGTATCTGCGCATCGTTGACCATGAACTGTATCTGCTGCTCCGAACTGGTGGCATAGAAAGGAATGGTGACGGCACGGATGCCCCAGGCGCCGAAGTCGGTGAACATATACTGAACGGTGTTCTGCGAAAAGACGCCGATGTTTTCCTGTACGCCAACGCCCATGTTCAGCAATGCGTTGGACACCTGCTTTACTTTCTGCGAGAACTCATTCCATGAATACGACTTCCACTGCTTCGAGCCGAAGTCCTTGTAGATAAGTGCCTCGCGGTCGCCAAGCTTTGCGGCCACTTCGTGCACAAGCCTTGACAGATGAGTGTTGATTTGCTGCATACGCTTCACATTATTATCTTTTTCCATTTGCAAAGATAGGCTTTTTTTTCCATTCATGCAAATAACAATGGGAAAAATCGCAGCAGAAGGAATTTTTCGCCCCCACGCTTGGTCATTTGCAAATAATGTTGTACTTTTGCAGAATCATCCGATAATCATTTCTATGAAAAAGAGTTTATTTGTTGTGCTGTTGTTTTTTGCAGCCCTGACAGCCGCCGCACAGGCAAGCTTTGGAGAGAAGCCCCGCCTGGTGGTGGGCATCGTAGTGGACCAGATGCGATGGGACTACTTGTCACGCTATTATGACCGCTTTGGTCCTGATGGCTTCCGCCGCCTCATCGACCAAGGCTTCTCGTGCAACAACTGCAACATCAACTATATCCCCACGGTGACAGCCATCGGCCATGCCTCCGTGTACACCGGCACCACGCCCGCCTTCCACGGCATTTGCGGTAACAACTTCTACATTGAAGGTAAGAAGACCTATTGCTGTACTGACAGCACTGTGCTGCCCGTGGGCAGCGACAGTGACAACGGCAAACGCTCGCCCCGCAACATGCTTGCCACCACCATCGGCGACCAGTTGCGCCTGCACACCGACTTCCAATCGAAGGTCATTGGCGTCAGCTATAAGGACCGTGCCGCCATCCTGCCCGCTGGCCACAGTGCCAACGCCGCCTACTGGCTGGACCTGAAGAACCGCTGCTTCATCACCTCCACCTACTACATGGACAAACTGCCAAAGTGGGCGCAGGACAACAACAAGAAGCTGGTCAAGGACAAAGAGTTCAAAAAGCTGGGCGAGGACATCGGCCTGTCGCCCTACTGCGGCACCATCATCACCGACATGGCTATTCATGCCCTGCATGGTGAAGGCTTGGGCAAGGGCAAGCACACCGACATGCTCTGTGTAAGCTATTCGCAGACCGATGTCATAGGCCATAGGTATGGCACGCGCGGCCAGAACACCGACAATGCCTACCTGCAGCTGGACCGTGACCTGGCCCGCCTGCTGAAGGCTATCGACGACCAAGTGGGCCGCGACAACTACCTGGTGTTCCTCACTGCCGACCACGGCGCTGCACACAACTGGAAGTTCATGCAAGAGCACCGTCTGGCTGCTGGTCCCTGGAACAGCGACGAGATGAAGGAACGCATATACGAAGCCTTAGAGAACGACATGGGCGACGGCCGGGACTGCATAGGCGACATCATGGACTACCGCATCTTCCTTGACTGGGAGAAGATACACCAGCAGGGCCTGATTACCGCCGACATGGAGCATCATGTGCTGGGAGAACTGCAGAAAGAGCCAGACATCATGTATGCCGTGGTGTATAAGGACCTGGCAACGGCCTCGTTGCCACCACTATTGCGGCAGCGTATGCAGATGGGCTACTACCCTGGCCGCTCGGGTGACCTGGTCTTCATCCCCAAGCCTGGCTACTATGAGTATGGCAACTGGTCGTCGCCCACAGGGACGACGCATGGCGAATGGAACCCCTACGATGCCCATATCCCCTGCCTCTTCTATGGATGGAAGGTACGCCACGGCGAGACCTCACGCATGGTGAGCATCACCGACATCGCCCCCACGGTGTGCCAGCTGTTGCACATACAGCAGCCCGACGCATGCACCGGTGAGGCCATCACCGAAATCACGAATTAATCCCACACCCCAACTCCCAACTCCTAACTCCCAACTCCTAACTCCCAACTCCTAACTCCTAACTCCTAACTCCAATGGACTATACGCTGAACATACGCGGGCAGCTGATGAGCCTGGCCAAGCCTGTGGTAATGGGCATCCTCAATGTCACGCCCGACTCGTTCTATGCCGCCAGCCGCTCATTCACCGAGGAAGCTGTAGCCCAGCGAGCCTGGGAACTCATGTGCCAGGGGGCCTCCATCATTGACATTGGTGGCTATTCGACGCGGCCCGGCTGCGGCTCTGTCAACATGCAGGAGGAGATGGAACGTCTCCGCATGGCACTGGGAACGGTACGCCGCGAGTGGCCCGATGCCGTGGTGAGCGTCGACACCTTTCGCCCTGAGGTGGCACGGATGGCCGTGGAGGAATACGGTGCTGACATCATCAACGACGTGGGTTGGGGAGTGGAAGGCTGGAGCGAGACTGATGCGTACGGAATGATGCGTATGGTGACGCGCTTGCGCGTACCATATATTCTAATGGCGGCGAAGCCGACTCTGCGCGACACGCTGCTTTTCTTTGCCGAACACGTACAGCAGTTGCAGGACATGGGACATAAGGACATCATCCTCGACCCAGGCTTCGGCTTCGGCAAGACGCTGGAACAGAACTACGCCCTGCTGGCATCGCTGGAGGAGCTGCAGGTCATGCAGCTGCCCATCCTGGTAGGCATCAGCCGGAAGTCGATGATTTATCGGCTGCTGGAATGCCAGCCCGATGAGGCGCTCACCGGCACCACCGCCCTACATGCCATCGCACTGATGAAGGGCGCCAGCATCCTGAGGGTGCACGACGTCAAGGAAGCTATGGAGTGCTGCGAGGTGGTGGCCGCAACCATGAAGTGAGAGGTGAGAAATGAGAGGTAAGTTAATGGTGAATACAGTAAAGACAAGAAGGTGTTTTTCGAATTTGGCATAAAAGACGCTGTTGACATCCTGTTGGTTGGCATGATTCTCTACTATGTCAACCGGCTGATGCGTGCCTCACGGTCGGCAAACGTGTTCGTGGGCATTGCCATCTTCATCGCGGTGTGGCTCGTCGTGTCGCAGGTGCTGGAGATGAAGCTTCTGGGCACCATCCTCGACAAGCTAGTCTCAGTGGGTGTCATCGCCATCATCGTTCTCTTCCAGGACGACATCCGCAAGTTCCTCTATAACCTGGGTGCCCAGCAGCGCATCCACCGACTGCTGAAGTTGTTCACACCCAAGCATAGCAACGACAGCGACAACGAACAGCTCAAGCGTGACATCATGCCCATCGTCATGGCGTGCATGCAGATGGCAAAGGGGAAGGTGGGAGCGCTCATCGTCATCGAACGTAAGATGTCGCTGAGCGACATCATCAGCACCGGCGAGGTGGTGAACGCCGACATTAACCAGCGTCTCATTGAGAACATCTTCTTCAAGAACTCGCCCTTGCACGATGGTGCCATGGTCATCAGCAAGCACCGCATCCACGCTGCTGGCTGCATCCTGCCCGTCAGCCACAGCCTCAACATCCCGAAGGAACTGGGTCTGCGTCATCGCGCCGCCCTGGGCATGAGCCAGGAGAGCGATGCGCTGTCAATCATCGTGTCGGAAGAGACGGGTGGCATCAGCATTGCATCGGGCGGTCATTTCCGCCTGCGCCTGTCAGCAGAGGAATTAGAGTCGGTGCTCACCGAGGAGTTGTCCAACTAACCATCAGGAATTAACGAACAGCGAGAAGTTCACGCTGCCATAGCTGCGGTGCTCCACAAAGTGAGGGTGCGCTGAGAAGTCGTTGTCCTTGCCATGTTCAAAGACAAACACTCCCTCTGGCGCCAACAGCTGATGTTCAAAGACGAGACCCGGAATCGATGGCAGCTCCTTCAGGGCATAGGGCGGGTCAGCAAAGATAAAGTTGAACTGCTGGTGACAGCCCATGATGAAGCGGAAGGCATCAGCGCGGAGCACTACGGCCGCCTCATCGTTCAGGCTCTTCACACACTGTAGGATAAAACGATGATGGTCACGGTCCTGTTCAACGCTCACCACACGGCTGCATCCCCTTGAGAGCAACTCCAGCGTGATGCTGCCCGTGCCGGCAAAGAGGTCGAGCGCCGTAGCTCCCTCGAAGTCAACATACCCCCGAAGCACATTGAAGATGTTCTCCTTGGCAAAGTCGGTGGTGGGACGCGCCTTGAACGTCCGGGGCACCTCAAAGTGCCGCCCCCTGTATTTACCCGTAACGACTCTCATCGTGCTACACTTACCTTCCCCTGACAATCAGCGTCTGCAGGTCGAAGGGCACGCCCTTGATGGCAGTCACAGGGTGCTGGCTGAAGTCTTCGGCGGGATTGACGACATACACCTTACGCAGATACTCCTTCAGCTCGTCCAGCGTTGCTTGCTCACCAGGAATGTCGCCCATGATGTGCAGCTCGTCATATTTAGCCTGCAGCTGCAGGGTGTTCCACACATATAGCAGGAAGAACACCACATCCTTGGGTCTGTTGACGTCAAAGGAGTTACAGAACTTGAACCGGTTCTGGTTGAAGGCAAAGGCCTCCATCCGCTTCTCATGGAAATAGGCATAGAGCTTATAGCGCACGCCGGTGAAGCTGCGTTGGTGCATATATCGCCACACAGGCTGAATGGCGGTCACCAGGCGCACATCGCGGAAGTGGTCGTCGAGCACCAGCCGCAGGTCTTTGTTCATCGAGAACACTGCCACGGCATTCAGGTCAGGCAGGACATTATAGAACAGCAAAATCTGCTCCCGTCCTGGGAAGGCATGGTTGTACATCATCTCCATTGTCTGCTCGTCAAACTGTTCCACGGGCACCATGAGCACGTCGCTGTCGAGCACCACCCTCACGCGTGGCGGTGGCTGCAGCAGCAGGTCGCTCGTCTTGAAGGCTGCCCTCAGGTTGGCTGCCATCGACACCCCGCTACGCACCACAAACGGCTCATAGACGATGTCGTCGGTGCCGTCGGTCTGCTGTAGCATCGCCAGCGTGGAGCGTCCCACGCGGATGGTCAGCCTGTTAGCCATGTTAGTTGTTTCTGCCATCTCTCATCTGTTGTTGTTGATGTTGGCGCTGCTGCTCGTTGGCCACACTCCTGATGCAGATGACCGCCAAAGCGGCCACGAGCACCACCAGTATCAGGTTCAACCACTTGTCGCTGCGCTTCTTCATCAGGTGTAAAGACACATCTTCTTTGAAAAAAGTGCTGCAATCCATCGAATTGCAGCACCCTGTACCCAGAGCCGGGGTCGAACCGGCACGGGTTGCCCCACTGGTGTTTGAGACCAGCGCGTCTACCGATTCCGCCATCTGGGCCTCTGTTGTGTTGTCTAGGTGTACCAGCCTTTTGACTGGCTCTCCACCCTTTCCTCCGTCCTGTCGGAATGAGGTTACTCCAACGTTTTTTTACCTTACTATTCCCTAAAGTCCTTTGTACAAAAGGGCTTGAGAACGTTTTGACGATGCAAAGGTACGAAGAAAAGTTAAACCTACCAAATAAAAAGCGAGTTTTTTGAAGAAAAAACGGAACACAGTAAGGGTTGATTGCTCATTCAAAAGAATAATTACTCAAGTTTCTGTAGTCCTTTATTGAACGCAGGCGCCATCAAGAGCAGAAATCGTCTGTAGTACCTCATCTTGTTCATCTTTGTTTTGTTTTATTCCGCCTCAGCCTCTTTGATTATCGCTAACAATTCTTCGCGTTTCGTCTCATTGGTGCCGTGGACGGCGTGGCGGACGATGCCCTTCTTATCAACAACGATGGTGAGCGGGAAACCTTCGGTGCCAATCCACGCCATCATATCCTTCGCCTCGACGAGGTGCGTCCAAGTGAAGTGGTGCTTGTCAGTAATGCGCTTGGCCGTCTCGGCATCGTGGTATGTGGCGGAGAAGAACATGACATCAGGCAATTGCTCCTTCCACTCTGAGAGGATGGGCATTTCGGCACGGCAGGGGCCGCAGCCGGAGTACCATAGGTTAATCACCATGACGCGCCCTTTCACGCTGTCGTTCGTCCATGTGCGGCCGTCCATGTCCTTTTCCGATAACTGCGGGAACGGCTCACCCCCCTTGTGAGAATACCACGGGCCGTCAGCCTTCACTCCAGCCTGTGTCAGCGAGGACAACGTTGCCATCATGTTCAGTCCGTTCAAGAACTGATCGGCGTTGTGAACTTGTTCGCGAGGGATAGCCTTGCGGATGAGTGACTTGGGCAGTGTGGCGTCAACGTTGATGACGATGACGCTGTTGCCCTCCTTGTCCTTCAGCCGCGACATGGTTTTCTCACCGTCGGGCAGCGTAGGCATTTCACGGAAGAAATAGCCGTTGGAAAGGAACTTCGGGATGACCGTGTCGATGCGTTCTTCCTGCGCCGATGCAGCGATTGGAAGAAGCATTGCTAAAATCATAATTAGTTTCATCTGTTTCATTTCTATCTGTTTTTTATTGTTACAAATTCCGATTTGTCGTATGGCTCCCGTTCAGCCGAATTTGCAAATCCGCCTGAACGAAGTTTCTGATATTACAATTTGAAGACAGGGAATTTTAACGCGTCCTTGTTGTTTCGTTTATCGTAGATTACGGTAAACATTATGGCAAATATCAGACATACGGCACGTAAAATGTTTGAAGCCAGACCACCGGCAGCGTTCCCTGTACCTTCGACTATAAATAGGCCCCACGCCAAATTCATGAAAAAATGAAGAGATATAGGAACCATTAAGTTATAATCCCATGCTACGAACATCCAACTAAAAAAGAATGAGCCTAACATTGTCACACCAAAAGCCGCCAATGAGGACATGAGGTCGTGCCCTTGATAAATGTGAAACAGGCCGAACAGGACAGCGGGCAGCAAGGCGGCCCAAAAGAATCCTAATTTTCCGACCCTGAACAACTGGCCGAATATAAAGCCCCTGAACAATATTTCTTCAAATAATGCCGGAATCAGAGAAAAATATAGTATCGAATGTAAAGTAAGTCCAGCATTAAAATTCCCGATGATGGCAAATCCTATGTATAAAGGGGTGGTGAATAGAAAACCGAACAGCAATCCTCTCAAAATTGAGCCCTTAAATCCGAGAGATTCCATTATTGCTGATGGCTTATGCAAGATGAACATAATGATTGTCACAGGAATAAGGGACAATAAACATTTTAGAATATATCTGACGAGAGATTTAGATTGCAGATGAAGTGGAGCAAGCAATTCAGAGGCATTCCACTGAACCATGAATACCAGAACACACCCGAGTATAATTAAAATCAAAGT
>JAEEGL016522312.1_pt1 | contig 18043 bp, 16 predicted proteins | sample 9134231 | NCBI WGS metagenome assembly JAEEGL01 (sample SAMN16246548, study PRJNA631951) | gut metagenome | biome: gut microbiome; feature: rumen; material: fiber-attached | host: Bos | place: Iran: Karaj | collected 2018-10 | reverse complement strand
CTCATACGAGGAGATCCGTCAGGCATCAGAGGCTGTTGCAACAACTACTTTCTGTGAGACACTCGGAGGTTACATGGGAGCAGCGTTGGAAGATCAGTTCGGTGTGCCACAGATCGACGCTCCACAGCCTTACGGTATCAAAGGAACAGACGCATGGTTGAGAGCCATTGCCAAAGTCGTAGGCAAAGAGAAAGAGGCAGAAGAGTTCATTGAAAGCGAGCACAAACGTATCGCTCCAAAATTGGCGGAGTATCGTGAGTATTTCAAGGGTAAATACGGAATGGTGCTAACTGGTTCAGCATACGCCCATGGTTTGATCAGTGTATTGGCAGAGTTGGGCATCAAGAATGAGGCTGCACTCGTATTCCACCACGACCCTGTTTATGATGGTGCAGGTAAGAACCAAGACACATTGAAAGAGTTGGTTGAGACATACGGAGACATACCACACTACACAGTCAGCAAGACACGTGCATTCCAGTTGCCTCAACTGTTGAAACGAGTAAAGACAGATTTCTTGATCATACGTCATCCAGGACTTGCATCAGTGGCTGGACACCTTGGAGTGCCAACTTTCGCACTAGGAGACGAGCATATTCCAGTAGGATATGATGGACTATTGCGTGTGGGAGAGATTTTGAAAGGAGTGTTGGCACGAACAAAGTTCAACAAGACACTTCAACGCCATGTCAGCTTGCCATACAACGACTGGTGGTTTAGCCAGACAGACCCATTCAAACTCACAAACGACAAGACTGTATTTGAAGAGATTGAAAAGAAACTCGGTGAATAAATAATTTTAGCAGAAGAGGCATGAGAGTATTATTTAATGAAAATATTATGTATTGTGCCTCTTCATTTTCAAAACCATCAAAAGATTCAATCAAATGAGCGAAATACAAAAGAAGAAACCTTCGGTGATATCCGATGTCAGATATGCTTGTGCGGTGGGTGCGACCAACACCGTAGTTGCCATCAAAGGTGCGGTTCCGATCGCCAACTGTAGTCCCGGTTGTCAGTTGAAGACGACAGCGATGTTGACTTTTGAAAACGGCTTTCAGGGAAGTATCGCGGCAGGTGGTGGTAACATGCCAAGCTCCAACGCAACAGAAAACGATGTGGTGTTCGGTGGTATAAAGACACTTGACAACCTTATCAAATCAACATTGAAAATTTACAAGGGCGATCTTTTCGTAGTTCTTACCGGATGTACAGGAGAGCTTATCGGAGATAACGTTCCTGACTTGGTAGGACGTTATCAGAAAGCAGGATACCCTATCGTCTACGCAAACACAGCAGGATTCAAAGGGAACAATCTCTTCGGACATGAGGCTGTTGTAGATGCCATCATCGACCAATTCGTAGGAGATTATGACGGAGAAAAGAAGAAAGGTCTTGTAAACCTTTGGTTTGAGACTCCTTATTATAACCATAACTGGAGAGGTGACTATCAGGAACTTGCCCGTATCCTACGTGGTGCAGGTTTAGAGGTGAACGTGCTTTTCGGCCCTGAAAACCCAGGTGTTGAAGCATGGAAGAAGATTCCACAGGCTCAATTCAATCTTGTCGTTTCCCCATGGGTTGGTGTCAAGAATGCGGAACATCTGCAAAAGAAATACAATCAACCATTCCTACATATCCCAGAAATACCTGTAGGAGAAGAGGCGACGACGAAGTTTATCCGTCAGGTAGTCGAGTATGCAGGAATCGACAAGACTCAATCAGAAGAGTTCATCAAACAGGAGGCAGAGGTTTATTACTACTACCTTGAGCACTTCTCTGAATTCTTCGCAGAATACTGGTATGGAATGCCAAGTGAGTTTGTAGTGACAGCAGATGCGGCATACGCATTGGCTTATTCTAAATTCTTGGCAGACCAGATCGGTTTGATTCCAAAGAAGGTGATCATCACAGACAAGACTCCAGAAAAGTTCCGTCCAGCAATTTCGGACTACTTCAAAAACAACATCTCTGAAGGCGTTAGTATTGATGTCGTATTCGAAGAGGATGGTTACGAAGTAGAAAAACTGATTGAGGAGGTAAATTTCACATCTGGAAAGCCATTGATTCTCGGCACATCTTGGGAATTGACTCTTGCCAACAAGAAAGGAGCATTGTTCTTTGAGATCTCTACTCCATCGTCGGAGACTCTCATCGTCAACCGTTCTCACATCGGTTATAAAGGAGCATTGCAATTCTTGGAACGTATCTACAGTGCTTCCGTAGGAGGCAAATAACCAAATAAAAAGAAGAGTTCATATTAAATGTAAAGTATCTTACATTTTTGTCTCTTATATAGTTAGTGGACGAAGCCGTTTTAGAGCTGCTGTTGGAATAAAATCCAATATAAAGTTCTAAAACGGTGATTTTTTTGTTTGAACCATCATGGTTAATTGGCTAATACATATAAAATCAACTGTTCTTCTACCCTATTTTCACCACTTTCTTATCAAATATTCTGTAAAAACAGAATTTTGAGCCAGTCAAAAAGAAAGAAAATCTACACAACAAGCCTTATATAGTGTTATATTCCTTATTTTCACTTTTTATTGGGCAGGACTCAATATCGCCATACCTTTGTATCAGAAAAATAAAAGTAAAGAAAATGGCAAGACTAAATAACATACAGAACATTATAGTCGCAGCAATCAAGTCGCTTCTGAACGAGGTTGTTGGCCATTCTCTTATTGTCGAAAAATCATTCGCATACATTATATCTTTCACTTCTAACAAATCATGTATGCGATGTTGTATGAATGAGTGTTGTTGTCGATGTTGTATGCCAGTGTGTTGAAATTTAAACTGGTCTTTTAAACATCAAGATTCCATCTTATAATCTAAAATCAAGTATTTTCTGACAATTGAAACTATTGGTTTCAAGCAGCTGTATTTTGCAATCGCCAAATACGCAAAACAATCATTTTCAGATACTTACATTTTAGAAAATCAAAAAAGAAAATCATCAAAAGAATATCTGATATGGCAATTTACAGAAATGTTTTGGATATGATTGGCAACACGCCAATCGTTGAACTTACAAAATTGAATACAGGAAAGAGCAACCTCTTCTTGAAACTGGAAAATCAGAATCCAGGAGGAAGCATTAAAGATCGTACAGGCTTGAACATGATTGTACAAGCAGAGAAACGAGGAGATATCCATCCCGGTCAACTTATAGTAGAAGCCACAGCTGGCAACACTGGTTTAGGTTTGGCGTTGACCAGTCGAATGAAGGGGTACAAACTTCTGTTGGTGATTCCAGATAAGATGAGCATTGAGAAAATCAACCATCTCCGTGCACTTGGAGTCGAAACCGTAATTACAAGAAGCGATGTCGGCAAAGGACATCCTGAATATTATCAGGATTTGGCAGCACGAATCGCAAAAGAACGTGGAGGATACTACATCAACCAATTTGAGAACCCAGACAATCCTGAGACTCACGTGTTGAGCACAGGTCCTGAAATTTGGGAACAGATGGAACACAAAGTAGATGCGGTAGTGGTAGGAGTCGGTTCAGCAGGAACATTGACTGGATTGACAAAATTCTTCAAGAAAGTAAGTCCACAGACAGAATTTATTTTGGCAGACCCCAAAGGTTCAGTTCTAGCCGATTACATCAATCTGAAGAAGCTACGCAATGATGCAGGATCATGGTTTGTAGAGGGAATCGGTGAAGATTACATTCCCAAACTGGCTGATTTCGACTTGGTTAAAAAAGCTTACGAAGTGACAGATGAAGAAAGTTTCACAGCCGCTCGACTTCTGTTAAGAGATGAGGGAATCTTGGCAGGTTCGTCGACAGGTACACTTCTGAGCGCTGCCCTACGCTACTGCCAGGAGCAGACAACTCCAAAACGTGTTGTCACTCTAGCATGCGACAGCGGCAACAAATATCTTTCCAAGATGTTCAACGACGAATGGTTGAAAGATAAAAACCTGACTCTCAATTTATAATTCTTAATTTTCAACTTTTTAATTGATAAAACTTATGGCTATCGGATTTTCAACAAGGGCAATACACAATGGTGAGGAGCCCGATTTCAGAGCAGGAGCAAGTGGCGACGTTGCCGTTCCTATACATTTGTCTACAACTTTTGCACGATTAAAAGCAGGCAGTCCTACAGCAGGATATGAGTATACACGTAGTCTCAACCCTACACGTAAAGCATTGGAAGAGAAGCTGGCATCTTTGGATGGAGCTAAATATGGTCTTGCATTCTCATCTGGTTTGGCTGCAGCGTCGACTGTCATCATCTCACTTTTGAAAGCAGGCGACCACGTGATCGGATTCGATGATCTGTATGGAGGCACAAGACGTCTATTGAGCAATGTATTCGTGAATTTCAATATCTCGGTATCATATGTCGACGCTACTGTCCCAGAGAACATTGAGAAAGCAGTGAAGCCAGAATCAAAACTGATCTGGATAGAGTCGCCAACAAACCCATTGTTGAAGATCGCCGACATCAGAGCCATCGCTAAGATCGCAAAGAAGCATGGACTTATCTTGGTGGTAGACAACACATTCCTATCTCCTTATTTCCAGAAACCACTTGATTTGGGAGCCGACGTGGTGGTTTACAGCACCACGAAATACATCGGTGGACACAGCGACGCATTGGGCGGTTCCGTCGTCTTGAATAATGAAGATTATTACAAAAAGATCGCTTACAATCAGAATGCGGTCGGAGCTGTACTTTCTCCATTCGACAGCTATTTGACATTACGTGGAGCTAAGACGCTTGCTGTACGTATGGAGCAGCATCAGAAAAATGCGTTGGCATTGGCTGAATTCCTTCAGAAATCACCAAAAATAAAACGTGTGCTTTATCCTGGATTGAAAAATCATCCACATCATGATATAGCAGCGTCGCAAACAACTGGTTTTGGAGGTGTGCTATCATTCGAATTGGAAGGAACTCTTGCTGATGCAGAAAACTTCCTTTCAAAGCTGAAACTCTTCTCTACAGCTGAGAGTCTTGGAGGAGTCGAGAGTCTTGCGGAGATACCAGCCATCATGACACACGCGTCTGTTCCAAAAGAAGTACGTGAGAAAAATGGCATTTCAGACACATTGATCAGAATCTCAGCAGGTATTGAAAACACAGAAGACTTAATAGAAGATTTTCGAAAGGCGTTAGAATGAAATACATTATGTCTGTATAAAATAAACATTATGGCAAAAAAAGTAAAACCTAATTTTCAAGAGAATGTTTCAGAAACGCTCTTGATTCCTCTCTACATGAGAGCGAAAGAATCTAAAGAGGAAAATCCGATTATCGTCGACAAGACATCGGAATCAATTCTTTCGATGGTAGATTATGACTTTAGTAAGTTTTTTACAGATGTACGATGTCAGTTATGTATTTCATTCAGAACAAGATATTTTGATGATGCGGTCAGGAAGTTTGTGGCAAGATATGACGACGCTGTTGTGGTGCTGATCGCATGTGGATTGGATCCACGTGTTGAACGTATCGCTCTAAGCAAGGAATATCAGGTGTATGAGTTGGATTTTCCGGATGTGATCAATCTCAGAAGACAATTCCTGCCAGAGTCTTCAAACAACAAATATATCACGGGGGACATAACGAATGACGGATGGATCAAAGCCATCAAGGCAGAACATCCTAATGGTCATTTCCTCTTTATCTTAGAGGGTATTGCCATGTATCTTACGGAGGAGCAGGTGAAGCGATTCTTCAAAAACATTGACGATAACTTCGACCATGCGGAGATTCACGTAGAGCGCATGAACAAATACTTGAGTAAGCGTACTCATCTCCACGAATCAGTCAACAACACCAACGCTACATTCAGTTGGGGATGCGACGATCCGAAAGAGATAGAAAAGTGGAGCAGCTCGTTTGAACTGAAGAATGAATATTATTACTATTCAGACGAATACAAACAAATCCGTAAGAGAATCGGATTAAAGGCAATTCCACTGAAATATATTCCGGCATACAGTCGTTCGTTGGGTATATGGAGTTACGTGAAAAACAAAAAGTATCTTAGAATGTGTTGCTAATCCAGTAAACGTTCATATAAAAATTATAAAATCAATTCCACACCTCATCTTCTGAAAAAGATGCTGGTGTGGAAAAACAAAAAGAAACACATAAATTCCAAGCATTCCTTCTTTCGAGGCTTATGACCTTCGGAATGCAAAAGGATTTATGGCAAATCAAAAAAAACACGGTCATAAAACAATTAACTACAACTGTTAAAGTTGCCGTTCGGGCAGACTATATCCCTTGAGATATAGAAAAAGAGAGTTTATCATAATCCATCTAATTAAAAATCAACGAGAATGAAAAAGTTTTATCATATTTTAGGATTAATCTTACTGAATACAGTAATAGTAAGTGCACAGAATGTTTCTACAGAGACTGTTAAGGAAGAAACACCAACAGAGGCTACAACAACCACGCAAGATGTCACTTCAGAAACTGCTAAAGACCTTGTGCCAGCAATAAAGTTCGGAGACGAAATCAAAGTGAAATTTGGAGGTTTCTTCAGAGCTGAGTATTATGTGGACAGTCGTGAGATTGTAGGTGCTTGTGATGATCTTTTCGGTTTCTTCCCAGAAGACCATGTTTACGATAATAATGGCGACGACTTGAACGATGTTGTCAGACAAAATTTCTCTACTCAGGCCACTCGATTCACAGCAACTTTGGATGGTCCGAAACTAGGAAAAGCCAATTCCAAAGCCTACGTGGAGTTCGATTTCTCCGGTGGAAACGCAGTAAATGTGAGATTGCGACAGGCTTGGGCAAAATTCATCTGGCAGAAAGGTGAGTTGCTATTAGGTAAGGCTTGGAATCCATTCGCAGACCTTCCATTCCCTTACGTAGCTGGTTTGCACGTCGGTATACCGTTCCGCCAGTTCAACAGAGGTGATCAGATCCGCTACACATTCAAGCCAACTGAGCATGTAAGTTTTGTAGCTGCAGGTGTATATCAAACTGAGCACAAGTCGACACTTGAGGCCTCTTCAAACAGCGATATCCGTCAGAATCCTATACCAGAATTTCATTTGCAGTGGCGTTATACATCGCCAAAATTTAGTGCCGGAATACTTGGTGAAGTCAAGAGCATCCGACCAGCCACTAAGGTCACAAATGATCAAAAAGCTGTATACAAGACTGATGAGACTGTAAGCTCTTATGCGTTCAGCTATTTCGCACAATATTTGGCAGACCGTTTCGGACTTAGAACAGGAGGTCTGTATGGAAAGAATTTGGGTGAATATTTCCAGCAAGGAGGCTACGCAGTGAAATCAATTGACGAGCAGACAGGCAGACGCACATATTCTACATCAGCCGTCACTTCATACTGGTTGAGTCTTTCATGGGGTAAGAAATGGTCGCCAAGCCTATTCTTCGGATATTCAAAGAATCTAGGATTTGATGACAACATCTTGGCAGGTGGCGATTTCTTTGGCAGATGGCAAAACGTCGACCATATATTGAGAGTATCTCCATCATTGAAGTTCTCTCACAAACAATGGACGATCCAAGCTGAACTCGACTACGACAATGTAGCGTACGGAAATGTTGACTACGCCGACCATGGAAAGGTGAAAGACACTCACAATGTGTCAGGTGTCAGAGGTTTGATCGCCACAACATTCTTCTTCTAATCACAACTAAAACTTATTGTTTAACTTAATTAATATTGAACTGTATGAAAAAGATTAACTTAATCACAGCCGCATTGCTTTTTTTATCATCATTCTTTTTATTTTCATGTGGCAACGCAACAAAAGATTCAAATGGATCAAGTGTAGAAAAGAAGGAAATCTCGGTAGGTTTTTCTCCCGGCCCATATTCCGACCTATTCAAAAAGACTATCCAGCCAGCACTTGAAAAGAAGGGTTATAAAATCAAAATAGTTGAATTTACAGACTGGGTGACCCCCAACCTTGCTTTGGCAAACAAAGAGATAGATGCCAATATTTACCAGAACACACTATACAGACAAAATTTCTGTGACACAAAGGGCGTTGACCTGACCGCCTCATTCTCGGTTCCAACAGCGGCACTCGGTCTTTTCTCAGACAAATACAAAGTGCAGAACGTCGACGAATTGAAAGCACAGCTTCAGCCTGGAGGCATCGTGTCCGTGCCTAATGATGCAGTCAACCTTGCTCGTTCACTAAGATTCCTTCGTTCACTTGGTCTGCTTACGATAAAATCAACTGTCGACGACAAGAATGCCACTGAAAATGACATTGACGAGAATCCATTCCAACTTAAGATTGTTCCGTTGGAAGCAGCTCAGTTGCCTCGCTCGTTGGACGGTAGCGCACTTGCTGTGATCCCTGGCAACTATGCAATATCTTCAGGATTGAAACTATCATCATCAATTGTCGGAGAGACTTTGCCACCTGAGTTGTTCATCTGGTTTGTAGTTCGTACTGAAAACGCAGACCAACAATTTGTAAAGGATGCTCAGGAAGCTTATGAATCAGAAGAATTCAAAAACTACTTTGAGAATCCAGACAACGAATTCGACAGATTCCAACGTCCACAATGGTATGTAGACAGATGGAATATACAGAACAGATAATAATCAGAGTCCTTTCATAGATGCTCGATTGAGTCAAAATCGGGCATCTATTTGTAAAAAAGTTAAAAGATAGAAGATATGATTAAATTTGATAATGTTAGTGTATCGTTTACAAATAAGAAAGGTCAAAGAGTAGATGCAGTCAAAAATGTATCGTTTGATGTAAAAGACGGTGAGATATTGGGAATTGTGGGAACAAGTGGAGCTGGCAAAAGTACACTTCTACGCACAGTCAATCAGCTTCAACTGCCTACTGGCGGACACACAATAGTAGAAGGCAAAGATATCGGCACGTTATCGGGAAAGAGTCTTGCTAAATTCCGTCACTCAATAGGCATGATTTTTCAGCAATTCAACCTCGTCAGCACCAAGACAGTGGCTCAGAATGTGGCCTTTGCAATGGAGATCGCCGGACGCAGCAAAGATGAGATCAAACAACGTGTGCCTGAACTATTGAGCCTTGTAGGATTGTCGGACCGTGCGGACGTCTATCCAAACACATTGAGTGGAGGTCAGAAACAGAGAGTGGCAATCGCGCGTGCCGTCGCCAATAATCCTAAAATCTTGCTTTGCGACGAAGCGACTTCAGCACTGGATCCCGAAACAACAAACGATGTCCTGCAACTTCTGGAAGTGATTAACATAAAATTCGGAATCACCATAGTGCTTATCACACACGAATTTGATGTGGTCAAGAAAATATGCCATCGTGTGGCAGTGATGGACAAAGGCGAATTGGTGGAAATCGGCGATGTATTCGATGTTTTTACGAAGCCTCAGCACGAATTTACAAAAACTCTATTGTCTCACACCTTTGATCTCGACCTTCCCGGACGTCTGACAGAAGACAAATCGAAACCACTGGTAAAAATCATATATAACGGAGAAAAAGCAGAAAACGCTATCGTTTCCAACGTAGTGAAACTTTACAACGTCGACGTAAATATTCTTCATGGCAAGATTGAATATATCAACGACAAGCCATTTGGCATACTGATCGTCCAATTGATCGGCAAACAAGACGATATCAACAAAAGCTTGGATTATTTGAATAATAACACATATAGAACGGAGGTGATAAATGAACGATACTAATTATTCCGAACTGCTCAACAATCTGTTGCCGGCGTTCGGCGAAACATTGGAAATGTGTGGAATCGCACTTTTATTGGCGGTCGTATTGGGTACTCCACTTGGAGTGTTGTCTTATATTACTAGCAAACAGAGTATATGTCAAAATAGAGTTGTGAATCTTTTTGTCGGTTTCATTATAAATGTCATCATGTCGACGCCGTTCGTCATTCTGCTTGTGTTGCTGTTGCCATTCACACGTTTTGTTGTCGGCACATCCATAGGTCCAGAGGCTGCGTCAGTGCCGTTAGGTATTGTGGCAATCGCATTCTATGCCCGTTTGGTGGAAGGAAACCTGCATGCTATAGACAAAGGAGTGATTGAGGCATCACTGGCTATGGGAGCCACTTGGTTTAGGATTGTAACCAACGTCTTGCTACCGGGTGCATTCAGCGGAATGATCCGTGGACTTACGGTTCTGGGTGTCACATTGGTCGGCTATTCAGCTATGGCAGGTATCGTAGGTGGAGGTGGTGTCGGAGACCTTGCCATCCGCTTCGGATACTATCGTTATCAGACCGACATCATGATCATCACAGTGCTGCTATTAATCGGTTTGGTACAGATTATTCAGACTATAGGAGAAAAGGCTTCCAGAAAAGTGCAGAAGTAAAATTCGCACTCTGATGTGCCGTGCCACAATCGTGAAAATAAACGATCAACAACAGGAAAATGTTCGATTTTAGCGAAGAAGAAATATATAGATATTCACGTCACATCTTATTGAAGGATGTTGGCGTAGAAGGACAAGATAAAATACATAATGCCAAAGTTTTATCTGTGGGTGCGGGGGGCTTAGGCTCTCCCGTCATCCTTTATCTTGCTGCTGCAGGGATAGGCACAATAGGCATTATTGATGGCGACGTGGTGGATTTGAGCAATCTCCAACGTCAAGTAATCCATTTCACAAAAGATGTTGGATATTCAAAAGCACTTTCGGCAAAAGAAAAAGTCAACGCGATCAATCCTCACGTCAACGCAATCGCTTACAAGGATTTTCTCCGTGCCGACAATGCGATGGATATCATCAAAGAATATGATTTCATTGTAGATGCGACGGATAATTTTCCAGTCAAATTCCTGATCAACGACGCTTGTGTGATGGTTAACAAACCGTTCAGCCACGGAGGAATCCTTCAATTCGAAGGACAAACATTCACACATGTACCAGGAAGCAGCTGTTACCGCTGTCTTTTCGACTCTCCTCCCCCGCCAGATCTGGTTCCGACCTGCGCACAAGCTGGAGTGTTGGGAGCTATCGCAGGAATGCTGGGAACAATACAAGCTGCAGAAGTGCTCAAATATTTTACCGGAGCTGGAGAATTGTTGACGGATAAGCTTTTGACATTCAATGCAAAAAACATGGATTTCAAAAAAATATCTATAAAGAAACGTGACAATTGTCCTATTTGCAGTGAGCATCCTACTATCACTAAACTAATCGATTACGAGCAGAAAACCTGCGAATTTAAATAAGATTGACTATGGCAGATCAAAAAAAGCTTTCATTGATCGCATTTTCCGGCGATTTCGACAGACTGACAGCCGTGTTCACCCTTGCGACGGGAGCGGCAGCATTAGGTTATGAAGTCAACATATTCTTCACATTCTGGGGATTGGATGCGATCAAACAGAAAAAAGGCAGAAGTTTTGTCGGGAACAGTTTTCTGACAAAGATTTTCGGGTTTCTGATGGGCGGACTCTCGTCGACACCGACAAGCCGTTTTAATTTCTTCGGATTCGGGCCAAAGATTTTCCGTTTTTTGATGAAGAAAAACAATGTCGCCACATTGGAGGAACTGGTGGAGGCAGCCACAGCACTCGGTGTGAATCTGTACGCATGTGAGATGGCGATGCATGTGCTTGGACTTAAACAATCCGACTTCATCCATGAAGTGAAAGACACTCTCGGAGTCGCATCTTTCTTGGAAATCTCCGACGGCGGACGAACAATGTTCATCTAATTCTTAACTCTTAACTCTTAATTTTTAATTCTTAATTTCTGATTAAATTGGCAACACATACATTAGACATAACAAAAGAGCATTGTCCGATGACATTTGTCAAGACAAAGATCAAATTGGCTCAGATCGCAGAAGGAGACATACTTGAAGTGATTCTGCTCGAAGGAGAACCACTCAAAAATGTACCAAAATCCGCCACAGAACAAGGATACAACGTCTTGGATGTAAGTCATGTGGAAGGAAATATATATAAGGTAACGATTAAAAAATAATGGTTAAGAGACACTGTCAACCACCTTTTTGAACAACTTTTTAGCAAGGTTTTATGTGTCTCTTATCCACTTTTTTCTTTTTAATGAATTTCCAAGGAGTGATTTTTTCTATCACTCCTCTTTTTTGCGTAACATACAGCATAGATATTCTATAAAAAAAGGTCATATTAGGAGCATTATCCATATTTACCCTTATTATTTGTCAAAATATTCTACCGCCATACCTTTGCAATACAAAACAACGAATTCTAATTATAAATAATAAAAGATATGGCAAACATTCATCAGTCTATTGCAGAACTAGTCGGCAAAACACCGCTACTGCAGATTAACGGATATAACAAAGCAAAGAACCTTGGCGCTAACCTTATTGCCAAGTTGGAATATTTCAATCCAAACCAGTCAGTGAAGGACAGAATCGCCCTTGCCATGGTGGAGACAGCTGAAAAAGAAGGAAAACTAAAGAAGGGAGACACCATCATCGAGCTAACAAGCGGTAACACAGGTGTGGGATTGGCAGCCATCGCAGCAGCCAAGGGATATCCTTTCCGCGTATACATCCAAGACCAAGTGTCGAAGGAGCGTTTCCAAGTGATCCACGCCTTAGGAGGAAAGACAGTGAAACTTTCTGAAGTTCCAGAGATAGTGGAGACATTCGAGAAGTATGGTCCAGACTTCATCAAGTGTGTGGAGGCATTGGAGCGTCACGTCTCAGGAGAGAAAAACCTTTGGTTTGCAGACCAGACACGTAATCCTGCCAACCCTAATGTCCACTTCCATACAACTGGTCCAGAGATCTGGAACGATACAGACGGACATGTTGACGCTTTCGTAGCATGTGTAGGTACGGGAGGAACACTTTCAGGTGTAGGAAACTTCTTGAAATCAAAGAATCCAAACGTTAAGATCTTCGGTGTGCAGCCAACTGAAGACTCATTCCAGTCGCCAGAACGTCCTGATCAGGAGGAGATTACAGGAGTTCATCCATTTGAGAACACAAAAGAAGAGTATATCCCAGCCAACCTTGACCGCAAGGTTTACGACGGATATTTTGAAGTTCACACAGACCAGGCATACGAGGCAGCACGTCTTTTGGCACAGAAAGACGGAGTGTTGGTTGGAGCCTCATCAGGAGCTGCCCTTTATGCGGCAACACTGTTGGCACAACGTGAAGAGTTCAAAGGCAAGAATATAGTTGTTCTTTTGCCAGATACAGGTTTGAGATATTTATCGACGCATTTGTTTGAGAAATAAGAAGGAGGTACAACATTATGGCAATAAACTTAAATAATTCCAATGTAGCGGTCAGAGAGAACCGAATCGGTTCGATCACTGGCTATATTGGATCATTAAAAGACTTAGCTGAGAAATCAGAATGCGGCACATTGAAAGGATGTGCACGATGTTTCTCACAATCAAGCACATGTCTATCGTTATGTGGATTAAGCCAATTGGCAGGTATCCGTGACGTTGCGATCATCCACCACGGTCCGTCGGGCTGTTCGGTTACTAGCTCCAACAGCTATTATATGTCGAAGGTGATGTCGAAGAAACGAGGAGTCACTTCCGATACTGTATACATCGGAACAGACATGAACGAAAGAGACACTATCTTCGGATCTACAGAAAGTCTTCGCAAGATCATTTTGGAGACCAACCGTCGCTACCATCCTAAAGCGATTTTCGTGTCAAGTAGCTGTGCCACTGGTATCATCGGTGAGGATATCGACAGTATCGTCGACGACGTGAAAGCTGAGATCGACGTGCCTGTTGTGGCTGTCCACTGTGAAGGATTCAAATCAAAGATTTGGGCGACGGGATTCGATATCTCCGACCATGCCGTGATGCAGGCCATCGTCCAGAAACCACGTCCAGGTATCAAGACAAACAAGATAAATTTCAAAAACTTCTTCGAGTCGGCTCGTCCAGAGATCATCGAGATGTTCAAGCAATTCGACCTTGATCCCGTCTTCCTATATTGCAACTCTACAGTGGAGGAACTTTCTCACCTTTCTGAGAGTATCGCGACAACTTGTATCTGTGGAACGCTGGGAAATTATCTCGGCAACGCATTGGAGGAGAAGTATGGAGTGCCATACGTTCGCAGCATCAACCAGTGTGGAATCACAGGATTCGAGACATGGTTGCGTGAGATCGGAAAAGTCACTCACAGAGAGGATAAAATCGAGAAGTATATCCAGGAGCAGCGTGCCATCTATCTTCCTAAGATTGAGGAGGTGAAGAAGGAATTGGAAGGAAAGACTGCCGTTCTAGGAATGGGTCCCGGCTATACGTTCGAGGTTTCCAGAGTGTTGAACGAACTTGGAATCAAAGTGGTGTGGGCTTTGGCTTGGCACTACGACAAGAAGTATGAGAACGGAGACGTTCCACCATCTATGAAGTATCTGTTGGACAACAACATTGATTTCGAGACATCTGTGGCAGACCAGCAGAACTACGAGGTGATGAATATCCTCAACAAATATAAGCCAGACATGTATCTATCACGTCACCCAGGCTCGACAGTTTGGGCTATCAAGAACGGAACACCTGCCATATATGTGGCGGACGAATACATGATTTTCGGTTACAAACATACATTGGAGTTTGCGAACACCATTCTCGACACGATCAGAAACCGCAGTTTTGAAGCTAATTTGGCAAAACGCTCCAAACTTCCATACACTAAATGGTGGTACGAACAAAATGTAGACAAATTTTTTGAGGAGGCAAAATAATGGCAAAGATACTTGACAAACAACGATATAAATGTGCTTTGGCGGCTATGCAGACCGTTCAGGCAATAGACCGCGCATGCCCAGTGCTTCATTCTGGCCCAGGCTGTGCACAGAAACTATCCGACACAACAGGAAGCTCCGGATACTTGTCGCCACAGATTTTCCCATGTACATCCATCAACGAAAAGGATGTGGTGTTCGGTGGTGTGAAGAAACTGGAGTCCACAATTACAAACGCATTGAAAGTGATCGACGCAGATTTGTATGTTGTGTTGACGGGATGTATTCCTGAGATCGTAGGAGACGACGCCGCAGAGGTTGTTTCTAAATTCGCAGATGCTGACAAACCTGTCGTTTTTGCTCCTACAGCCGGATTCAAAGGCAACAACTACAAGGGTCACGAGCAGGTGGTGGAGGCTATCGTCACACAATATCTGAAGAAGTCGGACAAGAAGCAGAAAGGACTTGTAAACCTTTGGGCAGACGTACCTTATCAGGATTTGTTCTGGCTTGGAAACATCCGTGAGCTTGAGAATCTTTTGAGAGAGATAGGTTTGACTCCAAACACAATCTTCGGATATCAGCGTGGAATAGACAACATCAACAAGATTCCAGAAGCTGAATTCAATCTGTTAGTCTCACCTTGGGTAGGATTGAAGAACATGAAGACTATGGAAAAGAGATTAGGCATTCCATATCTCCACTACCCTGTGTTGCCTGTAGGTGCGACTGAGACAAGCAAGTTCTTGCGTGAAGTAGGAAAATTCGCAAAAATAGATGAGTCAAAGGTGGAAGATGTCATCAAGAAACACGAGGATTATTTCTACTACCTGATCTCTCGCTATGCAGATTTGTTCTTGGAAAACCGTGTGATAAACAAGCAGTTCTCCATTGTGGCAGACGCACAATACACATTAGGAATCACAAAATTCCTTGTGAACGACTTGGGATTAGTCCCAGCCAAACAATTTGTCACAGACGACACTCCAAAAGAGTATCAGGAGCAGATCGCAGCGGAGTTCCAGAATCTCAACTATGGCATAAAAGCAGACGTCTCCTTCGAGACAGATGGATTCAATATCCACTCAGAGATCAAGAGTCACGACTATCACGGCTACCCTCTGATTTTGGGAGGTTACTACGAAAAAGAGATGACAGAGAAGCTGAACGGAAACTTCCTGAATATCTCATGGCCAGTGATGGACAAAGTTGTTTTCGATGACTTCTATGTCGGCTACACAGGCGGAATACGTCTGATCGAGGACATTTACACAGTAGCAGTTCAGCGATTCAATTAGTTTATAAATACGGTATACCATGAGTGAAAAGAACTTAGACTTCGATACAATAATCGAGCGTCGTAACACGATGTCCATCAAATACGACTTCGCTGAACACGTTGGTTTGCCATCAGACGTTTTGCCTCTTTGGATAGCCGATATGGATTTCAAGACATCAAGCTATATCCAGGAAGCGTTGATCGACGTTGTCAACCATGGAATCTTCGGATACAGCGAGGCATTGTCGGAATACAACAACACCGTCATAGAGTATTTTCACAAGAAATACAACTATGATTTCGAGGAAAACGAACTGATAAAGACTCCAGGTGTTGTGTTTGCAATCGCGACAGCCATCAGAGCATTGTCAGAGGAAGGCGACGCAGTGTTGATTCAAAGTCCGGTTTATCATCCATTTGCAGAAACCATAATACGTAATGGAAGGAAAGTGGTTGATAACACTCTGGTATATCGTGAAACTGAAAACAGATATTATGTTGATTTCGAAGACTTTGAACAAAAGATCATCGACAACAATGTAAAACTGTTTTTGTTGTGCAACCCACACAATCCAGTGTCTAGAGTGTGGAGTGTAGATGAGTTGTTGCAACTCGGAGAGATATGTCTGAAACATAATGTGATCATTTTAAGCGACGAGATACATGCCGATTTCACATTTGTAGGCAAGCACCACGTATTCGCGAGTCTGAGTCAAGAATTGGAAAACAATACGATCACATTCACGTCGCCATCCAAAACATTTAATCTTGCCGGATTGCAACTAGCCAATATCATCATAAAAAATCCGAAGATCAGGAGAGCGTTCGCCCATGCATACAAAGTGTCGGGATACAGCGAGATCAGCATCATGGGATATGCCAGCACCATTGCCGCATACAAGAACGGAGAGCAGTGGTTTAACGCAGTCTTCGATTATATAAAGAAAAACGTGGAATACGTAAAGAAATTTGTCGATCAGTATCTTCCAGGAGTAAGGGTAATTAATCACGAGGCAACCTATCTTGTTTGGTTGGATTTCCGAAAAGTTGGGTTGTCTGCGGACGAACTTGATCACAAGATAATATTCGAGTCCAAACTGTGGCTCAACAGCGGAAAAATATTTGGAAAGACGGGAGAAGGATTCCAACGCATCAACGTCGCCTGCCCAAGAAAGACATTGGAAGAGGCGATGAACAGATTAAAGAAAGTGTTTGGTTAAGTTATACATAATGCCAGTCTAACTTTTCATAAGCTAAACCATTATGAGAAGTTTAAACCAGACCATCTATCTAAATGTTTTCAGTTCTTAAACGGCGCAAAATCTGCGTCGTTTTTGATTTTTAGTTGGTTATTTTTTGCATTTTTGTAGTACACAATAAAAATGGAGGAGCCAGAACGTCATGACAATAAAAGAAGCAATAGAAGCACGACACAGCGTGCGCAAATACATACACAAAGTGATTCCACAGGAGACCATCGAGGCCCTTCAGTCAAAGATTGACGAGTGTAACCGTCTTGGCGATCTGCATATACAGCTTGTCACCAACGAGACGAAAGCCTTCAGCGGCTTAATGGCATACGGTCAGTTTTACGGAGTGGAGAATTATCTCGTCATGGTGGGAGCCAAGTCGCCAGACCTTGACGAACGAGTGGGATACTATGGAGAGCAACTTGTGCTTCTGGCTCAGCAGCTCGGACTCAACACATGTTGGGCAGGACTCTCATACCGCAAAGTCGACGATGCATATAGCGTAAGGAAAGGGGAAAAGATAGTGTGCATGATAGCACTCGGATATGGGGAGACGCAGGGAAACCCACACAAGATCAAGACAGAACAGGAGGTCAGCAACATAAGCGACACCACACCTGCGTGGTTCCGCGAAGGAGTGAAGTCCGCCCTACTCGCCCCCACAGCTATCAACCAGCAAAAATTCCACTTCGAACTTATCACAGATGCTGACGGCAGACACAAAGTGAGAGCAGAGAGACGATTCTCAATGATGGGATACACCCATATCGACCTAGGAATCGCCAAACTCCATTTTGAAATCGGAGCTGGTGATGGAAATTTTGAATGG
>JAEEGL012610580.1_pt1 | contig 18043 bp, 14 predicted proteins | sample 9134231 | NCBI WGS metagenome assembly JAEEGL01 (sample SAMN16246548, study PRJNA631951) | gut metagenome | biome: gut microbiome; feature: rumen; material: fiber-attached | host: Bos | place: Iran: Karaj | collected 2018-10 | reverse complement strand
GACTAATCAGAATGTAAAATGGAAGGAGGAACTAAAAAATCTGGCGGATATAATTATATATATCATGTGATAGAATTGCTTGATTCTAAAGGTATTGATACCACGGTGTTAGTACCTTCAAATTTTTCACCAGATAAAGACGAAGAATATATTTTTCGGAAAAAGAAGATTACACTTCGTGAAATAGATAGTTTAGCAAAGCTGAAAATGAATCCTAGATCTACACTATTTATTCCGCTTTTGGCTGTAGCTAAGATGTCTATAATAGATCAGATCAAGCGAAATAATCCAAACTGTAAAGTGTATATTACTATACACGGAGTTAGAAGATTAGACTTGAAGTATGATAAATACGACAAGTATTATTTTGATGGTCCAAAAAGAGTATTATACCCACTCATTGGAAGAAGTTTAATAAATTTGGGGAATGTTATATATAGATTATATTTGCGAAAATATATGCCAAAATATGATAAGGTATTTACAGTATCTAATGCAACTCTTCAGCAATTGATCAAAATCGGGTCGCCACAATATATAAAATGGTTTTATCAAGGAGGTTTTATTAATAGAATTACGAGTGAAAATATCAAATTAATAAACGAAAAATACATATTGTTTTTGAGCGGAAATCGGCCAGAAAAAAATCTTCTAAGATTTATGCTTGCATTCACACAATACAAAAAGAATAATCTTAATGATATTCATTTGTATGTTACTGGCTTAAATGAAAACACAAAAAAAAATTTATTAACTTGTAAACAGTTAGATAGCTCGATTGTGAATAATTGGGTATCTTTCTTTAGTTATGTGAGTGATGATGAGCTTAATATACTATATCATAACGCAATTTATATTGTATATCCGTCAAAAAGTGAAGGGTTTGGTTTGCCTGTAGAAGAAGCAATAATGAGAGGAATTCCTGTTATTGCTTCATATATTACATCAATCCCAGAAGTTGCCGATTCAACAATCACTTATATGAATCCATATAGCATAAATTCCATGAGTCAGGCTTTAGAAAAAATGAACTCCAAGGAAATTGATAGACAATTGCTTGCAATTAGTGATAAGAAAAAAATAGCAATTGAACGTATTGAACAAAGCAATAATGATTTGGTTTCAGAGCTAATTGAGTATGAGTATGATGAAAGATATGGAGAGTAAATATATTTTATATTCAGTTTATCATGATTTGTCATTAGAAGAGCGAAGTCGTGAGGTATATTTGGCTCTCACGCAGATTTCTAATTACCAAGTAATTGTGAATTCTCTCGGAAAGTTTTCGTCGATTTCTAATAATGACGACTTCAAATTTGTGCCTAAGAAGAATAAAATTTTTGGTATGCTACGATTAATAAATTTTTGGAAATTGACAAAAAGGCTTTTGCGACAATATAACCCTAAAGTAGTAGTACTACATGACGATGCTGTTTTAGTTAGATATATTAAACGAAATTATCCGGACATAAAAATTGTTTATGACCAAAGTGAGCTAGAAATTGATCGGAAAATTAGCGGGATAAAAACTTTATTTTTAAAATTATGTGATTTATTCGGGAAGAATGCTGTAAAACTTTGTGATTTGTTTATTACAGCGAATGAAGAAAGAGCGAAAATATCAAAACAGTATTACAATTTCGAGTGTAATTATATAGTTTTTAATAATATGCACAAAATTGCAGAAAATGAAATTGGTCGCGAGTTCGAAGAAAAATATTCACATGTGTTTTCCAAAAGAGTTGATGTTATTGTCTATGGTGGAGGAATTGCTAAAGACAGAGGTACATTTGATCTTATTGATGCTGTAAAGATGGATAAAGATAAATACTTGATAATTGCTGGGGCTGCTTGGAAAAATTTGTCAATTTTCCAAGATAAGTTAAGAAGAGAAAATATAGATAATGTAGAATATGTAGGATTTGTTTCACGAAGAGAATGGGCTTATATTTTATCAAAGTCTTCAGCAAGCGTGGTATATTATGATAAAACAATTTCTCTTAATTTCAAGTATTGTGCATCAGGAAAAGGATATGAAAGTTTATTTTTAGGAGTTCCGATTATTTGTTCAGATAATCCACCTTTGGTTTCATTATGTGAAGAATATAAGTGCGGTGTATGTGGGGATAATATGAGAGTCGCAACAAAATCTTTGTTTACACAATATGATTATTATAAAGAAAATGCAAAGGTCTTTTCTGGATTAGTTGATTATGACAGTCGTATCCCAAATTTGTCACAACAAATAGTGTATGAATTGAGACTGTAACGGTGTGAAAAGTGCAACAATTAATAGTTTGTAAAATATGGGTAGGTATGAATGTGTGAGAGACGATAGATCGAGTTTTACAATTCTGTTAAATATATCAGTTTATAACTTATAAAAACTAGATACGGAATATTATGTAGCTAGATAATTAAGAAGGAGCAGTCAACTCTTTTTTCTATTAATGAATGTATTGAAAGGAGTATCGAGAATGCATTCTCGATAGGTTTTATGAAAATTGGAATTGCAGAAGTTCTTTATCCTGAGGGTCATAAAGAACTTGATATTAAAACTATTAACATAATTAGTTGCATTGGCGATATATTCTATTTTCAACATAGAGATTATTTGGACACAAATCGATTATGTGAAAGAGTGAAAGTAGTTAATGTACAAAGGCAATTTCATCCGCAGCATATCTCGAAGATAGTCACACTTTCAAGGCTATTTAATTTGCTGATGATAAAAAAGTCTATGGATCAAGCTAGGATAGCAATTGATACATTAGTCCTACTCTCATATGACAATACGTTAACGAACTATGTCACAAAAATTTTTTCTGGGATACGTGTTTTTGTAATACACCATGATGACGTTGATAAGATTCCGGATTTAATTAATCCTCGACTAAAATATTATTTTAACAAAATAGAACATATTGTTTACGAAAAGTATATAAAAAAAGGATTAATAGATAAGACACAGTGTGAAGAGTCGAAGGTACATATAGTTCCTCATCCCTTAGTTTTTGATTATACTCCAAAAAGCCAATCTCAAGAAAAAAAGATTATATTGAGTATTGGATGGTCAAATGACGAAACATTCATATCGGAGCTAATTTCAAAATGCAAAAATCTAAGAAAGATATTACCTTATCGTATCATTATAAGATCAAAACAACAAAAGTATAAAGATGATAATCTTGAAGTAATTACAGGATTTTTGTCGAAGGAAGACTATAATGATTTGATAAAAAGAGCTAGTCTCCAAGTAATTTTATATCCAGAGACATTTAGATTTAGATATAGTGCAACATTTCAAACTGCATTATTGCAGGGATGTTATGTGTTGGTTAATGATGTGTTTATTGGCAGAGAATTAAATAAAATGTTTCCAAAGAGCACACATATAATTACCAATGTTGAGGAACTATTATCACTGGATGAGGACATTCTCGGTAGATTACCTAGTAACGATGATATTCAATTAGTTCTTGAAGAACATAGTGATGATAACATCAGTAAAATATTTAGGTCAATTTTTTACTAGAGGAATAATTAATGCAAGGTATAAGTAAGCATGAAAAAGTATATGACCTCAAATTAATTATATATTTTAGCGTTGTAATGTTTCTTTATGTTTTCAGTGTTCAATATCATTATATTGGACAAATTATAGGATGTATTGCATTTTGCATTTGTGCAGTATATTTAGCAAATGGGAGGGTAGAAAAAGCATTTTTACATTATATCTTGAATCTTACCTTTTCAATTGAAAGTGTTTTTTTCGCTACAGGTAAAACAAATGGTGTAATTGTTTATTCGTTTATTGTTTTACCTTTCATTTCTACATATGGAGTGTTTGCGTTAAATCTATTATTGTTTATTTGTATACACTTGCGTAAAACAAATGGGAGATTAACGTTTTACGTTAACGAATATGATAGCAGTACTAATTATGTTGTTAATATTTGTAAATATATGCTTATTGTTGGTTTCGTAATGCTTGTATATACATTTATTGTAAACGACAATGACATTGCAAATCAGACTTGGTACATCGTCTCCGTTAAATCTGAGCTGTTTAGAATGATGATGTTAGTATTAACTCTAATGAATACTATATCTGCTGTTAAAAGATACTCTGGGTTTGAATATATTTTATCACGATGGTTAGTTGCAATGTTGTCTGCATTGTCAATTGTAGCGTTCATTGCTGAAATCCTAGGATTGCATGGTTTTAGGATGGGATTAACAAATGTATCTGCCCTTCCTTTATTTGCTTTTTTCGGGATAGGACTAATATCCCAATTTAAATTTGCGAAAAGGTATAGTGAAAAAATTGTAACTATATTATTTTCAGCATCACTGCTCATACTCATGATTATAAAATCTACTCCACTTGGAGGAAAGTGGTTTTTTGCAGTTGTTATAACAATGTTGTTTATGATGTATTCATATACAGATTCGTTCAAAGGTGTATTAGTTATAATAGGCATATTCGTTATGTTTGGGATTTTTATGGAGACCAATGTAATAGAAAATATCTTTCGAGATAACGATTATATGCTTAGAAAGTATGACGAGTTTAAGTCACTATTCCAATTTGCTAGTAATTTAAGCCAAAGTGATGACTCGATTGCGTTCAGGTTAGATGAAATCGAAAATATATGGATTGAAATTTGCAAAAATCCTATTTATTTTCTCTTTGGAAAAGGAATTGTAGGGACAACATTACATCACACGAATATATATTCGTGGTCTACTTTTGGTACATTCAGTGAAATACAATCAAATTCAGGTATCTTTTTTCAGATGCATGAATCAATTGCTGTGATTATTTTGAAATATGGTATTATTGGAATTGCCGGTTTTGTTTATTTGATGATAAGAGTTTTAAGATCAGTAAGAGTATCGCGCTGGGGGACTATTGGATTTATTTGGTTGGTATTTTATGTAGGCGGATACATTTCACTGTTGTTTGGTGCCGTTTGTCTAGTCCTTGCAATGAGAGATTTAGGCATTAATACAAGGAAATATATCAGCTGTAGTCAGTGGTGTAGCAGAGTGTAATAATAACTGAAATGTAAAAAACGAGCACATAATTACTGTGTGTGAATCGATTAAAATTGCACACAGGAAAAAATATATCTAAATATATAAGTCTAAACCATGCTACATGGGAAGGTGTAAGTACCATATAGTTTGTATACTGAACGGCAGAAAGAAAACTCATAAAAAAGGAGAGGATTTGGGGAAAGGAATCAGGTAACTAGCGGAAAGTAGGGAATGCAAAACCCTAGAAGGGCACTTAATGAGTGACCATATACATATACTGATAGTGATACCGCTGAAAAACGTGGTGTCGCAGGAAAAGAGAAGAGTGCGATAAATGTGGGCGAGTGGCAATTTTGTGCCAAAGGTTTTGATGAATAAATAAGTAATAAGAAAGTATATATATAGAATCAAGAGATTTCGGACAAGAGGATGGATGCAGATTTGGGTTTGTTTTCAAAGCTGCTTTAGAAAATTAAACAAATCGCTTTGAGCGGTTTATATCTCGAGACACCCCCTTTGGTGGGGGTTAATGACAGGGTTTGTCAATGGGGTTCCAAAGAAGGACGAGTAATAGTTGAGGAAGAAGAGATTATATGCAAATACTATATTCTCGATAATTAATCAAATCACTGCACTTATATGTGGATTTATTTTGCCGAGTTATATTTTGAAGGTATACGGATCGGAAGTCTATGGATTGGTTTCATCTGTAACTCAATTTCTTGGTTTCATCTCTATGCTTGATTTAGGTGTTGGAGCGGTAATCCAATCTACACTTTATAAGCCTTTAGCTAGACACGATAATCGTTGCATTAGTTTGATATTTAATTCGGCGAAAAGATTTTTTAGAATTATAGCATTGCTATTGTTAATATATGTAACAATACTTTGCGTCATATATCCAAAATTTATAAATACCAATTTTGATAGTAAATATTCTATATCACTAATACTAATTATATCAATTAGTTCATTTGCACAATATTATTTTGCTATTCCTCATCAGTTATTGTTAAATGCTGATCAACGAATGTATGTTCAATGTAACGCTCAAACAATAACAGTCATATTAAATACTATAATAAGCGTATTTTTAATTTTATCCGGATGCTCAATACAGATTGTAAAATTAGCTTCCTCGGTTGTGTTTTTGATTAGACCAATCTTTTTGATGTTTTATGTGAAAAAGCATTACTCTATTGATTATAAGCTTAATTCTAAAGAAGAACAAATTGATCAAAAATGGAATGGAATGGCGCAACACTGTGCAACTGTTGTTATGAACAATACGGACGTTGTTGTTCTTACTATTTTTTCAACACTAGATAATGTTTCTATTTATACTGTATATAATTTAGTACTAGTCGGAATTAGACAGTTTATGGCGGTTATATCTAATGCTTTCATGTCTTTGTTTGGGAATATACTTGCAAAGAAAGAAAAGGAACTTCTTGATGAAGTATTTTTGATATATGAGTGGTTTGTACATACAACAGTTTCATTCGTGTTTTCACTAACAATTGAATTAATAGTTCCTTTTGTTTTAGTATATACGAAAGATATTACAGATGCAAATTATAATGTTCCACTATTTGCAATATTGATATGTTGTGCACAAGCTATGTTTTGTCTCAGAATTCCATATAATACAATAATATGTTCGGCTTGTCATTATAAAGAAACTCAAACTAGTGCAATAGTAGAAATGGTTCTTAATATTTCTATATCTTTAGCCTTTGTGTATAAGATGGGCTTAATAGGGGTTGCGATAGGAACTATTGTTGCAATGTCCTATAGGACATTTTACTTTGTATTTTATCTTAAAAGCAATATTCTTAATAGAGAGATAAAATGTTTTGGCAAGCATTTTGTGATAGATGTAATCCAAATAGTAATAATTATTACTCTTTGTTCATTTGTTCATGTTGAGGTTCACAATTATTTACAATGGCTTTTTTTGGCAATGATTGATTGTATCATAGCGTTATTTGTTATAGTGGTAGTAAATATTATTTGGTATAGATTTGAAATAAAACAAATGCTGATAAAAATTGGAATAATAAAGAGAACAACATAATGAATATTATTCTACTCTCCGGAGGCTCTGGAAAACGTCTATGGCCATTATCTAATGAGGTAAGATCGAAACAATTTTTGAAGATTTTCAAAACACCTGATGGGCTTCATGAATCAATGGTACAGCGTATGTATCGAATGATACGTAAGATTGATTCAGATGCTCAGATAACAATTGCAACATCTGAAAATCAAGTAGCATCTATAAATGCGCAACTTGGAGATAAGGTTAGTATTTCAATTGAGCCCTGTCGCAGGGACACTTTCCCTGCTATCGTTCTTGCAACAGCCTATTTTCGTGATTTGAAAGGAATATCTGAAGATGAAGTAGTAGTTGTTTGCCCTGTTGATCCCTATGTAGAGGACCTTTATTTCTGTATGCTCCAGAAGATGTCAGAGCAGGCAGATAAAGATGAAGCCAATCTTGTTCTTATGGGAATCGAACCTACTTGCCCTTCTGAGAAGTACGGTTATATTCTCCCTCAATCTTCCGATTTATTATCCTTTGTCGATACCTTCAAAGAAAAGCCCGATGTTCTAACTGCTGAGAAGTATATTAAACAGGGGGCACTTTGGAATGCTGGAGTTTTTGCATATAAGTTGAAGTATGTACTTGATATTGCAAAGGATGTATTTGGTACATCTTCATATCAAGACCTTTTAAACAACTATGAAAATCTTATAAAGATTTCTTTCGACCATGCTGTCGTAGAAAAGGAATCTAAGATTCAAGTCATGAGGTTTGCAGGTGAGTGGAAAGACCTTGGTACATGGAATACATTGACGGAAGCAATGAGCGATGAAGTTGCAGGGAATGCTTTAGTGGCTGACTGTGAAAATACTCATGTGATTAATGAACTACAGATTCCGCTCATCGCTCTTGGAGTGAAACACCTTGCAATCGTAGCAACACCTGATGGTATCTTGATTACAGAAAAGGGTAAGAGCGATAAACTTAAAGAGTATGTCTCTGATCAGCGTCCTATGTATGAGAAGAAAGAATGGGGCGAGTATCAGATTCTTGATTATCGTATTCAAGCAGATGGAAAGAACTCTTTGACCAAACATTTGATAATTAAGCCAGGACAACATATCTCTTATCAAAAACATGCGCATAGAGTAGAGATATGGACTTTTGTAAATGGCGATGGTTTGCTCATTCTCGATGATGTAATCACCAAAGTTTCTCGTGGAGATGTGACCTATATTAAACCAGGAATGAAGCATGCAATAAAGGCTAACACCGAACTTCATATTATTGAGGTTCAAGTAGGAGATGAACTTACAGAAAAGGATATAGAGAGACTAGATTGGGATTGGGAGCAAGATGGACTATAAAAAAGCATACGTATGATGATTACTGCTCTCGGATACAGATATAAAACTGAACTGAAAATGATGGACGATGCTGGGAAATAATGAAGAATTACCCAGCAATAAGGAGAGAAATATAGTGGGAGAGAGAAATTTGTGGCCGAGCGAATTTTATGCGCATATGGAGGGATTGTACACAAGCCGAGATATGATAATGAGAAACATATAAATCCAAGGAAAAGAGAAGAGCGAATACAAGAAAAGTTATGAGAACTAGCTGGAGCAAGATTTTAGTGGATGAAAAGCTATATTCCTTAAGAATATAGCTTACCTTCGTCATCAAAATTTCTATTAAAGCTTCGTTGATATTAATAAATATCGGACTGTAATGTTCTTTGCCTGGATGAAAACATAGTTTCAGCAATGTTTGATCGGCAGCACAAATTCCCTGAAATTTAAAATCGAAAACTATTTTTCCGTTGATTTTTATGACTTGTAAGCTCTTTTGTAATTGTATGTGATGATATATAGCGGTTTTTACATACTGTAATTAACGTTGAATCAACCAAAAATTTGCTTTTTTTGTAATGAAGTTTGTTCATGTATAGCTAATACAGAGCTTAGGATTGTAATATCAAATAAAGGCATCTATTGTTTAGATTGTTATAGGAGAAAAGTCAATGAAAAAAATAATGACAGTTTTTGGAACAAGACCAGAGGCAATTAAAATCTGTCCTTTGGTTAATGAAATGAAGAAAAGAAATGGTCTGAAGGTTGTTGTTTGTGTTACAGCGCAACATCGGCAGATGCTTGATCAGGTTCTCGCAACATTTGGTGTAGTACCGGATTATGATCTTAATATCATGAAAGATAGACAAACACTGTTCGATATTACGACAAATATCTTAAAAGGTATCAAAGAGGTTCTTGAAAAAGAAAAACCAGATATTGTTCTAGTTCATGGTGATACTTCTACTACATTTGTTACTGCCCTTGCGTGTTTCTATCTCCAAATTCCTGTTGGACATGTTGAGGCTGGGCTTCGTACTTACAATATTTTCAGTCCTTATCCAGAAGAGTTCAACCGTCAGGCAGTGAGTATTGTCAGTCAGTACAATTTTGCACCGACTCAACTTGCAGCAGATCATCTTATTAAAGAGGGCAAAAATCCAGACAACATATATATAACTGGTAATACTGTAATTGACGCGATGCAGCATACTGTTCGAAAAGATTATTCACATCCTGAGCTTGATTGGGTTGGCGATGATAAGCTGATTTTCATCACAGCACACAGGCGAGAAAACTTGGGTGAACCGATGCATCATATGTTCAAAGCAATTCGTCGAGTATTGGACGAGCATCCTGATTGTAAGGCTATTTATCCGATTCATATGAATCCTGTAGTACGAGAGGCAGCGGAGCAGGAATTAGGCGGATGTGACAGGATACATATTATTGAGCCGATAGAAGTTTTTGACTGTCACAATTTTGAAGCTCGTTGTTATCTTTGTTTGACAGATTCTGGCGGTATTCAAGAAGAGTGTCCTTCTTATGGTGTTCCGGTTCTTGTTATGCGAGACACAACGGAGCGACCGGAAGGTGTTGATGCTGGAACATTAAAGCTCGTAGGAACGAACGAGGAAACAATTTATAAGACATTCAAATTATTGCTAGAAAACAAAACAGAGTACGACAAAATGAGTCATGCTTGTAATCCATACGGTGATGGGCATGCATGTGAACGTATTGCGGATATTCTGGAGTTCGGTACATACGAACCTTGGGTAGCAAAGTGATTAAATTGAACCGAAAGAAATCTCGGTTTTTTGTTATATAGAGTCGTATTAACTCACGTAAAAATCTAACCCAAAGATATTCGGTTACTCATGTAAAAATCTAACCGAAATTATTTAGACCATGGAACAGCCAGAGCAAAGAGCGCAGCCTGAAGTTCCTGGGTTCTTTTCAGTAATGATTCCAGATCCAGAGAGTTCTTTCTCCGTCTGAGCTCCTGCTTTGCTTTTGCCGGGAGCTTATCACATCCCATCAGCCGAGTGTACGGAGTTTTTGCCTCATCATATTTTTTCGTTAGCTTAGCGTCAACCCTTTCTTTCTTCTGAATCTTCATTGAAAGGAAAAAGTAGTTTACGAGCAGGTTGTAGTTCTCGTAAAGCTCCGCCATGACAGTCCTTGCTTCCTCTCCCTCAAAGCGGTAATAGCCGACGATCCTGCGGACAACGCTGTCGTTCTTCTGCTCGACATAGCAGTTGTCATTTTTCTTGTAAGGCCTGCTCCTTGTGAACTCCACATGGTTTTCTTGGCATCATCCGAGAAGCTGGGTGTTTTTCAGCTCATTCCCGTTATCGCTGTCCAGCCCCTTCATCTGGAATGGCAGCTTTTTCTTTATGTCCTCCACGGCTTCCTTTACCCACCGCTGCGCTTTGTTCAGCAGTGCCCTGTTCTCCGTCCAGCCCGAGAATATGTCCGTAAGTGTCAGTGTCGATATATACTGTCCTTCGGTGCTCATTCCGCAGTTCGCCACTGTGTCGGCCTCGAAGAAGCTCGGCTCCATGGAATCCCATTCAAAATACACGCGGATTGGAATCAGCCTGTTCAGGTTCCTGGCCGGCCGCGTCGTCGATATCCCCCGGATGCTGTATTTCTGGATCTCGGACCTGATCATCCTCCCGATGGTTGCGCTTGAGATTCTTGACAGCTTCGTCTTGAGGCTCTCGTCGTACCCGAACTTGACTGCAAAGTAATCAAGGTTGTCGCGGATGAACGTCACGAGCCTTTTCGCGCATAGGAACATCGAGAAAATCCACAGGTGCACGACCTCATCTTTCACATCATCATCATAGAATTTCGCATAGATCCGTTTTTTCCTATGTTTTGTGATTATCTGCACGGATTTTTTCTCGATGTTGTTGAAGTGCGTGATTTTTATTCTTGCGGTGTTTTTGAGTATGTGTATCGCGTACTTCCGGTTATATTCCGTGGTTGCCGTGAAAATTGGTCTTTCCCCCTTGCTCTTGCTCCATCATAAACTATATAAACGGCTCAAAATATTCACAATCCGCGCAATTATCATCTTGCCATTTAGCGCAAACCTGAGGGCTTATTTCCTCTCCGGCCTTAGGACAATACATTTTATCATACCTCCCACGAAAGAATAAAGGGTATGGTCTGCGTAGTTTTTGCCGTAGAACATTTTTATTCTCTTCCTCCATTCAGAATTTTAAATAATGGAGGGAATATTTTGTTCAGAATGATTCCAAACAATGTTCCAATAACAATAGTCAAAAATGCGGCTAATAAGAATTGAATAAGACATAATATTCCATGCAAAGGAATTATTCTCTGTGAAATTTTATTTATTGCTGTGCCTAAAAATGGTGTATGCACTGCATAAAGAAAAAAAGAATAACCTGCTAAATATTTTGTCTTTTCATAAAAATGCTGATTCTTTATAAAAAAACCAGACAGTTTTAAAAAAAACAAACATGAGATTATTGTTTTTAAGAATCCAAAATTATATTTTCCTTCGAATAAGAGATCAAAAGGAATTGTTAGAGCTATAATGAAAATATACTCTGGAATCTTAATTTTATCGGCAATTTTGAAGAATGAAATTTGATATGTTGCAAAAAAATACCCCAACATATAAAAAAACAGAGCTGTAGAATTTGTAAAGAAAACAGGTATACCTTTTATTACAAAAACAGAAGAAATGATTAACATTGTTCCTGGAAATTTTGAACAAAGTAATTTCAAAAAAGGCGATAAGATTATTAAAATCATTAAATCTCTAAGAAACCAAAATTGAAAAACTAACGGGTAAACTTCGTTGTGATATGTAAAAGCTTTTAAGTAATCTACAAAACTCCAGTTCCTGATAATATTTATTGGATTTTGGAAAAAACCCGAAGTCTGTGGAATTGCTTGTGAAATGAGATACAATATAATTGTTATAATAGTCCAGACTATATAAGGAATCAAAAGGGATTTGCCTTTCTTTTTTAATAGCACAAGATACGTATTATTTTTTGAAAATTGTAAATAGGAAGTAAATAAAAAGAAAAGAGGTACTGCAGAGCCTCCCAAGGTTCCACATATGAAATCTTTAAAAACCTCTATCCATTTTGGTTGGGTGAAATCATAATGATAATAGTTTAATGCTTCGTCAACAGTTAGATTTGCATGAATAAATACAACAAATACAATTAGCAGAAATCGTAGACTAGTAATTCGTTTCGAATCTTCTTCAAGAATCTGAAAAGAATTATTTTTAAAAATTTGAGTTTCCATTTTTTTTTCCTTTTTCAAAGAAGAATAAAACTATTAGTCCAGTGGGCTGTGAGTATAACAAATATTCTTCCTATTCGTAGCCAGAGTTGTATTATGTAAGAAAGTGTTAGTATAATCTTTCTACAAAATAATGCTTTACTTATTATATCATTCTTTCGTGCAAATACAAATATTTTTATACTGATATTTAAATCGAAAACCATAAAATATTAAAGATAGTGGATAATGCAGAACGATTGTTGTATTATAGCCATTATATTGTAGTATTCATTTTATACGAATCTGAGGTTTAGTTATGAAACAACACATAGACTTAAACAATAAAACAATTTTGGTAACTGGTTCACCGGGATTTATAGGGGCAAATCTTGTTCTGCGACTTTTGTGGGATTTGACAAGTGGAACTGTCATCAGCTTTGACAACATGAATGATTACTACGATGTCAGCCTAAAAGAATGGCGGTTAGAACAGTTAAATAAAGCAGCCGAAAAATCTTCTGTTCGTCATGTTTTTATCCGAGGCTCCATAGGTGATAAGGAACTTGTGAACAAAATCTTTGCAGAGTATAAGCCGGATATTGTCGTCAATCTTGCCGCACAAGCTGGAGTCAGGTACAGCATAGACCATCCGGATGTTTATATTGAATCAAATATCATTGGCTTTTTTAACATTTTAGAAGCATGTCGTCATAGCTATGATAATGGGGCAAAGGGTGTAGAGCATCTTGTTTACGCTTCGTCTAGTTCTGTTTATGGCGGAAACAAAAAAGTTCCGTTCAGTACGGATGATAAAGTGGATAATCCTGTATCTCTTTATGCTGCGACAAAAAAATCTAATGAGCTTCTTGCTCATTCGTATTCAAAACTTTATAACATTCCGTCCACTGGTTTGCGGTTTTTTACTGTTTATGGGCCTGCAGGTCGCCCAGATATGTTCTATTTTTCGGCTACCAAAAAACTTGTAGCGGGTGAAACAATAAAAATCTTCAATTACGGCAATATGAAGCGTGATTTTACATATATCGATGATATTGTCGAAGGTATTCTTCGTGTTATGGGTGGTGCGCCAGAGAAAGTAACAGGCAATGATGGACTGCCTGTACCGCCATACGCAGTTTATAACATTGGTGGTGGACAGCCGGAAAATCTGCTTGATTATATTTCGACATTGCAAGAAGAATTGGTTCAGTCTGGTGTTCTTCCAGAAGATTATGATTTTGAGGAGCATCGTGAGCTTGTAGGGATGCAGCCCGGAGATGTACCAGTGACATACGCAGATTCTGAGGCATTGGAGCGCGATTATGGGTTTACTCCAAAAATCGGGATAAAAGAAGGTCTGCATAAGTTTGCCGAATGGTATAAATCGTATTATTGTAAATAACCTAGGAAAAGTAATGAATTGCGAAGAAAAATTCGTACAGATATATAGTAAAGAGCCGGATGGTATTAGTTTCAGTCCGTATCGTATATGTCCAATAGGTGCGCATAGTGATCATAACCTTGGGAAAATTACGGGACTTGCGATAGATAAAGGTATTCATATTGCGTATCGTCCGAAACAAAATGGTGTTGTTGAAATGGCTTCTTTGCAATTTCCCAAAAGGGCGCAATGGCATATAAAAGAAATTGGCGAAAAAACTGGGGATTGGGCTGATTATCTGCGAGGAGCGACTTGGGCATTAAGCAAAAATCACATGCTATCTGTCGGGCTTTGCGGAGTAATTGAAGGTTCTCTGCCAATCGGCGGATTAAGTTCGTCAGCGGCTGTTATTTTGGCTTTTTTGAACGCTCTTGTAAAAGTAAACCAAATCAAATTGACTGCGCAGGAACTTATTGATATTGCCTTTGATGCGGAAAAGAACTATGTCGGTGTGAATGTCGGAACTCTTGATCAAAGTTGCGAGGTTTTGTCGCGGGCAAATCATCTTTTGTATCTGGATTGTGCGGATAATCGATACGAACTTATTCCTGAAAATCCTAAAATGAAGCCATATAAAATTGCCATTTTTTTCAGCGGTTTGGAACATAGTTTGGCAGGCTCAAAATATAATATGCGTGTGGATGAGCTTAGGGCAGGTGTTTATGCGCTTCAAGCTTTTGCCGGGTTAAATTACGGCAAGTTTAATCAGGCTAATGCAAGGGATGTAAGTTTTGATATCTACCAGACTTACAAAAGTAAATTACCTGCTCCATGGGCAAAAAGATGCGAACATTGGTACACGGAGTTCCAGCGAGTAGAAACCGGTGCAGAAGCTTGGAGGAACGGTGATTTAGAGACATACGGGCGGTTGTCGTTTGAGTCTGGGTGGAGCAGTATACACAATTGGGAATCGGGTGCAGCTGAGCAGATTAAGCTTTATGAAATTATGACAGAAACAAGCGGTATTTATGGCGGAAGGTTCTCTGGAGCTGGATTCAAGGGTTGCTGTATGGCGTTGATAAATCCAGATAAAGCAGATGATATAGCAGCAGAAGTTGAGGAAAAATATTTATCCGCTTATCCAGAGATGAAAGGGAAATACAGTTTTCATCTATGTAAAAGTGCAAACGGTATAGGGGTAGATTTATGAAATGTTTGATATTAGCAGCTGGCTATGCGACTCGGTTATATCCTCTTACAGAAAACTTCCCAAAACCGCTTTTGAAGGTTCAAGATAAAACGATACTTGATTGGCTTTTGGACGATATTGATAGAAGTGGTTGTGTAAATCAGTATGTAGTAATTAGTAATCACAAATTTGTCAGTCATTTTGAAAAGTGGGCTTCGGAACATACTTTACCAATTACAGTTTTGGATGATGGTACAGAAAATAACGATACTCGGTTGGGTGCTGTAAAAGACATTCAATTTGCAATCGATAAATTATCGCTTGATGATGATTTACTTGTAATTGCAGGTGACAATCTTTTGGATTTTTCCTTACAGGGATTTATAAGCTATCATAAAAAAAAGGGAACTTCGTGTATAATGCGGTATTGGGAGTCTGATATAAATAAGCTTCACAAAACTGGTGTAGCTGAAGTTGACGAAAATGACAGAATCATCAGTATGGAAGAAAAGCCGGCAAATCCGAAAAGCAATTGGTGCACTCCGCCATTTTATATTTATCGAAAAGATGATGTTAAATTTGTAAAAAAAGGTATAGAATCAGGTTGTGGAGTTGATGCTCCTGGTAGCTTTATAGCTTGGCTTTCGGCGCAGACTACAGTTCATGCGTATGAAATGCCTGGAAAGCGTTTTGATATAGGTAATTTAGCTAGCTACGAGGAAGTACAGCGGATATATCGCGGTATAGAGAAATAAGAGAGGAAGAAAAAAATGAATATTGCAGTTGCAGGAACAGGATACGTAGGTTTATCGTTGGCAGTGTTGTTGAGTCAGCATAATCATGTTACAGCTGTGGATATAGTGCCAGAGAAAGTAGATAAGATAAATAAATGGGAATCTCCTATACAGGATGATTATATCGAAAAATTTATGACGGAGCATAAAGAACGCGGTTTGGATTTGACTGCTACGACAGAGGGGGCTTCTGCGTATAATTCTGCTGATTTCGTCATAATTGCAGCCCCGACAAATTATGATCCACAAAAAAACTTTTTTGATTGCTCTGCTGTGGAATCGGTGATTGAGCTTGTGCTGTCGAGTAGTAAAACAGCCATAATGATTATAAAATCAACGATTCCTGTTGGTTATACAGAACGTGTACGGGAAAAATATCATACAGACCGTATTTTATTTAGCCCAGAATTTTTGCGCGAATCAAAAGCTCTTTATGATAATCTTTATCCAAGCCGCATTATTGTAGGTTGTGATGAGGTTTCGCGTTCTTCTGCTGAGAAATTTGCGCATCTTCTTCAGGAAGGGGCAGAAAAACCAGATATTGATACTTTGTTTATGGGTTTTACGGAAGCGGAAGCAGTGAAGCTTTTTGCGAACACATATCTGGCTCTTCGCGTATCATATTTTAATGAGCTTGATACTTATGCCGAAATAAAAGGGCTTAATACACAGGATATAATAAACGGTGTATGTCTTGATCCTAGAATCGGTTCGCATTACAACAATCCTTCTTTTGGTTACGGTGGTTATTGTTTACCAAAGGACACAAAGCAGCTACTTGCGAATTATGCTGATGTACCTGAAAATTTGATTCAGGCAATTGTGGAAAGTAATAGGACGCGAAAAGATTTTATTGCTGACCGTGTTTTGGATAAAGCTGGTTATTATACGGCAAGTTCCATGTGGAATGCTGAAAAGGAAAGACCGCTGACTGTTGGAGTTTATCGTTTGACGATGAAAGCGAACAGTGATAATTTCCGGCAAAGTAGTATTCAAGGTATCATGAAACGTATAAAAGCAAAGGGGGCAACAGTTATCATTTTCGAGCCTTCTTTGGAAAACGGCACGACATTCTTTGGTTCCTTGGTCGTCAATGATATAGAAAAATTCAAGAGTGGTTCTGATGCAATAATTGCAAACCGATATGACAGTATATTGGATGATGTGAAAGACAAAGTTTATACACGAGATTTGTTTAGAAGAGATTAGATATAGTAATTCGTAGCATTTTTTGAATATATGGCGCAAAACTGTAGAAAATTTTTATTTACCAACACAGAACCGGGGTTTTCCCCGGTTTTTTTTGTGTCTAGAACGATTCGTGTTATTTGCGGAAGGTAATGACGGTAACATTTTTCTTGTCAAAAAGTATAAAGAGTTATAAAGAAAAGTAAAAACTATAAAGAGGGAGATTATGCAGAATCCATTTATCACAACATTCAGCAAGAATCCAGAAACATCATATATCTATACAGAGAAAACAAATGAAATTCTTAGTGATTTTTCTTATGAAAATCCATCTGAATCTGTGTATAAAATAACTGGAGTACGCGGTTCTGGTAAAACTGTTATTCTTGCAAAAATAGAAGAGGAACTCAGAAAAGAGGAAATGTCAAAAAAGGGATGGCTTGTTTTTGATATTAACCCAACTCGGGATCTTCTTAATCAGATTGCTTCTATGCTTGTAGAAGAAGGATTTGGGAAGAATCGTAGCAAGAATAAAAGTTTTATTGTTTCTGCAAGTGTTCTTGGAACAGGAGCAGGAATTGGGATTTCTTCGAACGATGTTTTTTTTGATATCGGTGTCGAGATTGAAGAGATGCTAAAGCAGGTTCAAAAAAAGAATAAGAAAATATTTATCGGAATTGATGAAGTTTCCAAAACAAAAGAAATGATACAGTTTGCTTCTGAATTTGGAAAATGGCTCAGAGCAAATTATCCTGTATACCTTGTCTG
>JAEEGL012299302.1_pt1 | contig 18043 bp, 15 predicted proteins | sample 9134231 | NCBI WGS metagenome assembly JAEEGL01 (sample SAMN16246548, study PRJNA631951) | gut metagenome | biome: gut microbiome; feature: rumen; material: fiber-attached | host: Bos | place: Iran: Karaj | collected 2018-10 | reverse complement strand
TCACCGAAATTACCATTACTATCGATTTCAAAACATTCAGATAAACTTCTTGTATAACCTAAACCTTGAATAGTACTATCAAAGTTAAAATCATTTGTATGACATACTTCTAATACTTTAAAGATTTCATTCTTTTTATTAGCAGTAATTTGATTACTATATAAAATAGCAATTAATGCTTTAGCAATTAAGTGATTCTTATACTTTTCAGCAACTTCATCATCTTTACTAAATATTCTAGTTAACTTTAATGCTCTTTCCAAAATAGGAATTTGACTATGTTTATCACATTGTAACATGATAGTTAAGTCATCTAAATTTAATAAATGAAAAGGTATATGTAACTCATGGTCAGTTTCTTCTTGTACATTACTTGTTATAAATTTATAACTATAATTTGGATTTAATGAACTTAAATTACAGAATGCTGTTTTATATTCACCATAAGCATCAAAAATAAAAATATTAGCATTGTAAGAAATAAGTTTTGGATTAGAGAATATGTTTTGAACTATTCTAGCTACACCACAAGATTTACCTGAACCAGTATTACCAAATACTGCCATATGGTTAGCAAATAAGTTATTAATATCAGCACAAACTTCATAACCTTTATAAATTGAAGATGCCCCAACTTTAAATGTTGTTTCATCATAAGTACCAACAATAGCACTCAATTCTTCAGGTTTAATAGTTCTAATAACACTATTTAAAACTGGCTTTCTAATAACACCACTCACATATTTTCCATCATGAAACTCTCCTAAGAATCTAATCTTGATAGTTTCATCATTAACTTCTTCTACTTCTCCTAATATTAGTTGATCTGGAGCTTCAAATACAACGTGTACATTCATTAAATCTCCCATCTCTTCAGCAGATGCAACCGCTTCAACATGGGCTGTATTATCAGCTATAAATTTGATTTTACCAAACATGGCAACCACCTCTTCTATCTTCTCATATAATATATTATCATATTTCGCAAAAATATAAAACAAAAAACAAAAAAGAAGATTAAAAATCTTCTAAAAATTCAAACCTGAATTTTGTTCTAAATTTTGTAAGTGTTCTAAATATTTTTTGTGTTTCATATAATGATAATTACTTAAATAAACTCTTTCTTCTTCAGGAACATAAATATAACCAGTTCCTTTAAAGTTTTCTTCTAAAGGTTCTTTAACTTTACTAGAATCAAATACATCAATATATTCTAAATCAGGTCCACCATTAGCAAGCCAATCGTAATAATCTACCATCCCACGAAGATCTCCTTCTTTTGGTTTTTCCATATGGACATAATTAGGGTTTTTAGCTCTTTTAGTACAGCCAGCATTATATAATGCTGTTTCTACATCTACATAAGCTAATCCTTCACAAACATCTTGCATCTTAAAACCATTAGCAATTTCAATCAAACTTTTTTGGGCCACCTCGCCAAAACAACCAACGCCAAAACTAATCGTTCCATCATGATAACAGAAAAGATGAATGCCTTGATCTTCTAAGGATAATAAATATTCACTATTTTCGGGGCTTAATCCATCAGCAAATAATTCTATCCAAGCTTCTTCATTTTGGACATCACTTACCATAAAAGTATAAATATTTTTATCCCACAAAATACGACAAGCTGGTAAACATTCCGTCATAATAAACTTTTCTGCATTTGCTTCTACATCTTCCATAGGTGCTGCCATAACAGGAGAATAATTTTCGCTAGTTGGAAGGATACCTAATCTTTTTGTTTTTTCTTCTAAATATCTTTCGTTTTCTTCTCTATTAGCTCTAAGCATTTCTTCTACATTAGAATTATCTTCCATACACATCACCTATTCTATAAAGATTATACCATAAAAAAAAGATAAGATTATCTCTTATCTAATTCTTTATGTAAAATTTCTTTAGTCATTACAGGATTTGCTTTACCTCTTGTGTTTTTCATAACTTGGCCAACAAAGTAATCAAACAGATTATCTCTTCCACCTTTATATAATTCAATCTGTGATGGATTTTCATCAAGTATTTTAACAATTAAAGTAGTAAGTTCACCTTCATCACTAATTTGCGCATTATCTTTAGAAATAAAATTCTTTGGTTCTTTCTTTTCTTCTAAAGACTTACTAAATACCTCTTTAGCTTGCTTAGAAGATAAAAGACCACTATTAATTCCTTCAATAATTTGTTTTAACATATTAGGAATTAAATAGAATTCAGAAATATTTATTCCTTCTTTGTTTAACTCACCAATTATATTTACTGTAACCCAGTTACTAGCTACTTTAGGATCAATACCTAATTTAACACATTCTTCAAAGTAATCAGATATTGCTTTTTCTTTAACTAAAACAGTAGCATCATAATTACTTAAATTATATTCTTCAATATATTTTTTCTTACGATCCATAGCAAGTTCAGGAATTGATTTTTTTATTTCTTCTATCCATTTTTTATCTAATTTAATTTTAGGAATATTAGGTTCTACAAAATACTTATAATCAATAGCATCAGCTTTAGTTCTCATATGTATTGTAGTTCCTGTATCTTCATCCCATCTTCTTGTTTCTTGTTCTATTTCAGTATCATAAGTGCCATTTTCTTTAGCAGCAGTTTGTCTTTCTATTTCATAATTAATAGCATCTCTTACGCCACCAAATGAGTTAACATTCTTTATTTCAACTTTAGTACCCCAGTTATTAGGATCACTTTCATCTAAACTAGCGTCCATAATAGAAACGTTAACATCACATCTAATTTGACCTTTTTTTGAATCTGCTTCAGAAATACCAGCATATTGATAAACACTTCTCATATGTTCTAGGAATAGCACTGCTTCAGAAGCACTATGAATATCAGGCTTAGTAACCAACTCTAATAGTGGTACACCTGCTCTATTGTAATCAATATTAGATGTTGCATAAAAGTGATCTAATGAAGCAGCATCTTCTTCTAAGTGGATATTATCAATTCCAACTCTAAAAGTAGAACCATCATCATAAGATACATCAACATAACCACCCATACCAACACAATCCTCAGGAGGATTTTGTGTTATTTGATAGTTCTTAGGCATATCTGGATAATAATAATTCTTTCTTTCAAAATACACATATTCTGGTTGACGACAATTTAATATTAAACTTGCCATCAAAGAAAGTCTTAAACACTCTTTGTTTAATACTGGTAAAGTACCAGGAAATGCCATATCTAAAGGTCTTACATTGCAGTTAGGAGTTTCAGAATATTGATTTCTAGCAGCACTAAATACTTTGGAATTAGTTTCACTCATCTCACAGTGCATTTCTAATCCTATTTTAGCTAAATACTTAGTCATGGTGCACCTCCTTAGCAATTTGATTTTTATAATCCATTGCACCTTCAAGTGCATATGCAATATTTAAAACATTCGCATCATCATAACAATTACCAGTAATATTAACACCAACAGGTAAACCATCGATAAATCCATCTGGAATAGTAATAGATGGGAATCCACCAAAATTACCAATTTGTAAATGTTCTTCTAATGCAGAAGTATTATCATCCAAAATATCTAAAGAACCATCTAAATGTTTTGCTACTCCTGTACCAACAGGTAAGATAACTGCATCATATTTTTTAAATATTTCTTTCCATCTATCTACTAATAATCTTCTTACTCTTTGAGCATTTCTAAAATATCTTTCTTGGTTTTCTTTTTGTAATACATAAGAACCAATTATAAATCTTCTTTTAATTAAAGGACTAAATCCTTTAGTACGATGATCTTTCATCATACTAATATAATTATCTCCTTCACCTCTTGGTCCAAAAATAATACCAGTTAAATTAGACATATTAGAAGTAGCTTCCGCACAAGATATAACAACATAAACAGAAGCTAAAGCATTAAGTAATTTATCATCTACTGATACTTCATCAACTTTCATTCCTAATTCTTTACATTTATCTACTGTCTTATAGAAATTATCTAAATGTTCTAATATTTCTTTATTTTTGTATCTTTTCTTATCAACGATTTCTTTAATATAGCATAATTTTTTACCTTTAACTTTACCATCCAAAGACTCTAATAAATGAATATCTTTAGAATCCCAGCTAGTCATGTCGTTTTCGTCAATACCTTTCATAGCATCAACTACGATAGCAGCATCCTCGACATTACGAGTTAAAACTCCTAAAGTATCTAAACTTGATGCAAAAGGAAATAATCCATATCTAGAAATCATTCCATATGTAGGTTTATATCCAACAATACCACAATAAGCAGCAGGTTTTCTAATAGAGTCTCCAGTATCAGATCCTGTTGCATAAGGATATACTCCAGCAGCAACAGCAGCAGCTGAGCCAGAAGATGAACCAGAACACATACGAGTTAAATCCCATGGATTTCTTTGAACACCAGTATGTCCAGTAGTACCAGTACCACCCATACCAAATTCATCCATCGCTGTTTTATTTACGAATATTGCTCCAGCTTCATTTAATTTATCTACAGCTGTAGCATTAAAGAATGGAACATAATCTTTTAAAGTATTAGATGATCCAGTACTTAAAACATCTTTAGTACTATAATTATCTTTTAAACCATAAGGAATACCAGATAATAAATTATCAGTTACTTCCCCACCCTTAGCATCATCTAAGATAGTTACAAAAGCATTACATTTATCTTGAACTTCATGACTTTTTTCTATAGCTTCTTTAACAAGTTCATCACTAGTTACTTTACCGCTCACTAAAAGTTCATGTAATTCTTTGATACTTTTATCCATATAACTCATTAGTTTTCACCTCCAACAACACGAGGTACAACTATTTCTCTATCCTCAACATCATCACTATTACGAAGTAAGTCTTCTATTGGAACACTTTCTACAACTTCATCTTCTCTTAATTCACAGTAGAAATCATCTAAACAATGAGTCATTGGTTCAACATCACTTATACCAGGTATTTCATTAATTAAATCTATATTATGGTCAATAATATCAAATTCGTCTAAAACCATTTTATTCTCTTCAGGTGTTAAACCAATTAATAGTTTGTTAGCATAATCATCTACCATTTCTTTAGTAAATTTACTCATGATTTCACCTCATTTAAATCAACATAACTATTATAAAGTATTTTAGCACATTTTTGTAGACTAAATAACAAAAAAAACACACTTATAAAAGTGTATTTATTCATGTTTATCATTAGGTAAACTATTAACAATTATATTATCTATACTAAGATTACTAACATCATCTTGTTTAGTATCATCTAAAGGAACAGGTTGCTCTATTGTTTCAGCCGGTACTTTAACATTTTGAGGCACTTGTTCATTCGTACTATCTAATACTTCTTGATGCGAAATGGGACATTCAACAGTACTGCTATTATTAGAATAAATACGAGTAGCAACCCTATAAGATATAAATAGTTGATAAGTAATTAAAGGAACAGCTAAAAACAAAGCAACAGGACTTATAAGCAATAAAATTACTAAAAAAATGGTTGCTATAACTAAAATCACACCTGAAGTCTCATTTTTATATGTCTTACCTAAAAAATATGCACGACAAAATGGAACCAAAGTCAAAAAATTAAAAGAACCATATTTTTTCTTATAACCAAAAAGCAATAAAATGGCAGCGACGACATAGCAAATCAACAAAACATATGAAAAATAAAGACCTAAATAAGCAGCTAAATACATAGTTAAAAACCATAATAGTATCAAAAAACCTTCTAGCATTTATATCACCTATCCTAATTTAATTATACAAAACCCAAGAAAAAAACACTATATTTAAATATAGTGCTTTACTATTTATCAAATTTAATTCCTAATTCTTTAAGTTGTTCTTTAGTAATTTCTGAAGGACTTCCCATTAGTTGATCCATACCAGAAGAAGACGTTGGAAACGCCTGAACCTCTCTTAAGTTTGGTTCATCTTTAATTAACATCAATATTCTATCAATACCAGGTGCCATCCCACCATGTGGAGGGCACCCATATTTAAATGCTGTAAATATTGATTTAAATCTTTCTTCTACTTCTTCTCTTTTGTAACCAACCATTTCAAATCCTTTAGCTAAACTATCTAAATCATGGTTTCTTATGGCTCCTGAAGCCATTTCGCAACCGTTACATACAAAATCATATTGGAATGCTAAAACATCTTCTAAATGGTCTTTATCATATTCAGTTTGTGGAAGACTGAAAGGGTTATGACAAAAATCCCATTTACGTTTTTCTAAATCCCACTCAAATAATGGAAAATCTTTAACAATACATAATTCTAATCTATCTTTATCAATCAAATCTAACTTACGTCCTAATTCCATTCTTATCTGACCAGCATATTTTTGTGCTATCTTTTTTATTTTGTTAGCAATAAAGAACATAACACTATTTTTCTTCATACCAAACTCTTTAATTAAATCTTGTCTTTCACTATCAGTTAAGAATTTATCTATCGGTCCTTTTAAAGATCCATCTTCCATTAAAGTTAAATAACCAATACCAGGCATTCCAATTTCTTCAGCATACTCTACCAATTCATTAAACCAAGAGTTTGGTTTATCACCAATATCATCTACAACAATAACTTTTATTGTACTCTTTTTAAATGGTCCAAAAGATGTATCTTTTAATACATCAGAAGCATCTTTAATAATTAATGGGTTCCTTAAATCAGGTTTATCTGTACCATAACTATCCATTGCTTCCTTATAAGTTAATCTCCTAAAAGGTTTTGAGCTAACTTTCTTCTTACTAAATTTTGTAAATACATCATAGAAGATATCTTCACCAAGTTCTAAGACATCATCTTCTGTTACATAACTCATTTCTAAATCTAATTGATAAAATTCTAAAGTACGATCAGCTCTTGCATCTTCATCTCTAAAGCAAGGAGCAATTTGAAAGTACTTCTCTACTCCACCAACCATTAATAGTTCTTTATAGATTTGTGGAGCTTGTGGTAAGGCATAGAACTTACCTTTATATAATCTAGATGGAACTACAAAATCTCTCGCCCCTTCAGGACTGCTTGCCGTAAGTATTGGTGTTTGTACTTCCATAAATCCTAAATCATACATTTTGTTTCGCAAAAAATGCAAAACATCACTGCGTAATTTAAGCATATCTTTAACTTTACTATTACGCATATCTAAATATCTATATTTAAGTCTAACATCTTCAGAAGCTTCCTTACTTGCTTGAATTACAAAAGGTAATTCATGTAATGAAGGACTTAACATTTCTAATTCCTCTACAAGTAATTCCACTTCACCAGTTGCTAACTTATCATTGTAAGTTTCTTCACTTCTTTTTCTTACAGTTCCTGTAACTTTAATAACGGATTCTTTAGCAAGTCTTGCAAATATTGAATCATCGTTAGAAACAATTTGTAATACGTTTGTATTATCACGTAAATCCAAAAACAATACACCACCATGGTCTCTAATGTTTTGAATCCACCCCGAAACTGTAATTCTTTTATCTATCATACCGGCATCGATATCTTTACATAAAACGGTATGATAAATGTTTGTTTTCATTTATAACACCCTCTTCTATTTGAAGATATTAGAAGTCGCAATTGCCAGGTGTTCTAGGGAATGGTATTACATCTCTGATGTTTTCTACACCAGTTAAATAAATTAATAATCTTTCAAAGCCCATTCCGAAGCCAGAATGATAACAACCTCCATATCTTCTTAAATTGATAAACCAATCTACTGTGTTTGTATCAACATTTAAGTCTTTACAACGTTTCATTAATTTATCATAATTTTCTTCACGTTGGCTTCCGCCCATTAACTCGCCAGCACCAGGTACTTCTAAGTCAACAGCAGCAACCGTTTCATTATCATCATTTAGTTTCATATACCAAGCTTTGATATCTTTTGGCCAATTAGTAATAAATACTGGTCCATTAAAGTGTTCAGTTAAATATTTTTCATGTTCTTTAGCGATATCTATACCATAAGATGGTTCAAATTCCCATTTAACTTTAGCTTCTTTTAAAATATCAATTGCTTCTCTATGAGTAATTCTATTAAATTTACTGTTAACCAATTTTGTTAACTTATCTCTCAAACCTTTTTCTACGAACTCGTCGCAGAAATTGATCTCTCTCTCACAATTATCTAGGACATATTTAACAACATATTTAAGCATTGCTTCTTCTACATCCATTAAACCTTCTAAGTCACAGAAAGCTATTTCTGGTTCAATCATCCAGAATTCATTAGCATGTGTCTTAGTATTAGAATTTTCTGTTCTAAATGTTGGTCCAAAAGTATAAATTTTCTTAAATGCCATTGCAAAAGCTTCACCATGTAATTGACCACTACCAGTTACAAATGCTTTTTTACCAAATAAGTCTTTTGACCAATCAATTTTACCTTTAATCTTTTCAAAATCTAAAGTTGTAATCTTAAACATTTGATCAGATCCTTCACAATCTGCTGTTGTAATTAAAGGTGTATGTACATAAACATAATTATTATTTTGGAAATAATTATGAATAGCTTGTGCAGCTACACTACGAATTCTAAAAACAGCTTGAAATAAATTTGTACGTGGTCTTAAATAAGCTTGTTCTCTTAAGAATTCTCTTGTATGTCTTTTTGGTTGAATTGGATATTCAGCAGGACAATCTCCCAACAACTTAATATCTTCTGCTTTAAGTTCAAATTCTTGTTTACCTTCACTAGGTACAACTTCTCCTGATACTTCTAAAGCGCAACCAACTAATAGTTTTTGAATATCATCAAAATTCTTTAAACTATTATCATAAACTACTTGTAAGTGTTCAAAATAAGTACCATCACTAAAATCAATAAAACCAAATTCCTTTTGCTTACGATGGTTTCTTATCCAACCACAAATAGTAACTTTTTTACCTTTATAATCCTTTTCAAATAAATCTCTAACATCCATCTTACTCACCCTTACTTTAAATTCATATCTAAATAATCATCAATTTCTGCTTCTTTAACCATTGTTGTTTCTTTTGTTGCATTATCTTTAACTTGAATTTCACCAGCTACTAGATCTTCACTATTTAAAATAATTAAGAATTTAGCACCTAATCTATCAGCTTGTTTAAATTGACCTTTTAAACTACGACCAGTTAATTCAGTTTCAACTCTAAATCCATTCATTCTTAAATCTTGTGTTAAAGCCATAGCATATTCTTTTTCAGTCTCATTAACATACAATACAAATGCATCTATATCATTTTCAATTGGTAACTTAATCTCTTCTTTGTCTAAAGCTAAAACTAATCTACCAATACCACAAGCAAATCCTATACCAGGAGTTTCTGGTCCACCTAAATTGCTTACTAAAGTATCATATCTACCACCAGCAGCAATTACATTATTTGAACCAAAATCCTTAACAGTAGCTTCTATTTCAAATACTGTGTGACAGTAATAATCTAGTCCTCTAACTATTCTAGGATCTACTTCATATTCAATATCTAATACATCTAAATAGTTTTGAACATCTTCAAATCTATTTTTAGATTCTTCATTTAAATAATCTAACATTACTGGAGCATTCTTAAGTAATTCATTATCTGCATCTACTTTGCAATCTAGAATTCTTAAAGGATTCTTTTCTAATCTTTCACGACAATCTTCACATAATTCATCAATATGAGGCTTAAAATAATCAATTAACACTTTACGATAATTATTTCTAGATTCTACATCCCCCAAAGAATTAATCTTTACTTTAACTCCTTTTAATCCTAACAATTTAAAAATATTTACAGCAACACTAATTACTTCTGCATCCATAGCAGGATCACTACTACCTAATACTTCTACACCAAATTGTGTTAACTCCCTATCTCTCCCAGCTTGAGGTCTTTCATAACGATACATTGTACCATTATAGTAAAGTTTAACTGGTTGTATAGGATCTCCATACATTTTATTCTCAATATAACTTCTTACAACACCAGCAGTTCCTTCTGGTCTTAAAGTCATATTTCTTTCTCCACGATCGACAAAATCATATGTTTCTTTAGTAACAATATCTGTAGTATCTCCTACACCTCTATGAAATAATTCACTACTTTCAAAAATAGGTGTTCTAATAAATCCATAGTTGTATCTAGCCATCACTTCATCTACTACTCTAGAAACATATTGCCATTTCTTAACTTGTTCTCCGTACAAATCATATGTACCTTTTGGTTTACTTATCATACTATATCCTCCTAACAAAAAAAGTACCCGAATAATGTAAGGACGAATTGCTCCGCGGTGCCACCTTACTTTACCTAGGTACTCTCAAAAACTTAATATATCGCTTTAATGCGTTCTTAAATCAATGAAAGGTGTTTTTCATATATCATCCAATGAAGCATTCTCAGCTAGTTTTTAGCTTCTCTCTGTAAAATTCATAATATATTACTCGTCTTTCTTTAAGAAATCTAAAGGTATTTTACTATTTTTTTATACTTTAGTCAACTCTTACTATTCCCACGTTACAGTACTAAATGATACTTCTTCATAATCATTATTTATACTTCTACCAGTATAAACATAAATACGCATGTAACCATTTTCATTTAAATCCATTTTAAATGCTGGATTAGTCTTTTTATCATGTTCCATTTCAGTAAAATATAATTGAACAGGAGTTGTTCCTAATATTACTTTTTCTTCACCACTATAATCAATAAAGTGTAATCTCTTATCTGCACGATCTAAATACATAATCCATTTTTCTGTTTCATACATATTGGCAAGTCCTGCTTTTGTAAGTAATGGATCTCCATCTACTGTATATACTTTATAATTCATAAATGTTTCTTCACCAACAGTATTTTTATAACCAGTCTTCAAATAATAAGTCATATTACTGTTCTCCCAAACATCATATATAACTTCATCGAAATCCTCAGAAACCTTTATATTTTTCTTTAAATTATATACAAACCATTTATCATCTTTCATCATAATATAATAACCAGTATCTATATCATAATTAATTGATTCATATTCAAATGGTAATACTTCTTTTATTTCACCATTTTTACTTAAATTAACAATACCCCATTTTTTAGTATCATCACTCTTAACAACAATATCACCATTATCAGCAATACGTGCAATATCAAAATCATCAATATATTGATATTTAATATCACCATATTTAGCAAGTAATCGATTGTTTTCAATATCATAAATATATATCAATCTATTATATTGAGGACTTCCATATTCTACTTTTTGTTCAAAAGAATCATCTATAAATCCATATTTCTCAGCGTAAGAATCAATTACAGGTTGCTTTTCTACTCTATATAAAGGATCAGTATTTCTAATATTATATTTATCATAACCACTAAATGCTTTATTACAAGCACCACCAGTATTAATGCATTTATAAGTACCTATTAGTTCACCTTTATTGTAGTAATAAATTAAACTCTTATATTTATCTAGATGTTCAATATTATCTGGAACTGGATAGTCTGATTCAGGAAGTGGTAATCCATTATCTTGTGCTTCAGCTTTTTGAATTGGTTTCCAGAATGGAACAAATTCTTCAGTCTTAATAGATGTTCTATCATAAATACGATATACATAACCTATACCTAAATACTCTTTAACTTCACCATCACTATATTTATGTCTTAAAGGTAACATAAATATTGGATTTTCACCCTTCGTATACAATATATAATTAACAGCAAATATAACTCCCCAAATGATTAAAAAGATTAAAACACCTAATTCAATTAGTTTCTTTTTATCCATCTTTTTTGGTTCATTATACATGTTATCATTATTTGAATTATTATACATATTATAATTGTTATCCATACAACCGACCTTCTATCTTAATATATTTTAACACAAAAAAAGAAAGATAAGAATACCTTTCTTTATATTTATTCAACAACTATATTACTAGACTTCAAATAATAATTATTATTATCTCCTAGTTTAAATACATGTCTATAATAAACTCCTTTATTTTTAATTACTTCATCAACTAAAATAGGTGTTTCTTGTGTTTTATAGTTTTCACAATACTCTTTAGAAAAATATTTAGTACAATCATCCATTTGATCTAAATTAACTTTAATATAATATTCATAAATATATACTTCATCATTATATTTAGTAGCTTTATCTATATAAGAAAAAGAAGTACTGTAAGAAGTATAAGGTGTCTCATTACATAAATAATTAACTCCTGTATTGCGACAATCTAAACCTCTATATTGAATATCCATAAAATTAATATCACGATCAATATTAAACAATTTCTTTTTATATTCATTCATTTTAGCATTATTAATAACTCTAACATTACAAGCTTTATTAGAATTAAATCTAATACCTTGAGCAGCTTCACAATATATCTTAACATTAGGTATATTTACTACATAAAAGTCTTGTTCTTTCAAATTAACTAAAATGTATTTAATAATTGTTTCATCATCAATAGTTTCATTATCTAAAGAAGCTTTTCTTAAATCATCTTTTTGATTAACAATAGAATATAGATTTTGAATTAATTCACTATTTTTATCTACTTCTTTTTCATTAATCAAAACTTCAGTATTATCAGTTTTTAAAACTTTACTAACAATCACAAACAACAATAATAAAACTAATAAAATTGAAATAATTGTAAATATAACCTTTTTCACCAATACCACTCTATTCTATATTTTTGAATCTATAATTATTGTTGCTGGCCCATCATTAAGTATTTCTACTTTCATATCAGCGCCAAACACACCTCCATAAGTTTTAACATGTTCATTTAGTTTTTTATTAAATAATTCATACATAGGTAAAGCTTTTTCGCCACCTAATGCATTTATATAAGATGGGCGATTTCCTTTTTTTGGATCTCCATACAAAGTGAATTGACTTATCGATAAGATTTCTCCACCAACATCTAAAACACTTTTATTCATAACATCATTTTCATCTTCAAAGATACGTAAATTAACTACCTTACGGACCATAAAATCTATATCAGCTTCTGTATCATCGTGTGTAAAACCTACTAATACATTTAATCCTCTATCTATCTTATTAATGAGTTTACCATCAACTGTCACACTACTAGATAATACTTTTTGTACAACACATCTCATTAGTTAATCCTTCTTTCTACTTCCTTAACATCTGATAAAGATTTAAGATCACTAATAAAATTATTTAATTGATTAATATCTGTTGTTTTAACAGTTAAAGCAAAAGTAGTAGTATCTTCATCTTCAAAAGTATTAACTGATTCAATGAAGATTTCTTTTTGTGATGCTTTAGTAATTATCTCCAATAATTGGTTTTTACCTTTAATAACAGTAACTTTTATATCAGTTAAATAGCTACCATCTTTATTATTATAATTCCATTGAACATCAATTAATCTTTCTGTATCTTGAACATTAGGACAACCTTTTTTATGAATTTGTACACCATTACCTTTTGTAACAAACCCAACAATATCATCGCCCTTAACTGGTCTACAACATTTTGCAATTGTAACCAAAATATCATCAGTACCAGCAACGATAATATCACCTTTCATTGCCCTATTAGGAACAACATGACTACCTATAGCTTTTCCTAAATACACATCTATAACATCTTTTTTGTCTTCAAATACTAAGTTGATAATATAACCAGCCGTAAATCTTAAAGAACCAATAGATAAATAAATATCTTCTAAGTTTTCTAAATGTGTATCATTACAAATCTTTTCAATATTTTTATCATTTAAGACATCACCAAAAGAAAGTTTTCTTCTTCTTACTTCTTTTTCTAACATCTCTTTACCAAGATTTATATAATTAATACGATCTTGTTTACTAAAGTAAGACTTAATCTTATTTTTAGCTTGACTAGTTTTAACAAAATTCAACCAATCTTTCTTAGGATTAGGTTCTTTACTTGTTTGAATTTTGATAATATCGCCATCATTTAATTCATAATCTAATGGAACAATTTGATCATTAACTATTGCTCCAATTGTTCTATCCCCTACACCACTATGAATACGATAAGCGAAATCTATTGGTGTAGCACCTTTAGGTAATTCCATAACATCACCTTTAGGAGTAAAACAATATATCATTTCATTTAAAATTTCATTATTTAAATTATTAGCAAATTCTGAATCACTTTCTGTACCTTGGTTAGCTTCAATGATATTTCTAAACATCTCAAGTTTTTGTTCCATCATACCTTGAATCTTAGCAGAACCTTTTTCTTTATAAGACCAGTGAGAAGCAATACCTTTTTCAGCTATCTCATCCATCTCCCAAGTTCTAACTTGAATTTCAAATAAGTGACCATCAATACCAAATACTGTAGTATGTAAACTTTGATACATATTTTCTTTTGGCATTGCTATATAGTCTTTAAATCTATTTGGCATTGGACGATATTTAGAATGAATAAGTCCAATAGTTAAGTAACAATCTTGTTCTGTATCAACAAAAACTCTTAATGCTAAAATATCATAAATATCTTCAAATCTCTTACCATTATCCATTTTGTTATACAAACTATGAACAGATTTAACACGTCCTTTAATTTTAAAGTTAATTCCATTCTCTGTTAATATTTCTGAAATGCTATCTTTCATTTCATTTAATAGATCATTTAATTCTTCTCTAGAACCTTCTAGTTTTTCTAAAATATCGTTATAAACATCAGGTTTAGTACATCTTAAGCAAATATCTTCTAATTCACTTTTAACACTATTTATACCTAATCTATGAGCAATAGGTATTAAAACTTGAGTTGTTTCAATAGCTTTTGCTTTTTGTTCCTCAGGTGGTAAAGCATAAATAGTTCTCATATTATGTAATCTATCAGCTAATTTAATAAATAAAACTCTAACATCTTCAGATAAACCAACTAATACTTTTCTTAAATAAGCAGCAGAACTATCTTGATCATCTTTTAATTCAAGTCTATTTATCTTAGATATACTTTGGATAATTTTCGTAATTTCAGGTCCAAAATTGCTTCTAATTTCATCTAATGTAGCATTACCATGATTGACTGTTTCATGAATTAATGCTGCAGCAATTGTTACATAATCACAGTTTAAATCTAATAAAATATTAGCAACTTCTAATGGATGAGAAATATAATCATCACCATTTAATCTTTTCTTGCCTTTATGTTTTTCTAAAGCAAATTCATAAGCTTTATTAATTGTATCTATTTCTTGTTCCGATTTAAAAACTTTAACAAATTTAGCATATAATTCATCATAAGTAATCGGATCAACATGTTTTTGATTCATTATTATACCTCCTAATTATTACTTTTTAATTTCGGTAATTCTAATTCTTCGTCTTGCTTTCTATGAGACATATGATACATCTCAACAAGCTTTGTATTATCAATATTTAAAATATCATCAACAATATCAGCTAATGTAAGGTCTTGTTCCTTTTTCCAGGTGTTATTCGATAATACAGTCCAAATATCTTGTTCCGTAATATATTTAATTTTATTTCTTATTAACTCTTTCTTTTTACTACGTAAAGCAGGCAATACTCGAGCATATAATTCTTTAACAGAACCAAACTTAATATCGTCCATAAAATCACCCTTACATCACTCATAATTATAACATATATATTTTCTAAATAAACCGTTAAAGCAAGAAAAAAACAAGAAATTTACTCTTGTTTTTATTTATATGCATACAAATCTAAATATGAAATTAATTCATAACCTTGATGCCATTTTGTATATTCTTTATTCTCTACTATTTCTCTATTATTATTAGTACCAGCTATTTTATAATAAGTACCATTTTCTTTAATAGCTTTCTTTTCAAATACTAAAGTATTATTTTCCATTTTATAGAAATTAGTAGTTTGAACAGAACCAGTAGGTTCACTATTTAAATAATAAAAATCATTATTTTCTTTGTTAAAATATATACCTCTAAAAGCAAATACTTCACCAACTTTAACAATAGATTGGCTATTACTATTATAAGTAACTATTAAATACTTATACCAATTGCTAGTATCAACATAAACAATTAATAACTCTTGTACACCATCACCATTAATATCATAGAATACATATTTGTTAGGAGAAGATGTCCAACCATTTAAATAACTTTCATATTTCTTTTCTAGAATAAATGATCTATAAACTTCGTTAATATCTCCTCTATTTTCTCTATCTTTTAAGATCTTATCCATTTTTTCATCTAATTTAGAATTAATATAAAAATCTTTATTATAACTATTACTCATATTTAATAAATCATTTTCTATAGAACCAGCACTAACGTTTTTATAATTAACACTAACTAAAGTATCTTCATAAGTTTCTTCGATTGCTTTCTTTTTAGAAGTACAATTATCTTCAACCTTAATCAAACAACTTAAATTAGTATAGTAATTAGTTCCTTCATCTATTTCACTAATAAACCAAGTAGCTTTTTTAGTTTCAACTTCATACATTAATTTTATTTCTGCCTCAATATATTTTCTTGTCTTCTTAACAGTTTCATCTTGAATATATAAAATTAATATTTCATTATCTCCTTGATTATTATAACTTAATACTAATTCTGGTGTTCCATTTTCATCAAAGTCAATTAGAGCAGCTTGTGTTTTAGTAGATCCTCTAAGTGTATTAGCTGTAACTAAGTATTCTTTATACTTATCTCTCCATACAGCTTTATCATCAGTTTCTTGTGGTTTTTCATCTTTACTAGCAGCACTAGCAAAAACAACTATCAAAACAATTAGAACAATAAATACTAAAAAGCCAATAATTCCAACTTTTACCCAATTGATTTTTTTCTTATTTGGATTTTCTTCTTCTCTTGATTTAGATCCATCAATAAATTTACTCATCTCTTCACCTCTTAATATCTTGATATTGCATCATAATCATCTATTTGATTTGCAACTAGTGCACCACCAAGATTTTTATATGGTTCATCTAAATTATCACTATAATCATTTTCTTCAATTAATTCTTCTTCTAACTTTTCATCTTCTATAGTTACATGATAAATTTTTTCATAACCTTGATTTGTTTCTTGACGTATCAAATATTTATCTTCATCATATAACAAAGAATTAACCCCAGTTATTTCACCTAAATTAACTAATTTATTAGTATAACTAAATACATCATATTTAATTTCATCTTCTTCAATACCTGTTTTAACAAGTAATTCAGGAGTTCCATTATCATCAATATCAACCAAATTATATAAACAAGTAAGACCATATTCGTCTCCTACACAATCATAAGTTTTAAGTTGCTCGATATATGTTTCTTTCCAACCCTTATCTCCTTCAAATTGATTAGTAGTTACAATACTTTCTTTTTCTTTCTTTTCTTCATCCTTTTGTGTTTCTAATTCACAACCAGTTAAAAGAATAGCTAATGCAAATAAAATTATAACCTTTTTCATATATACCACCTAACATAATTATACCAATAAAAAAAAGAGATTAGTACTTCTTAATCTCTTCCTTTACATAAGGTAAACCCTTTTCACCATAATAATCTTTAATAAAATGTTCTCTATACTCTAAAAGTTTATCATTTTTAATAGCTTCTCTTAATTCTTCAGTTAATCTGATTAAATATCTAATATTATGAATAGATAATAATCTAGCTCCTAAAGTTTCTTCAGCTACAATTAAATGTCTAATATAAGATTTTGTATAACCCTTACGGCAAGTATAGCAATCACATTCTGGATCTAAAACACTTAAGTCTTCTTTATACTTAGCATTTTTAATATTGTATTTACCATATCTAGTTAAATAATGTCCATGTCTAGCTAATCTCGTTGGGCTTACACAATCAAAAATATCTATTCCACGACAAACATTTTCTACTAAATCAATTGGATCACCAACACCCATTAAATATCTTACCTTGTCTTTAGGTAGATATTTAGTAGCATAACTAACCATTTTATACATAGTTGGTTTATCTTCACCAACACTAGTTCCACCAATACTATAACCATCAAATCCTATTTTAACTAGTT
>JAEEGL013768398.1_pt1 | contig 18044 bp, 17 predicted proteins | sample 9134231 | NCBI WGS metagenome assembly JAEEGL01 (sample SAMN16246548, study PRJNA631951) | gut metagenome | biome: gut microbiome; feature: rumen; material: fiber-attached | host: Bos | place: Iran: Karaj | collected 2018-10 | reverse complement strand
ATGGTTCCCATGGTTCATCGTTGCAGCTAACATCGTAATCGCTGTTGTATCTGATATGGAGTCAGCTTTTGCAGCTCTTTCAGTTACAGGCAACTTCTCAGGTGCTTGGTGGGCTTCAAACGAAGGCGTATTCATCTATGGCGGATGGTGGAACATCGTTAACGCAATCGCAGGTGTTATCAATATATTCTGTATGACAGGTTGCGTTCACCTTTACACATCTAAGGACAAGAATCATGCTGATATGCTTTGGCCTGATATGTGCGTATGGTTCATCGTAGCTTATGATGTTTGGAACTTTGAGTACACATACCTCAACCTTCCTACACATTCATGGTACTGCGGTGTTGCACTTCTTCTTGCTCCTACATTTGCTAACGCATTCTGGAACAAGGGTGCTTGGATTCAGAACCGTGCTAACACACTTGCTATCTGGTGTATGTGGGCACAGGTTGTTCCTGCATTCCAGCTCAGCTCTAAGTTCCAGGCAGCTCTTCCTTCAGTATACGGTGGAGCAACAGAGAGAGGCATTTCTACAATGGATCTCTATGAGAAGGCTATCGCTCTTTTCAATCAGGGACAGGGCAAGACAGCAGCTGCTGGACAGGCTATTGCAGAGATGGGAATTACAGCTAACCCTACAGCACAGGGCGTTGTTGCTATCCTTTCAATCGTAGCTAACGTAATCTGCATTACTGAGATCATCAAGAGATCAGTTAAGATGGGCAAGAACCCATATGCAAATGAAGTATTCACAGACACCAAGGACTTCCAGATCGCAATGGAGAGAGCAGAATAATGGATAATGTAAGAGTTATAGAGGTTAAAAGAAGTATTTTTGAGAGCAATGACAAGGATGCTGAAAAGCTCCGCGGAGAGTTAAAAGAGTCTAAGACTTTTTTGCTCAACCTTATGTCATCACCGGGATCAGGTAAGACAACAACACTTACCAGAACTATTGAGCTCCTCAAGGATAAGTACAGAATTGGCGTTATGGAAGCTGATATTGATTCCGACGTTGACGCCAAGACTATTGCAGCAACAGGAGTAAAGTCAATTCAGCTCCATACTGGTGGAATGTGCCATCTTGATGCTGATATGACAAGACAGGGAATTAAGGCATTGGATACTGCAGATGTTGATTTCGCAATCCTTGAGAATGTTGGAAATCTTGTATGTCCTGCAGAGTTTGATACAGGAAGCTCTAAGAATGCTATGATCCTTTCAGTTCCGGAAGGACATGATAAGCCTCTTAAGTATCCTCTTATGTTCTCTATCTGTGATGTTGTACTCATTAATAAGATCGATGTAATGCCATACTTTGACTTCGATCTCGAAAAGTGTAAGGAGAATATATTGTTCCGCAATCCTAATGCCAAGATCATTCCTATCTGTGCTAAGACAGGAGAGGGCATGCAGGAGTGGGCTGACTGGCTCTCAGAGAATATCGACAAGTGGAACAACTGATTTTATTATGCATGAATTAGGCGTTGTATTTCACATAATTGATGACCTTACAGAACTCAGTAAGGAACAGGAAATTGAGAAAATTCATACAGTTACGATTCAGCTTGGTGAGGTTTCGGGAGTTGTTCCTGAGCTTCTTACCGATGCATGGAGATGGGCTGCGGACAGAACTGAAATCCTCAAGGCGGCAGAACTCGTTATAGAGACGCTTCCCGCTGTTACTTTTTGTGAGAACTGTAAGAAGGAATACGAAACTGTCAAGCATGGCAGGATATGCCCGTATTGCGGAAGTGATAAAACGTATCTCCTTAAGGGAAATGAGTTTATGATTAAGGAAATTTCAGCTACTTAATTCTTTTAAGATTAACTTAATGAATTAAGTAAGAGAAATTAAATTAATTAAATTTCATCAAGAATTTAAGTTTATACAAATTTTATAAAGTATTTCTAAAGAAGCTAGAATGCAGATGCAGTCTAGCTTCTTTTATTTATTAAAGTAAGTGAGAAGCTTGACCGCTAGTCAAAAATATAGTAAAACTTTCTTTATCATACGTTTGGGAGATATTAATTTTAGGTATATTTGCGGGGGCAATTAATATATCTTTTAGGGTTAGTATTTCTGATAGGGAGAGAGAATATGTCTATATGTTTAACCGGGGGTCTGGTTCTTAATATCTATACTTTCATACTGGCGCTTATGCTGTTATTTTTTCAGGAAAACGACCGCAAATCCCACTCTAATAAAGCATTTATTAGGCTCCTAATGATTGTGACAACACTGGTTGGAGTTTCAACTATGTCAGATCTGGCTGAGCTTTTAGGCGAAAACTTTATTATTCTGCATAGATTTTGTACGCTTTTTCTTTTTGCGTGTGATCCCTTTGGCTTTCTGTATTCACTTAAGTATATTGATTCATATACTGTATACGGCGACAAGAAAAAGAGGCAGTTATTTGTCAATTTTATAAGATGCTATGCGCTTATTAATTTTGCGACAGTTCTTATCTCCGAGATTTTTGGACTTAACTGGTTTTACTATTTTGTTGGAGCAGAGTATCAGAGAGGTCCGCTCTATCTTGTAAGGGGACTAATGCAGTTTATGGTTTGTCTGTCAGTTATGGCATACGTTATCATATTCCGAAATTGCATCATTCCGACATACAGACTGCCAATTATAGTATTTCCTTTCCTGGTTGCTTTAGGAGGACTTCTTCAGATATCTGTGAAACATTTGCATATGGAGTATGCGGCTACAGTACTTGCCTGTCTTATACTTCTTTTCTATGTTCAGAGAAGAGATGTCAATCTTGATTATCTCACCGGAGTAATGAACAGAAGAGGACTGGACCTTGCAATGAAACGCGCAATTATTGAGAGCAAGGAAAAAGACTTTGCTGCGATTATGATTGATGTTGATTATTTCAAGACAATAAATGATAAGTTCGGACATAAAGCCGGAGATGAAGTACTTGGATGTATCGCTGATGTGCTCACTGCTTCTTTTGAAAAAGACGATGTTGTAGGAAGATTTGGTGGTGATGAATTCTGTATCATTACTAAGATCAACGACATGAAAGAACTTAAGCGTAAGGTAAGAAATATAAAGGACTCTGTTGCATGTATCGACTGGAGCAACAAAGGAGAAATCGATCTTACTATCAGTACCGGAGTCGCTGTATATGAGCATGAGAGCGGAATGAAGGTAAAGGATTTCCTTGAGTACATCGACAGAAAGATGTACAAAGAAAAGCTTGAACATCACCTCGAAGAGCGTCGACACACGGCTTCTAAGACTTTTTTACCTCTTAATTTATCAAGTTAAAATAGTAAAAGGACTATAAAAACTGAAAATAACTGAATAGTTAGGTCTTGACGAAAATAATAAAAACAATTATTAATTAGAAGATACTTTTTTGAGAATAATATTTTCCTAATATATATTCAGAGGGGTAATTAGTAATAATGGCAACAGAAAAGACAACAAAGCAGGCGGCTGCTAAGAAAAATTCACTTCTTATCGTAGAGTCACCCACTAAGGTTAAGGCAATCAAGAAGTTTTTGGGTGCAGGCTACGAAGTGGCAGCCAGCAATGGTCACGTTCGTGATCTTCCTAAGAGTACAATGGGAGTAGATATCGAACATGACTTTGAGCCTAAATATATAACAATCAGAGGAAAGGGCGACGTACTTGCTGCACTCCGTAAGCAGGTCAAAAAGGCTGATAAAGTCTATCTCGCAACCGACCCTGACCGCGAAGGTGAAGCTATCAGCTGGCATCTTGTATCTGCGCTTAAACTGGATGAGGCAGATGCAACAGTTCAGCGTGTTACCTTCAATGAGATTACCAAGAATGCTGTAAAAGAGGCAATGAAGCATCCAAGAGATATTGATATGAATCTTGTAGATGCACAGCAGGCCAGAAGAGTTCTTGACAGAATGGTGGGATACAGTATTTCACCACTTCTTTGGTCCAAGATTAAGAGAGGCTTGAGCGCAGGCCGTGTTCAGTCAGTAGCACTTCGTATTATTGCTGACAGAGAAGAGGAAATTGACAATTTCATTCCTACAGAGTATTGGACTCTTGATGTAAATCTTTTGGCAGAAGGCGAGAAGAAGCCTTTAGTAGCGCACTATTACGGCACTGAGAACGAGAAAAAAGAGATCAGCTCCAAGAAGGAGATGGAAGAAATCTGCGCAAGCCTTAAAGGTAAACAGTTTAAGGTAAGCGATGTCAAGAAAGGTGAGAGAACCAAGAAAGGTCCTCTTCCTTTCACAACATCAACAATGCAGCAGGAAGCTTCAAAGGCACTCAATTTCTCCACTCAAAAGACTATGAGAGTTGCACAGCAGCTCTATGAAGGAATCGAGCTTGGCAAGCAGGGAACTGTAGGTCTTATAACATACCTTCGTACAGATTCCACAAGAGTTTCAGACGAAGCCGTTGCTTCAGCAAATACTTATATCAAGCAGAACTTCGGAGATGAGTATCTTGCAGAGGGCGCTGCTTCCAAGAAGAATGATGTGAAGATTCAGGATGCTCACGAAGCAATCCGTCCAACATATATTGAGAACACACCTGTTATGGTAAAAGAATATCTCTCCAGAGATCAGTTCAGACTTTATCAGCTTATCTGGAGAAGATTTATGGCAAGCCGCATGGCTCCGGCAAAATATGAGACAACATCTGTTAAGATCGATGCCGGTGAGCACAGATTTACAGTTGCTGCTTCCAAGACTGTTTTTGATGGCTTTTTGAATGTTTATACTGACGAAGATGATCAGATCGAGAAGAATGTTCTGATGAAGAATCTCGACACAGATACAAAGCTTAAGTTTGACTCTTTTGACTCAGCACAGCATTTCACTCAGCCGGCTCCACATTATACTGAGGCTTCACTTGTTCATGATCTTGAGGCACTCGGAATCGGAAGACCAAGTACTTATGCTCCTACGATTTCAACTATTCTTGCAAGACACTATATCACCAAGGAGAACAAGAGCATTTTCATTACTGAGCTTGGACAGGCAGTTAATAAGATGATGCGCGATGCTTTCCCTCAGATCGTTGATGTAAACTTTACATCCAACATGGAGGCACTTCTTGATGGAATCGCAGATGGCGATGTTAAGTGGAAGACTGTAATTGAGAATTTTTATCCTGATCTTAACAAGGCAGTTGAGGCTGCTGAGGAAGCACTTGAAAAAGTACAGGTGCAGGATGAAGTTACAGATGAAATCTGTGAGTGCTGTGGAAGGAACATGGTCATCAAGTATGGCCCTCATGGTAAGTTCCTTGCCTGCCCGGGATTCCCTGAGTGTAAGAACACAATGCCTTACTTCGAGAAGATTGGAGTTGCGTGTCCTAAGTGCGGAAAAGATATCGTGCTTAAGAGAACACGTAAGGGCAGAATGTACTACGGATGTGTTGGAAATCCGGAGTGTGACTTTATGTCATGGCAGAAACCTGTCTCAACAAAATGTCCTAAATGTGGCAGCATGATGTATGCAAAGGGCAATAAGCTTGTTTGCAGCAATCAGGAATGCGGCTATATAGGCAATAAAGAGGAAAAGACAGAATAACTTTAAAATAAGTTTAAATTACACAGAGTTTTTAGAAAATTTAAGTGTTTTTTCATAATTGTAGGCGCTTTATTGTTTGAAGCGCCTATTTTTTTATGCTATGATAACAATAGCGTAGGGAAGAAATGTGCGAATTACCGATAATATCTGCCCGCCGTTTAGAATAAACACAAAGGAGAGATGCAATGAGTAGTGTACAGCTACTGGATAAGACACGAAAAATAGGAAAGTTATTGCACAACAGTAATTCCGGCAAAGTTGTTTTTAATGATATATGCCGTGTACTGTGTGACATTTTATCCTCCAATATGTTTGTCATCAGTAGAAAAGGCAAGGTTCTTGGAATTGGCGAAAGTGCAAACGTTGAATCCTTAAGCGACCTCCTTGTTGACAGTGTCGGTTCTTTCATCGATCCTATGCTGAATGAAAGACTATTAACTATTCTTTCTACCAAAGAAAATGTAAATCTTGAAACTCTTGGCTTTGAGGGAATAGATTTTTCAAAGTTTCAGGCAATAATCACACCGATTGAGATAGCAGGTGAGAGACTTGGAACACTTTTTATCTACAAAACAGATGCACCTTATGATATCGATGACATTATTCTTTGCGAATACGGAACAACAGTTGTCGGACTCGAGATGCTAAGAGCTGTAAATGAAGAGAATGCTGAAGAGAGCAGAAAGCTTGCAGTTGTAAAATCAGCAATCGGCACACTTTCTTTTTCAGAGATGCAGGCTATCATTCATATATTTGATGAGCTTGATGGAATGGAAGGCGTACTTGTTGCCAGCAAGATTGCTGACAGAGTTGGAATTACCAGAAGTGTTATTGTAAATGCTTTGAGGAAGTTCGAGAGTGCCGGAGTAATAGAGTCAAGATCTTCAGGCATGAAGGGAACATACATCAAGGTTACAAATGATGTGGTCTTCAATGAAATCAAAAAGCTGAAGGCAGAGATGTGACAAGAATCGTGCAGTAAATACATGATTCCGGTGTGTAAGCGACTACAATCAAAAATACCAGCTGCATCATATTTTTCGCTATGTTAGGGTATAAGCACAAGGGGCTAAGATACCGATAAATATAATACAGGATGGATGAAGATGAAGGGATTTATCATACAGGGTAAATCTCTTCTTTTTTTCGTTTTATATATCTTGTATTTTTTTAGGCGGAAGGCACAATATCAAGTATATTTTTCTTGTATTTTAGCTAAAATAATTTTATTATTAATATAATAAGATTAATGTGTCTTCTTATATCCATTTGTGAGTTTAAGGAGGTAAAGATGTTCAATAGCGGTGTTTATGATTATATCAATGTCCTTGATAAAGCAGCCGATGCTTCATGGACCAGAAATGAGATAATTGCCAATAATATTGCGAATATTGATACTCCTTACTATAAACGACAGGATATCAATTTCGAAGATGAGCTTGAGAGTGCTCTTTGGAGAAACAGATTTAAGTCAATGGATCAAAGAGTAAGAGAAATCCAGGATGAGAAGCTTGGCGGAAGAGTTGTCAATGACTACTATGGTTTCTCCTACAGACTTGATAAGAACAATGTGGATATAGATACAGAGAATGTAATGCTTGCTGCCAATCAGATCAAATATCAGGGCCTGATGGCAGGACTTAAGAGTGAGTTCTCGAACCTTCAGTCAGTATGTAAATCATCATAATGGTTTTAGTGTGTAACTTGGAGGGAATAATATGAGCAACATTTACGATTCTTTTAACATTAATTCTTCAGGTATGACGGCTCAGCGTTTCAGAATGGATATCATTTCTGAGAATATTGCAAATGCCAATACGACCAGAACAACAGATGGAACACCTTATGTGAGAAAGGTTGTCAGATTTGCAGAGAAAGGTACGCAGACTCCTTTTTCAAAGATCTTTCATGAGAAACTTGATCATTTCTCAGGAAGAGGTGTAAAGGTTGTTCAGGTTCAGGACGACACCTGGACTCAGATGAATATTGTATATGATCCATCACATCCTGATGCTGATGCGAATGGTTATGTTACATATCCTAATGTCAATACAGTTACAGAGATGACAAACCTTATTGATGCCAGCAGATCCTATGAGGCTAATGCAACTGCATTTAATGCCAGCAAGAATCTTGCCACCAGGGGACTTGAACTTGGTAACAGCTGATAATTTGGTTTGATAGTTCTTTGGGAGGGAGCTTATGGCAACACCGGATATTGCGCAGCTTAGAAATGTAACGTCTCAGGTTATTAAGGCTGCTGAGGCCAGTAAAAGCCCGGTACACAATGTTCTTGACGTGCAGGAGGATACTGATAAGTTTTCCTCTATTTTCGCAAGGGCGATGGAGAATATCAACACAACAAATGCGTATCTTTCTGATGCAGAGAATGAGGAAATCAGGTGGGCTCTCGGACAGACCGAGAACACACATGACCTCACAATAGCTTTGCAGAAAGCGCAGACAACACTGCAATACACTATTGCAGTTCGCGATCGCGCTCTCGCAGCGTACAGAGAAATCACTCAGATGCAGATATGAGCGATATAGGGACTGAGTAAATGCAATCTCATGCTTGCATGAGAGATTGCATTTATGATAGGACCGAACGTACATGAGGAATAAAGAAATGCGACCGAAGAGAGCATTTCGAGTTCCGAATGGACGTAGCATGACGAGAGCGAAGCGGAGTCATGCGTATATCGCGAAAAAGTAAATATAAAAAAGAGTCATGCGTATATCGCGAAAAAGTAACAATCATTAAGAAGGGGAGGGAGAATTATGGCTGAAAGATTAAGAGCCTTGTGGCAAAAAGTTCTCGATTGGTGGAACCAGTTCACAGCCAAGCAGAAGACTTTGATAGTCGGCGCCGGAACTGTGATACTGCTCACTATCATAATTCTGGTTACAGTTTTGAACCAGCCGCAATATGTACGTTTGGTTCAAGCCAATTCTACCAAGGAAGCTTCCGAGATCAAGGAACTTCTCGACTCAAACTCGATCAATTACAAAATGTCAGATGACGGATTGGAATTCAAGATCCTTAAAAAGGATCAGGCGGATGCCAATCTGCTTCTTGGTGCAAATGACATACAGTCTTATGCCTATAGTATTGATAATGTTACGGAGAGCAGCTTTTCAACTACAGAGTCAGATAAGCAAAAGAAATATGTACTATATCTGGAGAGCAGGCTTGAACAAGACTTTATGGCTAAGTTTGACGCCATAAAGAGCGCCAATATTGATCTTCATATTCCTGATAATGATGGAACACTTATAGGAAATCAGGAGGAATCTTCTGCCTGGATCTTACTTGAACTTGAAGACGGAGCAGATTTTACCGAAGACAATGCAGCCTTTCTTGCAAAAGCCGTATCAGCAGCACTTGGTAATAAATCTACTGATGATATTGTTATTCTTGATACTCAGGGCAATATGCTTTTCTCAGGATCTGAAGATACAGATTCGCCGCGAATTGCCAGCACACAGCTTACAATCAAGTCCAAAGCAGAACAGATTGTTAAGAACGAGGTCAAAAAAGTTCTTCTCGGCACAAAGCTGTACGACAACATAGAAGTTGCCAGCAATCTTGTTTTTGATTTTTCAAACGAAGAGACAGTTGAACACAACTATACACCTGCCCAGGATCAGACACAGGGTGTTCTTTCTCATGAATCTCTTTACAGCGCAGAGAATGTTAACGGCGTAAGCGGTATTCCTGGAACAGATACAAATGAGGATGATGAGACTACTTATGTAACTCAGGATGATACTAATTCAAGTTCATCCATAACTGAGGAAGAAAGAGACTATCTTCCAAACGAGAAGATTACTACCACAACAAATATTCCGGGTGCTATCAAGTATGATGAGTCATCTATCTCCGTTACAGCTATCAATTATGTTGTAATGAAGGAAGAGAACTACGACTCTGCGGCTAACAACGATCAGACCTGGACAGAGTATAAGATTGCTAATACTGAGCCAACAGTAATGGAAGTTCCGGAAGATATGATAAATGTTGTATCTAAGGCGACAGGCATCGCAGTTGAGAACGTTGCGATGGCTGCCTATACACAGTACGTATTTTTTGACAGCTCAGGAAGCAAGATATCAATTACAGATATCCTTCAGATCGTAACTATACTTGCAATTCTTGCACTTCTTGCATTTATCGTTATCAGGAGCATGTGGACCAAGAAGGTTGTTGAAGAAGAGCCTGAACCTGAAGCTCTTTCTGTTGAACAGCTCCTTGAGTCACAGCCTGAAGAAGTACTTGAGGATATTGAAATGGATACGGGTTCTGAGACCAAGAGACTTATTGAGAAGTTTGTGGATGAAAATCCTGAAGCAGCGGCAACGCTTCTTAGAAACTGGCTCAATGAGGACTACGGCCTCTGATATAAAAAAGATTACATTTTGGGGAGTTATTTATGGATGTAGAAGCTGCTGGCGGATCTACCAGTATAATAGAAGGCTTTACGGGGACACAGAAGGCGGCAATTCTTTTGATTGCGCTTGGTCCTGAAAAGTCATCTTCAATATTCAAACATCTGAAAGAGGAAGAAATCGAGGAACTTACTCTGGAAATTGCCAATACGCGAAGCGTTACTTCGCAGATAAAAGAGGCAGTTTTGGAGGAGTTCTATCAGGTTCTTCTTGCTCAACAGTATATTGCTGAGGGCGGTATCACCTATGCTAAAGAGCTTCTTGAGAAAGCTCTTGGTGAGGATAAGGCTCTTGATGTTATCAGTAAGCTTACTGCTTCACTTCAGGTTAAGCCTTTTGAGTTTATACGTAAGACAGAGCCTTCACAGATACTTACTTTCATTCAGGACGAGCATCCGCAGACCATTGCCCTTATTTTGTCATATATGTCACCTGCACAGAGTGCGCTTATTCTTTCTGCACTTCCGCCTGACAGACAGGCTGATGTTGCAAAGCGTATAGCAGCAATGGACAGAACAAGTCCGGACACGATAAAAGAGGTAGAGAAAGTGTTGGAATCAAAGCTAGCATCTTTGGTAAATCAGGACTTCACTATTATCGGTGGTGTAGACGCTGTTGTAGAGATCTTGAATACAGTAGACCGTGCAACAGAGAAACATATCATGGAGACTTTGGAAATCGAAGAGCCGGAACTTGCCGACGAAATCAGAAAGAAGATGTTCGTATTCGAGGACGTTCTCCTTCTCGACGACAGATCTATTCAGAGAGTGCTGCGTGAAGTTGAGAACTCTGACCTTGCTCTTGCATGTAAGGGTGCGACTGAGAATGTTCAGACAGCTATCTTTAACAACCTGTCAAAGCGTCTTGCTGCTATGATCAAGGAAGATATGGACTTCATGGGACCTGTTCGTATGAAGGATGTTGAGGAAGCTCAGCAGAAGATCGTTAACGTCATCAGAAAGCTTGAGGACGCTGGTGAGATCGTAATCTCCAGAGGTGGAGGTGATGAGCTAGTTGTCTAATCTGTTTAAGGCCGGTTATGTAAACTATAACAACACAGAGTCTTTTGTTATAGATTCTAATGAGCTGGCAAATAAGAAAATTGAAGCTTTCCAGGAAATGGAGCTTAAGAAACAACGTGAGATGAATGGGGATGAAGAAGAGTATTCCGAAGGAATGCTGGAAGATGCTGATTTCGTCCCCGGAATTGACATGGAGCAGCTATCTCAGTTAACTGAGGATCAAGAAGAAATGGTAGACAGTTTTCCTGATCCTCAATTTGATATGGAAGCAATGCAGGCTGAGATGGATTTAAAACTGCAGCAGGCTCAGGAGCAGGCTGACGCAATTATAAAGAATGCGCAGGAACAGGCTCAGAGCATTATGCAAAACGCAGAGGAGCAGGGAAGAGCTCAAGGTTACGAAGCTGGATATCAGGAAGGCGTACAGGCTGCAGAGGCACTCAAGCAGGAGATCGAGCAGCAAAGAGGCGACCTTGAAGCTGAATATCAGCAGATAGTAGATGGTCTTGAACCGGAGATGGTAGATGTTCTCACCCAGATCTATGAGCATGTACTTGGTATCGAACTAAGAGATGACAAGGGAATAATTCTTCATCTTTTGAAGACAACCCTTTCAAGAATTGAGCCCGGAAATGACCTGATCGTTCACGTATCATCAGATGATTATGATGATGTGATAGACAACAGAGCAGCTCTTGAAGCTTGTATCACATCTCCTAATACGACAATGGAGATTATCGAAGATCCACTCCTTAAGGAAAATGAGTGCATGATAGAGTCTGACAGTGGCATTTTTGACTGCAGTCTCGGAGTTGAATTATCAGAACTGTCAAGAAAGCTTAAGCTTTTGTCATTTGACCGAGTAAAAAGATAAATTATCGATTTAGTTTGTGGGGATTTTGTTTATGCTTGTATCATCAATAGATTTTTCCAAGTATAAAAAAATGCAAAATGCTCCATTTTATCGAATGTCCGGTAAGGTGGTCAATGTAATCGGGCTTACCATCGAGTCTGCAGGACCTGATGCTAAGCTTGGTGATATCTGCCTTATTTACCCCAAGAAAAAAGATAACGAGACCTTGTCGGAGAGTAAGGGCAAACCTGCAATGGCTGAAGTTGTAGGTTTTAAAGACAACCATGTGCAGCTGATGCCCTATGAGAATACCAGTGGTATAGGAAATGGAAGCATTGTTGAAAACACAGATTCTCCGCTTCGTGTAAATGTTGGAGAGGGACTTCTTGGTAAAACTCTTGACGGACTTGGAAGGATTGACGGAACCAGCTATGGAAAGGGCGTTATGCTTGAGGATGGCATAGCCTATTCCGTTGAAAATCAGCCACCGGATCCTATGACGAGAGACCCTATTTCTGAAGTTATGTCACTGGGAGTTAAGGCTGTTGATGGCCTTTTGACTGTTGGAAAAGGACAACGTATCGGAATCTTTGCAGGTTCCGGTGTTGGTAAGAGTACACTTCTTGGAATGTTTGCCAGAAATACTCAGGCTGACATAAATGTTATCGCACTTATCGGAGAGCGTGGCAGGGAGGTTCGTGAGTTCATTGAACGAGACCTTGGCGAAGAAGGTATGAGGCGTTCAATTGTTGTGTGCGCAACATCTGATAAACCTGCTCTTGAGAGACTTAAAGCTGCCAAGACAGCTACCTCAATTGCAGAGTATTTCAGGGATAAAGGTAAGGATGTCCTTCTGATGATGGACTCTCTGACCCGTTTTTCCATGGCACAGAGAGAAATAGGTCTTGCCAGTGGTGAGCCGCCTGTTTCAAGAGGCTATCCGCCGAGTGTTTATGCTGAAATGCCAAAGCTTCTAGAGCGCGCCGGAAGATCAAGGAAAGGTTCTATCACAGGTCTTTATACGGTTCTTGTTGATGGTGATGATATGAATGAGCCCATCACAGATACAGCTCGTGGTATTTTGGATGGACATATTGTTCTTAATCGTAAGCTTGCGCAAAAGAATCATTATCCTGCAATAGATGTTCTTGCCAGCATTTCCAGGTGTATGTCTGCAATTGCTGATCCTGAACATAAGAAGGCTGCAGGTAAGCTAAAGAATGTCCTTGCAACCTACAATGATGCCGAGGATCTTATCAATATCGGCGCATATAGAAGCGGCGCAAATAAGAACATTGATTATGCAATTTCGAAGATTGAGAGAGTAAATGCCTTTCTTATGCAGGAAACTGATGAGAAGTTCTCTTTTGAACAGATTCGAAATACACTTGTTGATATGTTTAACGACTGATGTTTTATCCGAATGTTAATTACATGGGATGATTTATCATGGCAAGATTTGTATACAGAATGCAGGCAGTTCTGAATATTAAGCAAAAGACTGAGGGGCAGGTTAAGATGGAATTTGCCTCTGCTCAGGCAGAGCTTAACAGACAGCTTGATATTCTGGATGAATACATCAGGCGAAAAGAGGGATATCTCCAGGAAGCGGAGGACCTTCGAAATGCAGAGAGACTGCAGCTTCAGGATATACTGGATAACCAGTATGCCACAGCCCAGATGGATGTTATGATCGCATCCCAGAGCAAAGTGGTTAAAAAGCAGGAAGAAGCAGTTGAACGCGTAAGAGTTAGGCTTACAAAGGCCATTCAGGAGCGCAAGATGCAGGAAACGCTAAGAAACAGAGCTTACGCGGAGTACATAGAAGAAGAAAAACAGGCTGAGTTCAAGGAAACAGATCAGAGAACAAGCTTTACTTATACTCAGAGACAAAAGGAAAACAGTAAGTGATCTAAGCTATTGATACGGAGGAAACAGATGGCTGATACCAATATGCCTGCAGGTGAAGACCCCAAGGCGGTCAAGGCTAAACTTAAAGCGGATAAAAAAGAATACCAGAAACAGCTGAAAGAACAGAGAAAAAGCCAGAAGGCAAGAGCTCAGGAATTTGCCGACAGACAGGCAGAACTCTACGGCGATAATGCAGGTGGTTTTGCTACTATTGTAATTACGTTCCTGATCATTCTTATCTGGCTTATCATCATGGGACTTCTTATTAAGCTCGACGTTGGCGGCTTTGGTTCTGATATTCTTGCACCTATCATAAAGGATGTGCCTTATCTAAACCTTATTCTTCCCGATAGCGTGCTTAAGGAAATGCAAAATGAACCTGTAACAGATGTAAGCACAACTGACAGCTCCGCAGATGGAATTGATTCGCTGGAAGCTGCAAACGCATATATCAAGCGTCTTGAACAGGCGCTTCAGTCAGAAATGGAGATGAACAGCAGCTATGCTTCGACTATAGAGAGGCTCGAAGCGGAGGTTACAAGGCTTGAACCCTTCGAACAGCAGCAGAAAGACTTCTACGAAGAACGAGCAGCTTTCTATTCAAGTGTTGTTTACGGTGACTATGCTCCTGATGCAGCTGCTTACGCATCATACTATGCAATGATTGACCCTGATACAGCAGCCAGGCTCTATGAGCAGGTTGTTGAAAAAGAGATTGAGGACGATGCTATAAAAGCTTTTGTAACAACTTATTCAGGAATGAAAGCCAAGACGGCTGCTGCCGTATTTGACCAGATGGTAAGTGAGAATCAGATGGAACTCGTATCAAGAATTCTTGCTCAGATGTCAACTGAGAACAGATCAGACATCCTCGCAGCTATGGAAAAACCAAACGCTGCCAAGCTCACTCTCATGCTTGAGCCTGATGCTTTAGAAAAAGAATCTCCGCAGGTTACAGGAGATTATAAATAAGATTTAAAAAGGGACGGATCTGAGGCCTAAATATAAATGTAATTTGAACACCATTTTCTTACGAAAAAATCGTCAAATTTCATTTATTATTAGGACCCCAGATCCGTTTATTTTTTCATAATTCTACAGCTTTCTATTAAAAAATGTCCTGATATTTTTAGTTTTTTTCTTTTCCCCTTCTTGTTAAGTTAATGGAATATTTGCCGATATAAAAGGTGAGATTCTATGTATGTATTCTTAGATAAAATTTCAGAAACCCGCATTTACTGCGGGTTTCGTATGAAAGTGATTCAAGAGTCAACCAAGCCCTGCAACGAAGTTGCCTTTAATTGGCTTGGTTGATACATTCTTGAATTTCTAATTCAAGAATGTATGTTCATGAGGATGAGAAAACACATGAACATGAAGTAAAACAAGAAAGGAGGATCTTGATGAGCAGTGCACAGACGGTTGTAGGGGTAATGACCTACATGACAAAGAGCACTGCAGCCACAAGCGTTTCATTTACCGGAAATCTAAAGAAAGACCAGAACGCGACAGGATTTGATGACATCATAAACAATATCGCAAATAGCAAGAACAACCAGTCGCAGGAGGCCAAAATCCAGGGTTCAAAGGATGTGAAACAGGATACTTTAGATAAAGTAAAACAGACTAATGACAAGTTTAAGGCATCGGAACAGGTTAAGACTAATGACAAAAAGCCGGTAAAAACAAAAGAAACCGATGGCAAGGAGGCTGACAAAGAGCTGCAGAACGCCATAGAAGAAGATGGCAAAAAGCTTATCGAAGAGATAGCTGAGATGTCGGATGTTTCCGAAGATGAGATCCTGGCAGTGATGCAGATGCTGGGAATGACAGCAGGAGATCTTCTTAATCCGGAGAACATAATCCAGGTTGTAAATGTTCTTAATGAAAGTGAAGAAGGCGTTAACCTTATTATTGATGACGAGATGTATTCTTCACTGAAAGACATACTTGGTGAAGCTGATGAACTAACCTCTGAGCTTTCCGGACAGTTCAATATAACCGCTGAGGATATAAAGAACGCTATAAACAATAAGGAACCCAAAGAGGTTGAAGACTCTTTAGCAGAGATAGCAACACCAAAAGATGACATTAAGACTGACGAGAAACTTCTTCAGACAAAACAGGAACCTACAGTTGTTATAGAAAAAGAAAGTATTTTCGAAGAAAGTTCTTTTACAACGCAGGAAACACAATCTGAAACACAAAACAGTAATCACAAGAATTCCGACAGTAATCTTTTCGGAAAAGAAAATCAGATAAATATCTTTAACCAGATGGTAAACAACATTCTCGACGCTGCTGAGGCTGTAAACGGAACTGAGACTTTTACATATGCAGACAGAGCCAGAATGGAAGATATAGTAAGACAGATAACCGATAAGATTACAGTTATGACAAGTGCAGAAGAAACATCGATGGAACTCCAGCTTCATCCCGCAAGCCTTGGAAATGTAAACATCTTACTTACAAGCTCTAAGGACGGAATAACAGCTAAGTTTACAGCTCAGAATGAAATAGTAAAAGAAGCAGTTGAGAGCCAGATGACAGCACTTATGCAGAAATTCGATGAGCAGGGAGTTAAAGTCACATCAGTAGAAGTTACGATCGCATCACACGCTTTTGAGCAGAACCTTCAGCAGGAAGATAACGGAGAGGCCTCAAGAGACCAAATGGAAAAAAATAAAAAGTCACTAAGAAGAATCAACCTCGCAGAGATTGATGAGGAGATTGAAGAAGAGATGACACAGGCAGAGATGATCGCAGCACAGATGATGGCTTACAACGGTAACATGGTTGACTTTAGTGCATAAAGAAACCTAGAAAGAGGAAAACTATGGCAGATTTAAGTTCAGTTAGCGCTATCATAAAGGATGGCAAAGTAACCAATCTTGATTCTTCCACTACCAGCTCGACAAACAGTATGCCAAGCGGCTACGACAAAGATGCTTTCATGAAGATTCTAGTAGCACAGATGAAATACCAGGATCCATTGCAGCCTACATCAAATACAGAATATATTTCACAGTATGCTACATTTACTCAGGTAGAGCAGCTTAGCAACATGGCAAACTCAATGTCTTTATCAAGAGCATCAGAACTTGTTGGAAAGACAGTTGTAATCTCCCAGAGAAGTTCAGATACCGGACAGGTTTCAGAAGTTATGGGTACTGTAGACTATGTAACCTACAGCGGAAACAAGGCATATCTTAACATCAACGGTACAAACTACAATATCGATGATGTTACACAGGTATTTGACAGCGACTATACAAATGCTATGGAAGTAGCTGAAGATTTCCAGAAAGCAATCGACAAGCTTCCAAGTAATCTCGACTTTGTAAATGAAGAAGAGCACGGACTTACAATTGATACAATGTACAAGTTCTATATGGAAGAGATGGATGAGAAAGCAAAGAAGATGATGGATCCGACTTACGTAACATCTCTTAAGCAGTATGTAGCAAGAATCGACGAGATAAGAGGAGATGAGTACAGAAGCTTTGATAAGGATTCAACTTCTTCAAAAAGCTCAGAGACACATGCTGAGTAAAAAGATGGAGGAAAAAGGATGATGATGGATGATCGCCAGTTCTTTTCCATCGGACAAGTCCAGGATCAGTACTTAAATCCAAATACCAAAAAAGTAGCGCAAAAACCGCTACCAACCGGAGAAGATTCTTTTGCATCAGTACTAAACAAAATCAGGGATAGTGCCGATATAAAGAGCACAGAGAATACTGATGTTAAATTCTCAAAGCATGCGGTCAACAGATTAAATGACAGAAATATTGAACTAACGCAGGACCAAATGCACAGACTGAATGAAGGTGCAAAAGCAGCCGGAGAAAAGGGAATAAAAGATTCACTTATTCTGGTGGACAAAATGGCATTTATCGTGAATGTACCTAATCACACAGTAGTAACAGCAATGGATCAGACAGAAAACGACAGTAACGTATTTACAAACATAGACGGAGCAGTTATAGCATGATTGGACCGAAGTGGTAAACTCTTTACCATCAGGAAATCATCGATTCCCGACTGACAGAAGGAATCAGGTTGCAGATCGCAACGACTACAGCATCCGTCCAAAATCGAAAACAGGGTTGAAAAAAGCTAAGGAAGTGGTGAGCCTTAGGTGTATTAAAGTCACCCTGGAATCATTCGATTCAGAAAGATGGAGGACTTTGCCTTATGATGAGATCTTTGTATTCTGGTGTAGCAGGACTTCGTACACATCAGACTAAGATGGATGTTCT
>JAEEGL013765883.1_pt1 | contig 18044 bp, 17 predicted proteins | sample 9134231 | NCBI WGS metagenome assembly JAEEGL01 (sample SAMN16246548, study PRJNA631951) | gut metagenome | biome: gut microbiome; feature: rumen; material: fiber-attached | host: Bos | place: Iran: Karaj | collected 2018-10 | reverse complement strand
GAAGGCGAGGGGAGTGATATCTTTTTCTGCGTGGTAGCCTCCGTCCTTGTCGACGTATTCAAAGGTGAAGCTCTTGGGAGGCTCGGTGTAGGCGCTTGCGAGGAATCCGTAAATCGCGCCGAGCATCTTCTGCTTGGCTTCGGCTATTTCGGCTTCTGAAGCGCCTGAGGCGACGAGCGAGCGGAGCTTTACGGCGCAGACCTTGAGGTTTTTGTTGAGAGCCGCGTTCATAGAGCCCGTGTGACTCGACTGATAGGTCTCGTTATAGGCGTCCTTGGGCATAAGTCCGTATTTGCGGACGACGTTGGCGAACATCTCCCACTGTCCGCCGTCATGTACTCCGGTCTCAAGTATGAACTGTACGTTTCTGTCGTCGGCGGGCTTATCAGCGGTTTCGATTATGGACTCAAGGAAGTAATTGCACCTCTCAAACTTATCCCAGAATGCGAGATAGCTCTGACTCAGCTCGAAGCTGTCGAGATTCAGCTCTCTTGCGATGCGCTCTCGTATCACGTTCGTCGCGGCAAAGAGCCAGCAGCGGCCGCTGCGCTCCTGGTTGGTGACGGGCAGAGTTTTTATGTCGATAGAAAACTTCTGCGCCATACGGAAAGCGCCCTTAACGTCGTAGGCGGCGTCGTTAAGATCAGCCTTTGAGAGGGCGAGAGTGGCGAGCCTGCGCTCGTCGCTCCCGTTATAAGCGTCGGACCATTTTTTAATATCGCCGATCTTTATTTCGCTCATTGAGATAGTCCTCCATTCTGTTATTTATTCCGTTAATAATATACTCTCCCGCAGCGGAAAATGTCAAGAAATTGCGCGGGCAAGGACCTTTGACCGCTCTCTGACTTCGGCGCATTCGGAATATTCCGCCGCCTTTTTCAGAATGGAGGCAAGCTCTGCGCAGTCAAAGCCCGCCAGGTCCGGCTTGGCTTCAAGGCAGCATAAAAGCCTGAGCGAGTGCTCCGGCTCGGCAGAGAACAGTGTGTCCTCCACGGCGTCGGACCCCTCCTCAACGATAAGCTCCTCAAGCCGTCCGAAGGGCGCGGAGAAGCGCCCGTAAGGACCTGTATGCCCCTCAAGACTTTCTATATCGGCAATATCGCTTATGTAAAAAAGAAAGCGCTCTATCTCTAACGCCTCTTCGCAGCGTCCGAATTCGTGCTCTGCGTATTCCTCGCTGTCGTAGCTGCATATGCCCTCGACAGTTTCGGACCAGCGTGTGATTATCCTAACGCACTTGCCGTCATATTCTGAAAGACGCATTATCATCAGCTCCTCTTTGTCGTTGCTCGGTTAATGCTATGTAAGGACCGTGCCGAGAGCGTAACCGGCGGAGTCAATCTCTAAGCTTGTTATTGTGCCAAAACGTCATTCGTTCGCTTTGAACAGGATAACACGAACCGCCCGGTATAGGCAATCCCTAATTCACTTGCACAGAAATAATGCGTCACAGCAGCGGAGAGAACGGCGATACGTCGGTAGTGTCAAGATAATTGTGCAAATTTAGTTTGCAGACGCTGTGAATGAAGGCACTTAACCGAAGTCAAATCAACGTTGAAATTCAGAAGCTTTTTTCCAGCGTATAAACTGTTAATAACACCCTCTATCCTGCGAGCGTCTCCGTTTGAATGGGATATAATATACTCCAGCAACTCATCTGACAATGAGAGTCCGGAGCGTGCTGCTTTGTCTATGGCAACCAATCTGCAAGTCGCTATATCGATGGGCTGAATATCTGCACATAAACCTCGATCGAAGTCTGAGCGTAAACTTGATTCAAGAACGGGGAGCTTTTCCGGGTCGACGGAAGCCGTCAATACAACCTGGTGTTTTCTCTTAACACAAGTTCGGATCAGATAAACAAATTCAGCCTGCGTAAACTCTTTGCCCACCAGAATATGAGCATCGTCAATCAGAAGGACATCAGATGACAGAACGCTTCGCCGCCACTCATCTATCTGCTTGGTTTCGATAGCGTTAATCATTTTTAGCACTAATTCATCCGCGGTAACCATAAAAACGGCTAAATCGGGAGATGTCTTATGTATATGCTTATAAATCGCATTAAGCAGGTGTGTTTTCCCAAGACCACTCTTGCTGTAGATAAAGAGCGGATTATTGGTTTCTCCCGGCTTATCTGCGACATCTTTTGCTGCCAAAAATGCAAGCTGATTGGATCTGCCTATTATGAAGTTGTCGAAGTTATACTCACTTACTGGCTGCATCTTGCGACACTCCTCTTCTGCTTCTGAGCACATTATAACACACTCACCTATACTATAAAACGGACAGCAACGACAAAAGTCGGTGGGAGAGCTGAAATGTGCTGTGTAGTTTCTGCATTTTAAACAATCCAAAAACGGCATAAATCATCCGAAATTTTTAACGAGGCAAAAAGCAAGAAAAGCCCGCGTAATTACTGGGAAATCCAGCATTTACGCGGGTTTATCTAACACCGCTCGGTTCGAATCCCTCAAACAAACCCTTCAAAAAAACAATCAGCCACCCCTTGTGGGATGACTGATTGTTTTTGGCGGAGAAGGAGGGATTCGAACCCTCGAACGGCTTTTGACCGTTACACGATTTCCAATCGTGCGCGCTCGACCGGGCTACGCGACTTCTCCATATGCCCCGTGAGTGTTCTCACATCGGTTATTGAATTAAGAGCTTAGTTATTATATAGCGATAATCGCGCAAAGTCAAGAAAAATTTTTTACTGTTCGCAGAGCTCCTTTATCATTCTGACCGCGTCGTCTATAACAGCGGCTGCGGTCGAGCCTGACACCCCGGCAATGAGAGTTTCGCAGCGATTCATCGGTACGAGCACGCGATGCGCGGCGGACTGCCCGACTGCAACTGCCATAGCGGGAGTTACCTCGCCGAGAAGAGAATCGGCGACTACTATACCGACGGGACCGACAATGATATCCGCCGTTCGAGTCCCGACGATGACGGCGTTCTCGCCCGTGGCGGCGCGGCATGAGCCGGCCTTGAGCATATTCCCGGTAGCAATGCTGTTTGTGCCCACGGCGGTTATATCTGCGTTCGGGATCTCCTCGGATATTCTTTTCACAAGCTGACGGCCGAGATTGCCGCCCTGTCCGTCAATAACCAGTATCCTCATTCTCTATGCCTCCGGTATTTTCTGAGCTTATTTTAATATCCTTGCCGGTATTTGTCAATCTAAGCCGATTTCACTTGCATTTTGGAAAAATGTCAAGTATCATAACATTATAATAACAATTCGGAGGTCAGCTATGTTTGAGAGAAATAAGCAGGGCTTTTCAAATACATTCGGCCGTGAGGCTGAGCACGTTTTTTCAGCACCCGGGCGGACGGAGATAGGCGGAAATCACACCGATCACGAGAGGGGCAAGGTCATAGCAGGAGCAGTGGACCTCAGGACGGTTGCAGCAGTTTCGGAAAACGGCGACGGAATTATCCGCGTCCTTTCGGAGGGCTATCCGATGTGCGTTGTCGATCTTTCGGAGCTCAGACCCGACCCAAAGGAATACGGTACGACGGCTTCGCTTATCAGGGGAGTTGCGGCTGCTTTCGCGCAGAAGGGCTGCGAGATACGCGGCTTCGACGCCTACGTTACCTCCAACGTGCTCTCCGGCAGCGGGCTTTCAAGCTCGGCCGCCTTCGAGGTGCTTATTGGGAACGTTATCAACGGACTGTTCTTCGGCGGGAAATGCGACGCCGTCGAGATAGCGAAGATAGGGCAGTATGCGGAGAACGTCTTTTTCGGCAAACCGTGCGGGCTTATGGATCAGATGGCTTCATCCGTCGGCAGCATCGTGTATATAGACTTTGAAGACCAGGCTGCTCCCGCCGTTAAGAAGGTGGATTTTGACCTTGAGTCGGCGGGATACAAGCTCTGTATAATTGATTCGGGGGCGGATCACGCTGCCCTCACCGACGAGTACGCCGCCATTACCGACGAGATGAAGGCTGTTTCCGCTCTGTTCGGCAAAAGCGTTCTCCGCGAGGTGAGCGAGGAGGAATTCTATCTTCGCATATCCGAGGTCAGAAAAACCTGCGGCGACAGAGCCGTTCTCAGAGCAATGCACATTTTTGAAGAGAATAAGCGGGTCGACGGTGAGGCTGAAGCTTTATCGAGAGGCGACTTTGATGCCTTCCTTGACCTTGTGAACGAATCCGGCAGATCGAGCTGGCTTTACCTGCAGAACATCGTTCCGACGGGCGCAAAGGAGCATCAGGAGGTCGCGGTCGCTCTTGCCCTCGCAGCGAGGCTTTTGGGCGGCAGGGGCGCGTCGAGAGTACACGGCGGCGGCTTCGCCGGCACTATCCAGGCGTTCGTGCCGAACGAAATGCTTACAGGCTTCAAATCGGAGATGGAGCGCGTCCTCGGCGCGGGGCGCTGCCACGTGCTCTCAATAAGCAACTCGGGTGGCAGTATGGATGAGTAACGCTGTGAAAAGTGCGGCGCGGATTATCGCCTCTTCGCTTGCCGCCTGCATTATGCTCACCTCCTGCGGAGGCCTGTTTGCCCCGGAGGAAGAGCCTGCGCATAAGATAATTGTCCCACAGCCGGATCTGTATGAAGTAAAGAATATTTCTGCGCCGGAGCCGACTTATGAGCCCGATACGGCGACAGAGCCCGAACCCGAACCCGAGCCAGAACCAGAGCAGGAGCAGGAGCAGGAACCTGCTTACGTCAAGCCGGAGGTGGACAGAAAGAAGATAGCCTCTACCGTGAAAAACAGGCTCCACACTTGGGGAGAGTTCACGGAGTCTCAGCTCACCGTCCTTGAATCGATAAAGGATATTCTTGGAGGATATAAAAAGCGGATAAGCGTTATCGCCTATCCGTTAGACGGAGAGAACGGCTTTTCGTATAATTCCGGCGACGGGTTTTTCTCGGCCTGTACGATAAAGGCGGCTTACGTGTTTTCCCTTTGCCGCTATCTTGAACGCGAGAACTACGATCTCTCAACGATGCTTATGTATAAAGAAAAACACTATCACGAGGGGTCTGGTACGATAAGATATACCGCTTTCGGCTCGAGATATACCGTTGCTTACCTGATAACGCAGGCTCTTTCAATAAGCGACAACGTGGCGTATATAATGCTGCTTGACTATTTCGGAAGAGATTTCCATAACGAATATATGGACGAGCTCGGCTGCGAGAGCCTCAAAACGGGCGGAATGTGGGCTCCGAATGCAACGACGGAGGATTTTGTAGTCCTTTGGAACGAGCTGTACGACTATTTCAGAGAGGGTACGGAGTATTCTGAGCTATACAGGTCGGCATGCACGAATTCCGATTATACATATCTCGCAGAGGGAATGACGCAGTGGGACTATTCCCATAAGTCCGGGCATAACTACGGCTCGAATCCCTCGTATAACGACGTTATACTCGTCTGGAAGGAGAGACCGTATATTTTGGCGGTGTTTACCGCGTCGGAGGGCGATGAAAGCGACAGAAAAGTCGTTGAGGCTGTCGCAAATCTCGTAAATTACGCGCTTTTCAAATGAGGTCATAAAAGATGAAGAAGGAAGAGAAGAAAAAGGCGGGAGCTGCCGGAGCCGCGGCAGCCGTGGTAGCCGCGGCGGGGGTGGCCGTTGCGGGAATGTTCGGTTCTCCTGCGGAGATACTGGAGGACGACGGCAAAAACTCAGCGTATATTGACCGGGCGGAGGCTGAGGAAGCCGCCGCAGCGGGCGACTCGGAGGATACGGAGGACGAAGAGGAAAAGAAGCGCCCCGGCTTGAAAGCCGCTGTATCAAAAAAGCTCTTGAATTTACCTGTTGCAGTCCGCGCTCTCGTGCTTGTGCCTTTGTGGGCAATAGGAACGGCGATACTTTTCGCTATGGGCCTCGTTTGGCCTATGCTCAGTCCGGCCCTCGGAAAAGTGCTCGGCTCAGTAGCACTCGCAGCTCTGGTTTTCGGAGCGATCGTCCTCGGAGCAAAGGCGCTTTTCCCGAATATGCCGATAAAAAAACTGCTAAACCGTAAAACTCTGCCTGCAATCTGTATTGCCGGAAGCGCGGCCGCGCTTCTGGACCTAATCCTTCCGCTTTTTATTTCCGATTATCAGAACGTCCGCAGCGTTATTCAAACGATCATTATGACCTCTGTATCCGGTGCGATCATTGTTTTTCTATCGATCATCCTGACGCGCGGGAAAAAGAAAAAAGAGTCTGAGCCAAAGCCCGTTCAGGAGCCAGAGATACCTAAGGAGATAACGCTTGAGGATGCCGGCGGCAGCTTCAAGATCAAAACAGGCAAATAAACGAAAACGCAGACCGCCGAAAAGCGGTCTGCGTAAATATTTTCACAACTGAAAATCCTCTTCCGAAAAGCCCTCGGTTTTCAGCAAGGCGGGATGAGGCGGCTCGCGGCGAAGCGGGTCGTATTTGAATTGAGGGCAGCGTCCGCCAGAGGACACTATTCCCTTTCTGAGACAGGCGACTTCCCGCTCGTTTATCTTTGAGCCCTTCATGCAGTATGAGCAGCAGGGCTCGATTTTTTTATTGAAAAGCATGAGATCAGCTCCTTTGAATAACATTATAAACCATTCTGTCCTCTTTTTCCAGCCTTTTTTGCCGAAAAGAGTGAAATGCAGAGAAAAATAAGGAAAACCGCGGCGCTTAGCGGCAGAGCGGCCGCAAGGGTAGATCGGAAATCCAGCTCTGACAGACCCTGAACCTCCTCTGCGAGGATGGAAGCGACGCTTTCCGGCGGAGAGAAAAACCTTGATATTAGAAGAGTTATAAGAGCGGACAGGATTCCGTGAAAAAGCTTCCCGATGATATAGGTCGCGGAAGAGAGGCCGGTATCCCGCAGAAAGCTCAGCACCTGGCAGTGTACGGAGATACCTGCCCAGCCGAGCATAAATGCCGCCATTGCGAGCGAGGCGGTTATCGAGTCCGAGGCTTCGCGCAGCCGCCAGACGCCGCCTGTTAGCTCGATTATCCCGGTGAGAGCCGATAGACAGAGCTCCTCCGACAGCCCGAAAATTCCGGAGAGAAGCTCGGCAAGACGCCCGAGTATGCCGGATAGAAATATAAGCCGAGTCAGCACCGTGAAGAAAACGACGAAGCCGCAGATGCCGAGCGATGATGAGAAGGCCTGCGATACCGACGAGACGATAGCCTGAGACAGAGGCTCTCTCTTTTTTGCCGAAAACGAGGTATCGTCCGAGGGCTTTTCGCCCTTTCTGTAGCGTTTAAACAAAAGTCCGATAATAAGCGAGGCGGTAAAGTGCGCGAGATAGAGCACGAGTCCGGCGCGGGCGTCCACGAATATCCCTGCGCCGACCACTCCGAGAATAAAGGCAGGACCTGAATTGTTTGAGAAGGCGAGCATACGCTCAGCCTCGGTTTTCGTTATCCCGCCCTCTGTATACAGCGCGATGACAGTCTTAGCGCCAACAGGGTAACCGCCGATAAAGCCGAGTATGAGGGCGGGGGCGCATTTGCCGCTTACGCCGAAAAGAGGCCGCATAACGCGGGAACACTGCCTCCCGAGCTTATCGGCGAGTCCGTGCCTTACCGTTAGCTGCGAGACGACAAAAAAGGGAAAGAGCGAGGGAATTATCACATTCCAGCAGAGCTCGACACCGCTTCTTGCCGCATCCGTCATCTCAGCGGTGAAAACGCAGAGACCAACGGTTATCGAGATAAGCCCTATAATGGAAAGAGCGTCGTACGCCTTTCCGCGCAGGACTGAAAGCTTCATCTTACAGCGCCCCCTTTTTTAGAGAGTATATGAGGGCGGAGTGCGTAAAATATCCCGTTTCGGCATAGTATTAGCCGAGGTGATCCTTATGAGGAAAAGAAGGACGGTGCGCGCCCTTGAAAAAGCGGCAGAGGTGTTCAGCCTCCCTTCGGAGGCGGCGGGAGTATCGAGGGTAACCATATCAGGAAACTCACGCGCTCATATAGAGAACCACCGCGGTCTTCTCAGCTATGCCGCGGAGGAGATAAGCGTGAATGCGGGCAGGCTGATACTGAGATTTCGCGGCGCGGGTCTTGAGATAGAGGCTATGAGCGATCTTGAGCTCGTTATCAAGGGCGAGATACTGGCGCTGGAGTACCTGACATGAGAAGAGGAAAAAGCATAACGGGCTCGGTACGGGTCGCGGTATTCGGCATATCGGCGGAGAGGCTCATCAATCTCTGCGCGACAAGCGAGATCGCCTTTCGCGGCGTTAAAACGTCAGGCGACGGTGAAACAGAGCTTACGGTCAAGCCCTCCGGACTGAGAAAGCTCAGGGAGCTTGAGAAAAGAGGGCTTCTGTCGCTGAGCGTTAAGGAGAGCTTCGGCATTCCGTATTTCTTCAAAGGACTCCGACGTCGTTACGCGCTTTTCCTCGGTCTCCTCCTCTCCGTAGGAGCCGTATGGACCTCGTCCTTCTATATCTGGCAGATAGAGGTCAGAGGGAACAGAGAGATACCGACCGCCGTCATTCTCTCGGCGCTCAGAGAGGAGGGCGTGAGGCCGGGAGCTTCCGCCTTCTCGGTCGATAACCGAATGCTGGAAAACCGGCTCGTTCTGAAAATACCGAAGCTCGCGTGGATAACGGTCAACGTGAGGGGAAGCACTGCGTGGGTGATAGTCAGGGAAAAGACGGATAAGCCGGTAAGGAAGGAAAAAAGCGAGCTGAGAGCAAAGCGCGGCGGGGTCGTTGTAAAAGTCGTTGTGACTCGCGGCACGGCGACCGTACAAAAGGGCGACACGGTCGCGGAGGGGCAGCTTCTCTGTGAGAGCTTCCCCTGGGAGAACAGGGCTGAAGCGCGAGTGACGGCGCGGACCTGGTACGAGCTGAGCGAGGCAATCCCGGTCTCCTGCGTAAAAAAAGAGTATACCGGGGCGGAAAAAGGCAGGAGCGCAGCCGTTTTCGGAGAAAAAAGAATAAATTTTTGTTTTACGGGTGGAAATCCATATGCCTGCTGTGATAAAATAACGGAAAATAAACGTCTTTCCTTCCTTGACCGAGGGCTTCTCCCAACGTCAGTTTTACGCGAGAGCTTTTATGAGTGGCGGCCTATGGCTGCGGAGCTGAGCGAGAGGGAGGCGGAGGCGATATTAAAGGCAAGGCTTATTTCGAGGCTGAACGGGATGATCGGAAGCGGAAGCGTGACCGACACAGGGTTTGAACTGAGGCGCGAAGACGGGCTATACGTTTTGACGCTGAGGGCTGAGTGCCTTGAGGAGATAGCCGACCTATAGGGTGCGGAGGCAATATGACGGAACAGATACTTAACGTAGACAGGATGGAGCACGTTATAAACGTGTTTGGCTCGTTTGATGAAAATCTAAGGCTAATCGAAAACGAGATGAACGTCCGAATAACGGACAGAGAATCGGAGATAAAGATATCCGGAGAGGCCGAGGACGTGATGTACGCCAAAAACGCCATTGAGGGGCTGATAGCTCTCGCGGCGAAGGGCGAGAATATCGACGCGCAGAACGTGCGATATATAATCGGACTTGTAAAGGCGGGCAACGAGGATAAGATCGACGAGCTCGCCCGCGACGTCATCTGCGTTACCGCGAAGGGCAAGCCGATAAAGGCGAAGACTCTCGGGCAGAAAAAATACGTGGATGCGATAAAAAAGAACGTGATCACCCTTGGCATCGGCCCTGCGGGAACAGGAAAGACCTATCTCGCCGTCGCCGCAGCAGTTGCCGCCTTCCGCGCAAAGGAGGTAAACCGCATCGTGCTTACGAGACCTGCGGTAGAGGCGGGAGAGAGGCTTGGCTTTTTGCCCGGCGACCTCCAGAGCAAGGTCGATCCTTACCTGCGCCCGCTATACGACGCGCTTTTTGAGATGCTCGGCGCCGAGACCTACACGAAATACCTTGAACGCGGGGATATCGAGGTCGCGCCTCTTGCCTATATGCGCGGCCGCACGCTCGACGACAGCTTCATAATCCTTGACGAGGCGCAGAACACGTCCCGCGAGCAGATGAAGATGTTCCTTACAAGGCTCGGATTCGGCTCGAAGATAGTCATAACCGGAGATACGACGCAGATAGACCTGCCGCCCGATAAGGTGAGCGGTCTCAAGGAGGCTGTCAGAGTTCTCGACGGAGTTGAGGACATAGCGATCATGCGCCTTACCGGCTCCGATGTCGTCCGCCACGTCCTTGTCCAGCGGATAGTCGAGGCTTACGATAAATATGAGCACGCGAAAGAAGAATCGCGGCAGAAATTCGATATGCACAGGAAGAAATAAAGGAGAGGCATAATATGGACGTAAGAGAGGCAATAGAAAAGCTAAACGAGCTTGAGCTAAGGGAATTTGCATACAATCACGCAATGGGCATACTCTACTACGACGGGGCGACCGGCGCGCCGAAAAGATCTGCCGAGCCGCGAGGCAAGACTCTCGGAATACTTGCGGGCGAGGCATATAAGATATCGACCGACAGGGAGGCAGTCGCGCTTCTGGACTTCCTCCGAGAGCACTCCGATGAGCTTGACGCGGATACGCTCAGAAGAGTCGAGCTGAGAGAGAAGGGGCTCAAGGAGCTTCGCGCCGTACCCGTAGAGACGTATATCGAGTATACGGAGCTTATGAACGAGGCGGACGCGGTTTGGCACGAGGCTAAGGAAAAGTCGGATTACGCCATGTTCGAGCCTGTTCTGAAGAGGGTCATCGACTTTACGAAGCTCTTCGCCGAGAAGGTCGCTCCGGATAAGAGTCCTTACGACTACTGCCTCGATAAATACGAGGAAGGGCTTACTATGGCAAAGTGCGACGAGTTTTTCGCAAAGCTCAGAGAACGCATAGTGCCGCTCGTTAAAAGAGTAGAGGCCGCCGGCCAGCCGGACGACTCCTGCGCGAAGGTCCTCTTCCCGGTAGAAAAGCAGAGGGAGTTCTCCGATATCCTAATGGCGAAGATAGGAATCCCCCGCGACCGCTGCGCCATCGGCGAGACGGAGCATCCGTTCACCACCGATTTCTCAAGAAACGACGTGCGCATTACTACGCATTACCATGAGAGGGCTTTTTTAAGCTCGATGTACTCCGTCATACACGAGGGAGGTCACGCGCTCTACGAGCTCGGCTGCGACCCAAAGTTCAGCTATACCGGACTCTCCGGCGGAGTTACGATGGGCATACACGAGAGCCAGTCGCGCTTTTTTGAAAACGTCATAGGCCGCAGCCGCGAGTTTATCGGTCTCATTTATCCGGATGCGGCAAGGCTCTGCCCGGAGCTGGGCAAATACTCCGTCGAGGAGCTGTACAGAGCTGCGAACAGAGCAGAGCCAAGTCTTATCCGCACCGAAGCTGACGAGCTTACCTACGCGCTCCACGTTATGGTGCGCTATGATATGGAGCGGCAGATGATAAACGGCGCCGTCGATATGAAGGAGCTTCCCGAGATGTGGAACGCTCTTTACAAGGAATATCTCGGCGTGACCGTTCCGGACGATAAGCACGGCATCCTTCAGGACTCCCACTGGGCGGGAGCGGGCATCGGCTATTTCCCGTCTTACGCTCTCGGCTCTGCCTACGGCGCTCAGTTCCTTGCCAAAATGCGCGAGAGCCTTGATTTTGAAAAGACCGTCGCCTCCGGAGACCTTGCTCCGATAAGAGACTGGCTCGGAGAGCGTATCTGGAAATACGCTTCTTCCAGAAAGCCGGAGTGGATACTGGAAAACGCGATGGAGGCGCCCTTCGATCCGAAATACTATCTCGATTACCTTGAGGGAAAGATGAAGGACGTCTATGGCATCTGATTATATAGAGATAACGAGAACGAGACGCGGCCTCGGCAGGCCGGAGACCGCTGCCCTTGTCAAAAAAGCGGTAAAAACAGCGCTCTGCGCAGAGGGCGTCCGCGTGCCCTGCTTTGTTGACGTTACGCTTACGGACGACGAGACGATACACGAAATAAACCTCTCTGAGCGAGGGATAGACAGGGCGACGGACGTGCTCTCCTTTCCGCTGAACGAGCTTGAGCCCGGCTCCTTCGATCCGGAGAGATGCGAAACGGACTACGGGACCGGAGCCGTTTTACTGGGCGATATGGTGATCAGCATACCCCGCTGCGAGGCGCAGGGCGAGGAATACGGCCACGGGTATAAGCGCGAGGTCAGCTATCTCGCCGTCCACTCTACGCTCCACCTTCTTGGCTACGACCACGTCGACGAGGGACCGATGAAGGAGCAGATGCGCTCGCGGGAGGACGCAATAATGGATATACTCAACGTTAAGAGGTAAGAGATATGATAAGCAAAACAGCGATGATAGCCGTTATCGGCAGGCCGAACGTCGGAAAATCCACCCTTGTGAACGCGATGGTGGGAGAGAAGATATCCATAGTCAGTCCAAAGCCGCAGACGACGAGATACCGCATATTCGGAGTTGCGGAGCGAGGGGATACTCAGCTCGTTTTCGCGGATACGCCCGGCTTTCACAGGGCGAGGAACAAGCTCGGCGAGTATATGGTGAAGGTAGTCGCCGACTCTGTCGCCGACGTTGACGCCGCCTGCCTCGTAGTAGAGCCCAAGGCGAACGTCGGAAGGCAGGAGGAGCTGCTTATAGGGCGAATTAAGGAGCTCGGAATGCCGGCTGTCCTTGCCATAAACAAGATAGACACAGTCCCGAAGGAGGAGCTTCTCGCCGTTATAGCAGCCTACGCGGAAAAGCACGACTTTGCATCCGTAGTACCGATCTCGGCGAAAAGAGCCGAGGGTATCGACATACTTTTCGACGAGCTTTGCAAATTCGCGGCAGAAGGCCCTCAGCTTTTCCCGGACGATATGATGACAGATCAGACGGAACGTCAGATATGCGCAGAGCTGATCAGAGAAAAAATGCTGATTGCGCTCGAAAGCGAGGTGCCGCACGGCGTAAACGTTGAGATAACCTCGTTCAAAGAGAGAGACGACGGGGTGGACGAGGTCGACGCCACGATATACTGCGAAAAGCAGAGCCACAAGGGTATCATTATCGGCAAAAACGGCGAGATGCTGAAGAAAATAGGCGAGGCCGCGAGAGCAGATATGGAGAAGATGCTCGGCGCAAAGGTTTTTCTCCAGACCTGGGTGAAGGTCAAGGAAAACTGGCGCGATTCGGGCGCGAATCTCAGAAGCTTCGGCTTTACGGAAGAATAAACCTTCAATAATCGTCCGCCTCCACGGAAAAGCTAAAGGCGGTGATGATAATGAAGGCGAAAGAGCTCTGGCTCCTGTTTACGAAAACGGGAAACGTACTTTTCTATATAGCGTACAGATTGCTCTCATCATAAAGAAGAGCGGGAGGACCCTTTCTCCCGCATTTTCGGAGGAACCCATGTACATAAAGACGAAGGGCCTCGTTCTGCGCGAATCGCCCTACAGGGAGTCGAGCAGGATACTCACCGTGCTGACCGATACAGAGGGCAAAATAACGGTGAACGCGAAGGGCGCTAAGCGCAAGGGGTCGAAGAATGCCGGCGCTGCGCAGCTTCTCTGCTACTCCGAGCTGACTTTGTTTCACGACAGAGGCAGATACACTTTGACCGAGTCGCATCCCATAGAGCTCTTCGCCGGACTCAGGGAAGAGCTTGAGCTTCTCAGCCTCGGAGTCTACTTTGCAGAGCTTTTGGAAAACGTGTCCGACGAGGATATACCAAACCCCGAGATACTCTCTCTGGGACTCAACGCTCTCTACGCTCTCGCATCCGGCAAGGCTGCGCCGGAGCTGATAAAGGCGGCCTTCGAGCTGAGGCTTATGTGCCTTGCGGGGTTTGAGCCTTCGCTTTACGGCTGCGCGGCGTGCGGGAAGGAGGAGGCGGAAAGCCCGCTCTTCGATCTCACGGGAGGCGTTCTGCTCTGCCGCGAATGCGCATCCGGCAGCATAGGAGAGCGACTTGCGGTATCTCCGTCCGCACTTGCCGCGATGCGATATATCGTGAGCGCGGAGGCAAAGAAGCTTTATTCCTTCACCCTCGGAGAAAAGGCGCTTTCTGAGCTTGCGCGCATATCGGAGGCGTATCTGATAACGCAGCTCGGAACGGGCTTTAGGACTCTGGACTATTATAAACAGGTTAGGCAGTGAATAATATGGAATTTCTATTAGGCTACGGAAGCGGAAAGCAAAAGCTCACCGTTCCGGATAAAAATATCATCGGAGTGCTTACTCCGAACGAAACAGAAGCTCCCGCCTCGGAGCAGGGGGAGATAATCAGGGCGCTTTCCGAGCCCATCGGCTCAAAAAGGCTCAGAGATATAGTCAGGCCGGGCGAGAAGGTCAGCATAGTGACGAGCGACATAACCCGTCCGATGCCGACGTATAAGGTGATGCCCGCTCTTTTGGACGAGCTGTACGCCGGCGGAGCGAGACCGGAGGATATAACTCTCGTTTTCGCCCTCGGAAGCCACAGAAAACACACGGAGGCGGAAAAACGCCATCTTGCAGGAGAGCGCGCCTTTGCGGAGATAAATCTTGAGGACTCCGACGTGGACGACTGCGTACATATAGGCTTTACAAGCCGCGGCACGCCCGTCGATATAACGCGCACGGTGGCGGAGGCAGACAGGCGCATACTGCTCGGGAACATAGAGTTCCACTATTTCGCCGGCTATTCCGGCGGGGCGAAGGCGATAATGCCCGGAGTTTCCACGCCGGCGGCGATAGAGAAGAACCACAGCCTCATGGTGATGGAGGAGAGCCGCGCGGGAAATCTTGAAACGAATCCGCTTCGACAGGATATCGAGGAGGCGGGAGTGATGCTCGGCGCGGACTTTATCCTGAACGTGGTGCTGAACGAGAGAAAAGAGATAGTCGCCGCCTTCGCCGGAGATATGGTGAAGGCTCACCGGGAGGGCGTCGGATTTTTGGACAGGCTCTTTTCTTCTCCGATAAAAGAGCAGGCGGATATCGTGGTAACCTGCCAGGCGGGAGCGCCGAAGGACCTGAATCTGTATCAGACGCAGAAGGCTCTCGACAACGCCAAGCACGCCGTAAAGGACGGAGGCACCGTTATTCTCGTCGGCGCATGCGAGGAGGGACTTGGAAACGATACCTTTGCCCGCTGGATGACGGAGGCGGAGTCTCCGGAGGCGATAATCGAGAGGCTTTCCCGCGGCTTTAAGCTTGGCGGTCACAAGGCGGCGGCGATAGCTCTCGTCCGAAGGAGAGCGGATATTATCCTCGTATCCGAGATGGACGGGGAGCTTGTCAGAAGCATATTCCTGGAGCCGGAGCGCAGCGTTCAGCGCGCTTTCGACCGAGCTCTTGAGAGACACGGGGCGAATGCGAGCGTTATAATCATGCCTTACGGCGGCAGCACGCTCCCGAAGCTTGTTTGAAACGGAGGAAAGAAGATGGCGAAGCTGTGGGCAGGAAGGACGTCCGGAGAGATAGACCCGGCGGCTGAGAGCTATAACCGCTCGATAAGCTTTGATAAAAGAATGTGGCGCGAGGATATAACCGCATCCGTCGCCCACGCGAAAATGCTGAAGAAGCAGGGACTGATCCCCGCAGAGGCAGCAGACAGGATAGTGTCCGGGCTTGAGGGGATAATGGAGGATATCGAATCGGGAAGGCTTGTTATAGACTCAGCTTGCGAGGATATACACAGCTTTGTAGAGGCTGAGCTCACCGCCCGCGAGGGCGAGGCGGGGAAAATGCTGCATACCGCCAGAAGCCGCAACGACCAGGTGGCGCAGGACCTCCGCCTTTACCTGAGAGGCGAGGGGATGGAGACACGGAAGCTCGTCCTTGAGCTGATAACCGCTCTTATGGAAAAAGCAGACGAGGAAAAAGCGACGGTCATGCCGGGTTATACACACCTGCAGCGGGCGCAGCCCGTTACCTTCGGGCATCATCTTATGGCTTACGCAATGATGCTGTCCCGCGACGCCGGCAGGCTTGACGACGCCCTAAGGAGAATGGACGAGAGCCCGATAGGCGCCTGCGCCCTTGCCGGAACGACCTACGATACCGACAGACGCTTTGAGGCTGAGCTTCTGGGCTTCTCGGCCCCGATGAGAAACAGCCTCGACGCAGTATCAGACAGGGATTACGCAGTGGAGCTTCTTTCGGCTCTCTCGCTTATTATGACGCACCTGAGCCGTTTCTCCGAGGAGATAATACTCTGGTCAAGCTGGGAATTCAGGTTCATCTCTCTGTCCGATGCGTATTCGACCGGGGCTTCCATTATGCCGCAGAAGAAGAATCCCGATATGGCTGAGCTTACCCGCGGAAAAACGGGCAGGGTCTACGGAGACCTTATCGCTCTCTTGACCGCCCTCAAGGGCATTCCCCTCGCATATAACAAGGATATGCAGGAGGACAAGGAGGCGGTTTTCGACGCTTTCGACACGGTCAAGGCTGCCCTCACCGTATTCGCCCCGATGATAAGCACTATGCGGGTACTCAGAGACAATATGCGCCTTGCCGCTCAGCGGGGCTTTATAAACGCGACCGACCTCGCGGATTACCTCACCTGCCGGGGCATGCCGTTTAGGACCGCGTATAAGCTCGTCGGCGAGATAGTGACCTACTGCTCCGAGAACGGGCTCACGCTCGAGGAGCTCGGCATCGAGGAGTATAAAAAACGCTCCGAGCTTTTTGAGCAGGATCTCTACGCCGCAATAGACATAGATACCTGCTGCTTCAAGAGAACGAGCCTCGGAGGTCCGACGCCCGAGAGCGTAGATACCCAGATCGCATGGCTCCGCGAAAAACTCGGACTCTGAACTGAACATACCGCTTATCCGCCCGGGATCATCCCGGGCTTTTTCTATAAAAAAGCAGATACCTCTTGACAAGATATACTACGCGATGTATAGTATAATGCGTAAGGAGGGATGATAATGGACAGCCAGCTTAGGCGAGGCGTGCTGGACGTTTGCGTTCTGAGATCGCTTTGCGACGGCGACTCATACGGCTATCAGATAATAAAGGACATATCGCCGTATCTGACGCTCTCTGAGTCGACGCTCTACCCGATACTGAAGAGGCTGGAAGCTATGGGGTGTTTGAGGGTCTATTCAGTGGAGCACTCCGGAAGGCTCAGAAAGTATTACGGGATAACGGAGACGGGCAGAGAAAGAATAAAGGAATTTCTGACGGAATGGGAAGAAATAATGCGGGCATACGCCTATATCAAGGAGGCAGAGAGATGAACAAAAAGGAATTTATAGACGAGCTGTGCAAGAGGCTCAGAAAAACTCCCGCAGACGAGGCTGAGAGAACGGTAAACTACTACTCCGAGGCTATCGACGACCGTATAGAGGACGGGATGACCGAGGAGGAGGCCGTAGCCGCCCTGGGTAGTATAGACGACATCGTCCGAGAGGTGATAGGCCAGTCTGCTGCAGACGAGAAGGGGGAGACCGCGGATAACCGGGAGACCGAGATAAAGAGGGTACGCAAGAACTACGTCGTCGATCCCGCCGGAGTCAACACGGTCAACGTGACAGAGACGAACGGGAGCGTCGAGCTTGCAAAGTCGCCGGACGGGAGGATACATTTCCGCGTTACCGAGGATAAGAACCTGAGCTACAGCGTTAGAAAGGAAAAGGGAGTCGTTATCATACGGAAAGAGACGCGGCGCATTGGCTTCGCCGCTCTCGGAATAAGCTTTCCAATAGACTTAGGAATGACGGAGAGCAGGATCAAAGTCGAGCTCCCGGACAATTTTGCGCCGTTCATCGACGTAAAGACAGGCTCGGGCGATATAAGCGGAACGGTCGGCGCGGCGCAGGGGCTGTTCGCCGGAACAGGCAGCGGAGATATCTCGCTGAAGGGCGTGGCGTCCGGAAAAACCACTCTCACCTCTGCCTCCGGCGACGTTGAGGTTTTAGATCTTACGACCAACGAGGCGGAGATCAGCACGGTTTCGGGCGATCTTTCGATGAAGCGCTGCGCCGCGGAAAGCATGAAGCTCAAGACGGTCTCCGGAGGGATATCCGGAAAGGAGATTTACGCTGATAAAAAGCTGATAGTCAACACAGTGTCCGGAGATATTGATATCAATATGGAATCGCCTCTTGAGCTTGGAAGCTTTGAGTCGACCTCCGGAGATATAAGCCTTTCGCTCTACGGATGTGAGAGCGATT
>JAEEGL011467508.1_pt1 | contig 18044 bp, 25 predicted proteins | sample 9134231 | NCBI WGS metagenome assembly JAEEGL01 (sample SAMN16246548, study PRJNA631951) | gut metagenome | biome: gut microbiome; feature: rumen; material: fiber-attached | host: Bos | place: Iran: Karaj | collected 2018-10 | reverse complement strand
GGTGTAAAACTATGCTTTATAGCTTTAAGCTGAGAAACAAGTGATGTTAAATCATCTTCTGCCTTGCGGAAAAGAGGATTATCACTTATCTTTGTTATTGCCATCTTTGCCTCCTTGTTTATGCGGTCGCGTTTTTGCGCCAGTTAAAATATTTTTTTGAACCATAGATAAAATGAAAGAGCGATTTTACAAAATCGCTCTTTTAAAGATTTAATGCAGAATATTTTGGCTATTTATTTTTTGATGCTGGAAAAGACTAATCTTCTGATCGCCTTCATTGATAGTTTTTAACCGTGGAAATTATATAAATCCCGTCCTAAATTATGGGGGACTATCATCAGCAAAACTAAACTGCCCTATATTTTTTATAGGCTGCATCAACATCTTCTTTCGTGGCCCCGTAGACTGACATTTCCATTTGTAATATGTTTCGTAGTGTACTTCTGTCATTCTCTGTCTTTTTTAATGCAAGCTCGATTGCGCTCTTGAATTTAGATAAATCCCTTTCATTATTATCTGTTTTATCTGTGTTATCTTTTTTATCTACGTTAACCATTTTATCTATTTTAACTATTTTATCTGTCTTATTAGTAGCATCTGCAACAGGATAGTTCATTGCGTTGCCGATGTCACCTTCAGGCATCTCTACTGCTTTTTTGTCATGGTTCTCTTTCTCGTCCGATACTGTATATGCATCTTTATGAGGAGCTTTTTTACTGCCTCTCTTTGTATGGGTAATGTTCTTATCAGATACTATCTTTTCGTATGCTGACTTAACAGATTTATCAGCGCATACAATCTCCATCTGATCACCCATAGATATCATCCCCAATGTGAAAAATATTTCCTTGTCATCGGATGTGTTTTTAATCGTATACGTCTTAAAGCTTTTCCCTGCAAGGGCTGCCACTATTTCAAGTGAAAATGTAGCTCCTTTGGAAGCGATAAGATGGATCTCTGAGCCGTCTTTTATCCCTGTGATCATATCCGGGGTTGTTTTGGTGTTCATTATTACTACTGTCTTCATATTATGCCTTTCTATATATAAAACTTACATATGTGCCATGACCTGATTTATTGCCTGAGAGAGCTCTTCCTACTGTGACAAACGGGCAAATTTTTCTTTTGCTATATCTTCAGTGCTTACTCTTCCGTCGTTTGCTTTTGTAATAAAACTTGCATCCGCGGCTGAAAATATCAGATCATACATCATGTTTATCCATTTTGTGATGATATCAGAGCATCCTGAAATAGCACACTTTACATCTTCATCTTCCTGATGGTCAATTCCGTCCTTGTATTCAAGGTGCAGCATAGTGCCTTCAGGATTTACTATTGGAACTTCAATATAAACTGGACTTGCGGTAACAATTTTATTTGCAAATCTTATTGATGCAACAAAATTGTGCTCTTCTCCTCTTTTCAAAAAAAGAATGTTGCCGTATTCATCTTTGTACTGGCATATACCATCATTTAAAAATCTGTTATCTATTAGTCTGAACATTTTTTCTCCTTATAAACATGAACCATTTTATATATAAAATGACAGAGCGTTTTCCCATAAAATGTTTCTGCGCGGGGCTAACCGGTGAGTAAATCAAATTATTGTACAGAAAATATTGCTTTCGCGTTTGCTGGTTATAGAAATTATTGTACAGAAAAATATTTTATATATATGCACTTTAATGTTTTTGCAATTTTCGGACACTCTATGTATGTAATGATAAACAGTCTGGAAAGGAGAATTAAAATGATTAAAAAGCGAGGTACTGAAAGCACGGTCAGGGACGTGTTTCTGCGCAATATCGGATTATCGGATCTGACACAGGCAAATGCCTGGTTCAAAAAGTCTATCGAAAATGACTATCACATAGACGGCCTTCAGGAAGCAGCTAACAAGCTCCTTGAATATAAAGCTAAGCCTGTAACAATAATAGGCGACTATGATGTTGATGGCATAACAGCAACGGCTATCCTTTATCTTGCCTTTAGGCAGTCAGGATTTAAGAAAGTCTCTTACAGAATACCCAAAAGGTTTTCTGAGGGCTATGGTATCAATATGAACATCATAGACGAAGTGGATGAAGGACTTATTATAACAGTAGATAATGGCATCGCCCAAAATGATGTCATTAAGGCGGCAAAAGATAAGGGACTGTACGTCATCGTAACAGATCACCATCTTCCTAATGTAGAGAATGGTAAAACTGTACTTCCTGAAGCTGATATTGTCATAGATCCTAATGCTATTGAGAAATCTGCTGATTTTAATGGCTATTGTGGCGCAGGAATCGCCTGTAAGCTCGGCACTTTGATAGCGGGGCAAAAATATAAGCGTACTTTTCAGGCATTTGCAGCGCTTGGAACCGTTGCTGATGTAATGGAGCTTAAAGAGGAAAATTATGTCATAGTAAGAAACGGACTTAAATATCTCCTTGATTCAAGACTTATTACGACTGGACTCTATGCCCTGATATCCAGCCTTGGACTTAACCGCAACATTACAGCAACGGATATCGGCTTTAAGATAGCGCCTTGTCTTAATGCGTTTTCGCGCATGAAGGATGATGGGGCCATGGACGCAGTAAGGCTCGTGACTTTTAATGGCGACTACCCAAAAGCAGTTAGCCTTGCTGAAGAAGCTATCAAGAATAATGATGAGCGTAAAAAAGCAAAAAATATAGCACTTGCTACTGCCGAAAGAATTATCAAGGATGAGGGCATGTATAGTGACAACCCTTTAGTTCTTAACATCCCAGATGTAAATGAAGGGCTTATTGGTATTATTGCGGGTTCTTTATCCGATAAATACAAAGTCCCGTGCTTCGTAATGACGGAGGTTGGCGATGGCTATTGCAAAGGAAGCGCCAGAGGTGCAGGCAACTACAATGTCAAAGGTAATCTTGATAAGGTTTCCGGCCTTATGGAAAGATACGGAGGACATGTAGGCGCAGCGGGCTTTTTGATAAAGTGCTCAAACATCAGTATTCTTAGAGATAAACTCAATGAGCTTAACACTGATTTTGAATGCGAAGACAAAGGCGATACATCGCTTTACGATCTTGAAATCAAGGCATCCGAAATCCCTGCTACTATCGAAGAGCTTAAAAAGTATGCCCCTTACGGAGAGGGAAATCCAGAAATCGTATTTAAGATAAAGGATTTTTCTACTGTTCCTGTAGCAGGCAAGTACAAAAATGCAATTGGAGATGGTAGTGTCATTAAGCTCCATTCAAAGTATGCAGATGCCCTTGGTTTTGACATGGCGGGCAGAATGTACGGCTATGAACCTCACAAGCTGCTACTTATCGGGACGTTATCCGATAACTATTATGGTGATACCATTACACATCAGATAATGTTCTCTGACTTCTCTCCTATTAAAACAGAAGCAAAGACAACAAGCCTTGCTTCTAAATTAAAGAAAAGAAGTGAATCATTTTTAAAAACAGACGTATAAGGAAACTTATGCGTCTTTTTTATTTGCACATTTTTCTCACATTTTAACTATGTACAGAAACATATTAAGAAAAGGAGAAAATACATGGGACAATATTTTACGTGCTACACGAAGTCTGGGAGTAAAGAGACAAGGTACTCGCTTCAGTTCAAGGGGTACGAATCCGACACCAGTATTTGTTACACAGGGAGAAAACTTACAGAACATTCATATATCCACAATTTTTTCTGTGATTATATGAGCAATCTTCTTTATGAACACCCGATGAAAATATCATGGGTAGGCGATTTTGCTGAAGGTGAGTTTGCAAAAAAGGTAAGCAAGATGGAAGAAATCGACATTCCTTTTGAAGAAGAACGTTGTAAATTCAATTATAACGGAAAATACTTGGTCAACCACACCAAAAATACCTTTATTTCCTTTGACACGCTGCCGTCTGATCCTAGAGGCTGGACTATGTATCCCGTCTCACTTTTGACAGCGCTTGGTAACGGCGAAGGTGGTGGTGATTATTTTGGAAGAGACAAAGAGCTTTGCGGAACGTGGCAGGGTGACATGCTCTCAATAGAAGATAAAGTCCCTTCGTTCTATATGCCGATGAAAACTCCCAACTTCATTGAAGGGTAAACCATGTTAAACAGCGTCTCAGAGGCGCTGTTTTAATCTATAATTGTTTTAAGGTAACGTTTTGACGCGTTTACATTTAAACATGTTCGAAAATATAATCATTTACAATATTTTTATAATTTGATATATTTCTTTTGCAGCAATTCAAAGCTGTGATTATTCAGATCTGGATAATCAACTTCCAATATTCATATTTTTGTAATTAAAGTTTTGGGGACTTTTAATTGGGGAGAGTTTATGTTTGATAAATTTGAAGAAAATATTCTGACATGTGGCTATTTTGATGTGCTTAATTGGGGAGATGATAGTGTTGAAATAATGAGTAAGCAGAAAAAGCACTATTGGATAATTAAAAAATTTAGCAAAGAAGGCTATCCTGGTCTTGTTCTTTATCATAGTCACGAAGGCAGATATTATCACGTCCATTTCTGTTATTTGGAGCAGGATATTGCTCCGGCTATATCCGAGATCTTAAGTCATGACAGATATATAAAAAAGAAATTAAAGCTCAGAGGAAAAATAACGCGGGTGTCTAATGCAGAGCTTTTGCGAGCGATAAGCTGATTATAGTAAACTACTCGGCAATAATTACCGAGTAGTTCATTATGCTCTTTTTACTGCGCTTTTTTCTGTTCTGTTTTCTTGAATTCCGCAATCTTCCCGGCATTATACGCTTTCATGTATTCACGATGACGCTTCTTGTATTCTTCCGTGCTCCTATACTCTTTCATTTTTCTATTATGCTCTTCTCTGTGCTCTTCATGCCATTTCTTACTCGCCTTATTGATCTTCTCTGTATTCCTGTAATAATATTCTTTCTGAGATCTGCGAAGATGCTCATATCTCTCTTCTTCGGTTAGTCTTTTAACATGTTTCATGATTTATTTTATTCCTCCGTCCATAACATAGTATGACAGAGTGTTCTCCTCCTATGAATTTTCTGTACAAATTTTTATTGTCGTTTTAAAAAAATGCTCTTTCATTTTATTAGCGATGGTAATTTTCTAATTTAAGGAGAACATATATTGATATGAAAAAACGCATTATATCAGCCACTTTATCGGCTTTGACGATTTTTTCTTTATCCGCATGTACGGTGGCTACTACTGATAACGCGGAGGAAGAAACTAGCGCTGCACAGGCAGCGCAGGCTTTATATACGGATTCAGTAGTATATGGAGCAGGCAATCTTACAGACGGGGTGTACTACGTTCACCACGCTAATACAAATGCATACGAACCCGTTTATTTTGGAGATGCAACTTTTGATGAAGGAAGTAAATCTTCTGCCCCTAGCAACGACAGAATTATGTGGTTTAAGACGGATTTTGAAGACATCCCTACTTTTTATTCAGGCGACGAACTCGTTTTATATACAGAGGGTGAAATCACTGAAAATTTCAATTTCGAGCGTTTTGAAGATTTCGGATATACAGTCGGAATTGCCCAGATGACAACAACAGCATCGGGGAGATATGCCATTTCAACAAGTCCGAACAAAAATTGTACATACCCTGGTGGTGACACAGATGCAATCCTCAATCTTACAAATAAACAGGTTCTTCTTGATTCATTCGGCGGGAACGAACTTAGAGTTGTTGATGATGAGGATTCTATATATCTGACAAGAGTTGGCACTATTGCAAACCTTTCCAAGGGTCAGAAATACGCGGCAGCAATATTCGATGGGACGATCGAGCATGACTACGAATTCACAGCAGATGTTCATGTGCTTGGTTCTATGGAAGTGACACAAACTACGGATTATAGCTTCATTTCTGAAACACTTCAAAAAATTGATGTGCCATATATGTTCAATACCGGTTATTACATGATAAACGGTGCAGGAATGTTTCGTTATGTACAGGGGAACTACTACGACGATTATACATATTACAACAACCAAAATCAGATCCCAACAGATGAAAACGGTAAAACGCTGTATACAGTTTCGCAAATTGATACATCATCAAATGCAACAGCAACATTTGAATCAACGGGTTCAAACAGCTCCGAACAGACAACTACTTCTGTATCTTCGTCTTTCGATGTATCGCAGACCGGAACAGTATCTATGATTGTTTCATTTTCAGGTAGTGGGTCATCGTCAGGAGTTACAGCTATACTTACAAAACCAAGTGGCGATAGGGTATCGCTCCTGCCTAGAGCAGACTCTACTATGAGCCTTACTTTTGAAGCAGATACCGTTGGCACATATACGATAACCTATTATAACCTTGGCTCACTTATCCCACAGGTAAGCTTTTTCTAAAGGAGAACGTGCAATATGGATTTAAAAAATAAGAGAATCAATCTCAAGGAATATAAAATTACGGACGCAGAACAACTTGACAATATAGAGGAAGAGCTGCGCAATGATGACGCAGATGAACTACTCCCCTGGGCGAAGAATACTCCATACAGGGAAATCGCTGAACTTGTAATTGGCGATAAAAGCGGTAAGTGGGTACATCCACTTATTCTTATACGTTCACTTCATTCTACAAGCTTTGGTCTTACACATGTGCTGCGTAAGGCGTATGAATATCTCGATAAGCATAAGGAAGGAGGCGATATAGATGTATTGTCTCTTAGTGCTTACGTACAGGATACAAAAATCGTACTTGTGACACTTGTAAGGACATATAATAGTGATTTTCATTTCAGTGGATTTTTTGAGTTCTTAGGCGATGAACTTGTTGAAGAAATAAACCCTGTTGAAGAGGTGACATCTGGTGTTCTTATCGTCCCTGACGAAGTTAAGAATTTCGCGCTTACAGATGATGAGATAGCAGAAAGAGAAAACGCGTTACAGAGGGAAAGAAAGCTGCTCGAAAATTGCACCGACGACAAGCCGTTCCTTAACAGCTTAACAAAATTTACGCCTTTTCATCTTCCCAGACCGGAAGACGACATCGACCTTACCTATGACCTTAAATCTAAAGATAAGAAAATGGCTATTCATGGAAAGTATGAGGATTTTATTGAGGTATTCCATGAGATTTTAAAGTATGTAAACGGAACAGAGTATTATTCATATGTTAATGTAATGATCGGAGAAAAGTCCGAAGAAGAATTCCTTGGATTCTTGAAAGACTACCTCATGTCTAACTATGTTGAAACAGGACGATTTTATGAAGAAGACGTTCCTGCAATGATGGACAAGCTCAATAATGCACTTTTTAAACTCTACATCGTACAGCAGATCATTGATGACCCTGATGTAACAGATATCAAAATCACAGGGCCGGACTCTATAAGATGCAGGGTCAAAGGTAAGGCATATATGTCCAACATCAAATTCATTGACAGGGATGACTTTCTTCGTTTTATAAACGGTATATGCCTGCGAAGCCGCATCAGACAGAATCTTCCGCAGCAGACATTCACTTATAGGTTTGACAATAATTACATCCTTCGTATGACACTTTATGCAGAATATGTAACATCGGAGGATTGGCCTTATCTCCACATCCGTAAGGTAGATAGAAACAAGATGTCTATGAATGACCTCGTAGAGGCTGGAATGATGACACCTATCGTTAAGGATTATCTCCTCGACTGTGGAAAGACCAGTCGCGGAATTGTTTTTGCGGGCCCTCCAGGTTCAGGTAAGACAATTGCTCTTAATGCATTTTTTGAAGAGGCATATGAGCAGAGCGCTGAGATCATGGTCATTCAGGAGAACGATGAATTGTTCGCTTACAGGAAAGGTGTAATGTTTGAGCATATTGTTAAATATTCACTCAATGACGAGCTTCCTGTAGACCTTGAAGAGCTTGGAAGACTTGCCCTTGTAGCGGGTGCTAATGTATTTGTTATTGGTGAAACAAAAGGCCCTGAGATATGCAGTGCGATAACACTGTCAAATGCAGGATGCAGAACTGCCATGACAATTCACGCGAACTCCGCTAAAGAAGTTCCCGATAAGATGGCAGACCTTGCAAGAAGGGGCTTCGCACAGTCTTTGTCTGAAGCAAAGCGTTCCCTTAGAGCTTTCCAGACGCTTGTATATCTTGAAGATTTTCAGGTAAAAGAGATATATGAAGTTCTTGGATTTGATGATAGTAAGGATTCTCTTATTTTTAGATGTATCTATAAGCTCCCGGGATATAATCGTGACAAACAGGCAGCATGACAAATATTGTACAGAAAATATAGTAAGAGGTTCACTCTATCATGGCAATGAAAATCACAAGCATAAATAAGAGGGCGGATTCTGCCGGGCTTCATAATGACAGGAATTTTGACCTATCGCTTGCAGAACACATTGACGCAGATCGCCTATCTCTTAATAAATATTACACACACAATGGTGATACCCGTCCGTTCATCGAAGTGGAAAAAGATTTTTATGACCTTCATTTTGGCGACTACTTAAAAAAGAGAGCCGACATAAACAAAAAGAACGGTCATAAGAAACGTACCAAGACTCTTAATCAATATTACAAGGGCGAGCGCACCCGCCCTGAAGATAAGATATTACAAGTCGGGAATGTTGATGAGCATCCCGATGGTGATACGCTATGGGAATGTGCGCTCGCATACAAAGACAAGTTCGAGGATATATACGGCGATAGCTGTAAGATACTCGATATGGCGCTACACATGGACGAGGCCACTCCTCATGTGCACATCAGAAGAGTGTGGATTGCTGAAGATGATGATGGACTTGAATATGTGTCTGAAAACAAAGCCTTGGAAAAACTCGGAATGACTGGAATTGGCGAGGGGCGTATATCAAGATATAATAACCCAAAAGTCGAATTTACTATAGCTGATACTGAGCTTTTTAAAGAGATCTGCATTGAACACGGGCTTGACATTGACATGACTGCCGCTGTAAATAAACAAAAGCATTACGAAATAGCCGAGTACCAGGCGAAAAAGGACTACGAGAGAACAGAAAGGCAGCTTGCTCCTTTAAAAAAGGAACTTGAAGAGATGGAAGAAGAGCTATCAATGCTAGATACACTTGTCCCACAGATGGAGAACTTTTTAACAAGTCCTTATTTTGAAGACGAGTACACGCAGGAAATTGAAGAACTTAAAAAGAGGGCTAAAAAGCAGCGTTATGAAGCTATAATCAAAATATATCAGGAAGAAGCTGAAGCTGTAAGTAAGGTCGGTTCTTTCGAGGAACACAAGAGCGCCCTGAAAGCCAGAAAAGCACTTTTAAGAGCCGAGAGATTCATTGAAAGAAACGGACTTAAAGATGCATACGACAGACATGTTGGAAATGATGCCCAAAATCAGAAGATAGAAAAATTTATATAACCCATATCAAAAGAGCTATCGCGCTAAATGATTAGTGTGACAGCTCTTTTATAAACCATAAATTGTTTCTATACACTCCATAGTATTATTATGGAGAATCTAATCGTATCATGAACTATTACCATTTACAAGAACAGATTTTTATTTTGCTCACTTAAAGTCATCTTTTATATGTAATATAAACCATTTAAGAAAAGGAGAATATGGAAAATGATGACTTATGAAGAAGCTATAAAATATGGCGAGCCTTTTGTCGTGACAACAGATAAGGGCGAGAATTACGAAGGTTTATTTGTTAGTGTTCGCATTGACAGAAAAACTGTTCCTGACGGCTATGGAGTTTATGACATAGCAGATTATGATTCAACAGGGATCATGTGCCGTATCGCAAAGAGTGTAATGGTAAATCACTTTGGCACATTTGTGTGCGACAGAAAAATTCCCGGTATCGAGGCGGAACAAAAGTATTTTCAAATTGACCCTGAAGAATGGGGATTTATACGTGACGAACCATGCCCTGAAAATGAGGACAGTGATTATCAGGCTACTTTCGGAACATTAGAAAAGGAGGAAAACTGATATGGGTTCAGACAAGCTCCGTTCGTGCAGGATTGATAAGAAGAATAACATTATAATGCTTCGTTACGCTGTTTCAAACATTTCTCCTGCATATATTGTCACAGGTGAGTTTATGAAAGGCTACAACATCTCTTTAGAAGAAAAGGTACGTCAGTTATCGCTCTGCATATTAGATGGCTCTCTTAATGTATCGGGTGCAGGCCCTAAATATAGGGCTGTGGCAGATAAAGGTTGGACACTTCTTAGAGTGTGCTGCCCTGATATTTCGTATAAGAATGACTTTTCTTATTATCAGGACTTTAACAAAAAAGCCCATGATATTGTCGCAAATGAATATATGGCACCCACTCTTCTTACTAGAAGCGCAAACCACTCCCCGTCAAAAGATGTCATTGCCAAGCTCACGAATTTAAACGAAGAGGCCAGGAATGCATATACAGCAAAAGATGCTGAGTTCAAACGCCTTGGAATCTATCTCATTAGATGCGCATGGACTGGCAAAAGTGGCAAAAAGGTTATCTGTGTATCTGACGATAATGGGCAGGAAAAGCTCTATGTTGCCGACAAAGATAAGTACACTTTAGGCCATCTTGACAATACTGATAATGCAGTAGTTTGTCACGGACTGTATTCCTATCTAAAAGCACAGGAACTAATTGAGGCATCATAACAAAAAAGCGTCTGTTTGTAATAACAAACAGGCGTTTTTTCATGCTCAAATTGTCATATGCCCGGATCTTATGCCTGGACATATCCCCATCAATTCGAATGAGGGCGAGCGCTATGCTTACTCTCATCTTTTTTATTTTGCGACTTTTATCCCTGTCACTTTCTCAAAGTCTTCTATATCAACATCTGTCATTCCAGAACTGTTTGACCCACAAAAGAATATAGTACCAACGAGTGTGCCATAATGCATTACTGTAATGTTTGGCTCATAATTTTTAAACTTCCCATCTTCGTCCATAACGATAAGATTTTTCCCGTATGGAACACACTCGAAATATCCTCCTATGACCTTTTGGATCTCTTTTACATTGTTTTCAATTTCCTCAATACAAAACTTATCATGAGGTTTTTTGACTATAATTTTCAAAAAATATATCCCTCCACGCCATTCTTAAATCATATCCTGATAATACCGGGGATTTAGTAAATAGACAATAACCCTTGTCACGAAGATGACAATATTAAATCTTGTCACGAAGCTGCCATGCTGCTTTGTCAAATTTTCTGCTCTTATTATTCTATAATTTAGCCAAAATCTATCAGATGAAAATTACTATATAACCTTATTTTTTAGATTCATAAACTATCCCTGGTTACATGAGGGTGTTTTTATATATCAAATATGTTTATGAGATGCTATATCCAAGCGACGATAACATAGAGATATGTCGAGATATTTACTTTGCAGCTCCTTTCTACGACATTTACATATAGCCATGTCGAGCCTTCGCTAAATAATATAAAAATGTCGAAAAGCGACAAGACTATATATAAAAGACGATAATATAACACTGGTGTGTTATAAAATAAATGTAAAATCAAATTTAAAACGACAAATCTCTAATGGGTTATAAAAATGTCGATAGATATATATTCCATATGACCAAATAGGTCTTGCCGCTCCCAATACATTTTCCCATAGTCTATTCTCTCTCCGCTCCTGCATAAAATCCCTTCGAAATTTACCCTTTATATGCTTTATAAAAAATCTCTATCCGCTCCAAGGATATTTCCATTATGATCATATGATTTTACCGCTCCTGCATCTGGCATTTCGATATGTAGCTCAGATTAAAATTCTTAGATATAGGATAAAAAAATACCCATAACGGACAGATTCCATTTTTCTCGTAATAAAATCAGTATTTATGCCCTTCCGCTCCTGTGTATTATCAATAAATTCAGTATTTATGCCGCTCCTGCACTATATAACTCTGTTTTTATATTATAATTCGGGAATAAGATCTATCCGCTCCCTTTATTATTCCGTTATATCAGTATCTATATCGCTCCTGCATTGTCGTATGTCAGTAAACAAGCCATTTCACAATATTGTTATGTCATTTATATCAGATAAATCCATCATTTCTTTACCTGTCTTACTTTGGAACCTCGAAAAAATTCTCCGCTCGCACTTTGCTCGCTAGTACGTAGCACTTGCGTCCCTGTCCTAGACATCTTGCTAATGCGCCAAGGCGCATGAAATGTATGGTTTGTGCTCATTCTGCCAGCTTCGTGACAAGTTCTAAATGTCAGCTTCGTGACAAGTGGCAGCTTCGTGACAAGATTATAGGGTGACTATATGGGTGTCAGCTTCGTGACAAGATTGTTGCGATTTAATTTTAGGCATAAAAAGAGAGTAGACTTAATATCTACTCTCACCTATATCATCTTTCGATGAAGTTCTTATTGTTCTTTTTGAAATCGTCCATTACTTTCTGATTGTACCTATTCTCGCTTCCATATTTTGACATAATATTTGCCTTTGAAAGCTTGGTATTTTCAATGTGTCTTATGTTATCTTTTGAATCAATAACATAATCAAGAGCGTTGATCCCGGGCCAGAAGAAAACATTTATCCTTATGGTTGATATAACAAAATGAGATACAAAACCTATAGCAATACCTATGGCTACTGCTATAGCAAATACTAAAATGCCTGCTTCGTTGAACTTAGTAAATGCAAAGATCTTATCTGTTAGTGATGCACTTTCGTCATAAATCTCAGATGATACCATTACATCTACAACTATGATAGTTGCAAGCGGGATACTGATTTTCTCTAAAATAGTAAATAACGCCGTTGGAATTGCAAGAAGAAATGCCACGATACTTGCAAGTGCTCTTTTAAAGTTTATCGCTGCAAGCTGTGTTCCGTAAGCTGCGCCTTTAACTGTGCCTATTAACTTTCCCATATAAATCGTAAATCTCCTTTATATCGCTTGATTATATACTATTAAAATGTACAGGTCATATTCCCTGTGTCTGAGTTATCTCTTGTACATAAATAGAATGTAAGAACTATGATCTTAGAATGATTTCTGTACAACATTTTTTCTTGTATAAATGGCTATGTAAGATTACCTGTATACTCCCGGCTTGAATCAAATGATAAAAATAAGATCTTGCCATCCATTGTAATCTCCTCTTCTCTCCTTATGCCTCAGAACGTCCTAATAATGATTCAATTGCGATGGAATCCTATGATTATTCTTCTGTACAATATAGACGTTTTACCAGTCGTGGATCATATATTGCTGGCGGATTATCTTAATGGATCGCCTGATAATGGAATGCATAAATACACTAGCATCTCCCTTGGCACGAAAATAAAAAGGAGTTAAGCCCGGCTGCGGCAAATCCCCCGAAGGTAGTTCTTATTTCTGTACAAAAAACATGCGGGATGAAATTTAGCCGGTGCAGCATGATCGTCTTATTGTCGCGGTCAATAATCTGTACAGAAGAGTCAGAGCACCGGATTTGATAGTGAACACAGGCAGATACAAAAATTAACTTGCAAAAGAGCGTCTTCACAGATATGTGCTCTTTTTTAGAAAATAAAAATAATTCTTGATTCAGGTCTGCGCCTTAAAAAAGAATATATATGTACAAAAAACATTGCGCTACAAAGGAGGGTTGATATGTATTATATGATCAATGTAACTTTGGATATTTATAATTCTAATGTATACAATTTGGAATTATCATCTAGTCAAGAGCTTATTAGATTTATGAGAAAGATTTTCGATAATTCAGATTTTTATGGCTTCACCTGCTTTTATGCGTATCAAGACGAACAAGAAGTCATCGAAGACATCTATCTCGGGTCTAATATTCCTCAATTTATCGAACGAATTTTATTGTCTGGAATCGAGATAGACGCTACAATCACAGCCAAGTATCACGGAATTGATGTAATATTGCAGTTTGAGTATTATCCGCGATTGGCTGCATATGTGATGACTGTATCCGTGGACAACAACATCGAATATCGAATTGCAGATGACATCTTTGAAATTATCGAACAGGTGTGAATATACTTACCGCCCCGATCCTATGGTCGGGGTTTTTATTTGTTTCGTAGGATGCTTTCACAGTCCTATATGGTCTTTATAGTGAATTTTGTTTTGATTCTTTTTGAACATTCTTAAATTGTAAATACAAACACGCATGAAAAGGAGTAACGCGAGTATGAATACAAGAGAAGAACTTTCAAAAAGTATCATGTTTCTTAAAAAAGAGAGAGACAGATATTTGCAACTTATAAAACCAGATAGCGGAAAGCTGATCTACATTAATTGCAAAAAGTGCGGTTCTGCCATAAGAACAGATCTTTTTACAGGTTACACAGGCAAAGTGTGTCCTGCTTGTCATAATGATATGGCTACAGAGCACGAAAAAGACACTATTCATTTGTTCGACACCCTCATAAGTGAGCTTACCTTTCAAAAAGTAGCTTCGCCAATTCCTAAAACAGAGGCGAAAATAAATATTGAGGCAAATAGTCATGATCTTGAAAACAAACAGGATAAAACACCAGTAATGCACGTTTATGATTTAGGAGGATGGACATGTTTTTAACAGGCACACTGAAATATGGAACTAGCGCGGGCTTTAGAAATCTTACAGACATTATCATAAAAGAGTTATCAACAAAGGATATTATCAGATATCAGCTCGATAAGTCTTACATGAGGGTCGTATCTGAAAATGATGAAAGCTTTGCAATTATCTTTGACAAGGCTCTCGATCTTTCTATATCGGACATTATAGACACGATAGATGTATGTAATAAGTTTGGTTATAAGAAAGGAACCGAGGTTCTTACAATTAAAGATTATGACGGCGAGAAGATTGGCGGAGTTGAGGTGACTGAAAGAAGTGAGGTATCATCTCTTTCCCTTCGTCAGTGCGGATTATCCATATTCTCAACAGAAGAACTCGAAAGAGAGCTTACAAGAAGGCAGCAACCTGTCTGTGTTTTATAAAAAGTTCATATCGTCAAAAAGCCTGGTAACACCAGGCTTTTTTGTACAGAATATATACAATAAAATTCAATCTGACATATTAAGATAAAGGAGAAAATAAGAAAAACTAAATTTTTATTAAAAAGGAGAAAAATAAGAATGGATAAATATTATAAGTTGGCGCTTGTTGTAAAAGAAGCATGTAAAAAGGCTATTGAATATGCAGAGGAAGGCTCTAAGGGATATTTGCTGCATGTAGCGCTTGGTCACACTCAAACAGATGCAGAACCCGATTGCTTTGAAATTACAGATGATAGTGGATATCGTTCAATTCATCTTGGTGATGACAGAGGTAATGTATCTTATGACACCGACAAACTAGACAATAACATCTTCCATAAGGGATATGTTTATCTTTACAGTGAGGAGGCAAGGTACAATGATGAAGGAGATAGAATTTGGACTCATGACAGTTTCTTGTCAGTAGATACCCTTTATCACGCACTTAAATCACTCGCTCTTGGAAGATACAAGTCGGAAAAGACGCGCTACCTTGATATAAGACTTAATGATGATAACAATCTTGATGGAACAAAGAAATATCTTTCAAGTGTTGTTGAAAGATTTGCAGATTCAGCGTGGAACGACCCTCGCACGGCAGAAGAAATAGTTGCAGACTAATGCCTAATAAAACCAATATTTCAATGGCACAGAAGCAGATGAAATCTAGTCTATTAAGAAAGGAAAAATATGGTAAGAATCCCAAAAACATCTTCGGAACAGAAGAAGGTTAATCCTAATAAATTGAATAGCAATGGAAGTATCTCGATCAATAATGAGAGCTTCAATGTTGGAGATACGTTCAAGCATCTTTGCATCAGAAAACCAGGTACTACATGGGGTAAACAGTTCAGAAATGCCAAAATCATTTCTATCGAGCCTATTGATAATGAGAAAACAATTGTATCTATTGAAGGCACATCTGATTGGAAACATGACAAGGCAGCTTGTGAGCTAAAAGATATTATCTGATAAGATCCAGTTCTTATTAGAAAGGAAAATTATGAGAAAATTTCAAACAGAAAAAGAAGCGCTGAAATATGCAGAAAAAGCAATTCATAAAAATGGTTCTGAAATTGTTGAGATAGCTGATAGGAAAACATGGCTCTCAGCAACATCTATTCCATTAGAAAAAAGATTTAGAGAACCTATTGAAACAGCGGTACAGAATTTCTTTAATGAGATGGATATTAACGATGATGACACTGTTGTGTATATCGGAGCGCAGGTATCAGAAATACTGATTAAAAAAATTGAGGAGAATTCACCTCTGAAGATCTCATGTGCTTATCAGAACTATTAACGCTTATGTAAAGGGAAAAAAGATGAAAGTATATACAGTGACAAGCTTTGATACCAAGAGTAAGAGGATTTTTTCAGTTTGTAGAGAAAGCGCAGATGAATCACTTGCACAGATCAAAGAGGAAATTGCAAGCATTCCTCACGATAAAGGAATTGAAAAAGTTGACTACCTTGAAATTATGGGTAGCAACGAACATTGCGGATATGTAAAAGACAATGATGGTTACGAATGGTTCTGGCAGACAGATTGCATTAACTTAGACAAACAATAAAGCTAAATTTTTATAAGGATATTTTGAAATGTTACAGAGAGATATTGTTGATCAGCTTTACACACAAGCACTCCATAGATATAAAAAAGAACGTCCTGATTTTAAATTCACAAATGAATTTGCAGATAGACTATGGTACTCGATAGAGGGAGTTCTTAATCTCGAAGGAGAAGATGCTGCGAGAAATTATGTTAAGAATGCGCCTTTGAGCTGAACTATGCAAATAAAACTAAATTTTTATTTCGGAAAGGAACATGAGAAATGTTAATACCATTATGCAGTAAAGAAGATATTGTTAAAGACATCCATACAGTAATCAGAAAAGAAGGAAAAGACGAACTTAGATATGAACTTCCTAATGACCATGAACTTATAATTGAAGTCCCTGCTTCAGAAAGAGATGATATGGAAATCTCAGTTGAAAGACTTGATGAATACGGAAATACTACTGAATGTTCTACAGATAATTATAGTTGTGATGATAAATGTTTAATAGCTATGATTGAAAATGCGTTATTAGCATAAAACCGATATTTCATTGGAACAGTAACAGATGAAATCAAGTTTTTATTTAAAAGGAAAATATATGGTACAAGAACTTATAGAGAAAGCGAAAGATAAATATCCTGTAAGTATTTACTTTACAGGGCAACTGTCAGAAGAAGAAATCACCATACTTGAAAAGGTGTGCGATGTAAAATGTCCATCTATCTACATGAGCGGTTCTGCAACATATAGTATCAGATATAAAGGACACGCAAGTGATAATGGATTATTCGATTGATAAGAAAGTAAAATTTTGTCCCAGGTGCGGGCAGAGAATAAATTGGAGCGATATATGATAATTGAGAAATATAAAGTAACTACAGAAGATGGAGAAGTTATAAACACGACTTTGGAGCTCGTTAACAATGGCGGGTTTGACTATGGCAACGGGAATTCCCTTATTCTTGTACAGGAAGATGTAAACAAAAATATTTACGATGCAAGATATGATAGAAGATTCGACAACGAGGAGAGTTTTAGAAAATATGCTCTCGAATTTGTAAAGGAACATGTAAGAGATACTTGCAAAGTAGAGAAATCAGAGAACGTATAAAACCTAGTTTTATTGAATAGGGAGGGAAGCAGATATGCAGAATGTATATACAGACAAAGAAATAGAAAATAAGTGGGAAGAGTTTGAAGATGTACCTATGGATGAAGATGCCGAAGGGGAGCTAGTCCTCACAGAGGATTGGTTTGAATTTCCGAAAGGAACGAGTCGAGAAAAGATCTGGCATTGGTTTGATGAATCCTATTCAAAAGGAATTGCATGGCTTTTGTACAAAAATGAAAAATAGGAGAAAAGGTTATGAGGCCAATAGATTTAAGAAATGAGCTTATTTTTAAAGAGAAAACAGAAGGCGTGACAACAAAAAAGCTTTCTGAGAAGTACGGATTAACGCTCGGCACAGTGCGGAATATTATTTATCAGGAAAAAATTAAGAG
>JAEEGL011124961.1_pt1 | contig 18044 bp, 10 predicted proteins | sample 9134231 | NCBI WGS metagenome assembly JAEEGL01 (sample SAMN16246548, study PRJNA631951) | gut metagenome | biome: gut microbiome; feature: rumen; material: fiber-attached | host: Bos | place: Iran: Karaj | collected 2018-10 | reverse complement strand
GATTGATTAATAACATCATATTGGCTCTTGCAATTATTCTGGCTGTTCTGGCTTTGGTAATTGGCCTTATGGTTAAGGAAGAGCTGGGCGGGATCAAAGCTTCGCTGGAAGACGAACTGAAGGCGCAGCTGACTCAGCAAATTGCCGTTTCCGAGCACAACACAGAGACGAGGCAGAACAAACTCGAGGAAATGATCAACGAGCTTGTGGAACAGGCTGAGAATGAATGCCGGGATATCAATGTCAGAAGCATTGCCCATCGGGGAGCTTCCTGTTATGCCCCCGAGAACACTATGCCTGCTTTTCAACTCGCCAAAGAACTCGGTTTTTCCTGTGTGGAAACGGATATCCGCTTTACCAGGGATGGGATACCTGTTTGCCTGCATGACGGCAGCATTGACCGTACCAGTAACGGAACCGGAGAAATAGGAAATTTGACTCTGGAAGAAGTGCGGCAATATGATTTTGGCGCATGGAAAGACAGCCAGTATGCAGGGACTTCTATTCCGACATTTGAGGAGTTTTTGTTGCTGTGCAAATACATCGGACTACATCCTTATATTGAAATGAAAGAGGGAACATCGGAACAGGTACGAAACCTGGTCGATATGGTAAATAAATACGGACTGAGGGGAAAGGTGACCTGGATTTCCTTTGACATCAGCCTGCTTGCTGCCGTCCGTTGGTATGATGACGGGGCAAGGCTCGGATATTTGGTCAGCGAATTCTATCCTTCTGTGGTGACAGCAATAAGCGGACTGAGATCAGGAAAGAATGAGGTTTTTCTCAATTCCTGTGTATATAACAGCTGGGTTGTGGAGGAATGCCGAAAAGCCAGGCTTCCGCTGGAAATATGGACATTGAACCAAGAGTGGCAGATGGAGGAGATAGATCCTTACATTACCGGGGTGACAAGCAACGGTCTTGTATATGGACAGTATTTATACGAGAAGGCAACGGCGGCCAAATAAATATCACAGGATCAACAATCTGGGGGTTGGATTCTTAATAGTATAAAGATTATAAAAATGGGTAAAAAACTTGCACTAGGAGAAAACAATGCAATTAGGCGAACATCCCATATTTCACAGATGCAGAAGGCTGATAGATTTCGTCGAAAGCAGCCGGATACTCAGAACTTCAGTGTTTCTTGGGACAACGCTCCTGCTCTGCGCAGCGAGCCTGACATTTGCGTTTGGTTCATATGTCTGGGATGTTTATTACGGTTATTTTAAAAATCCACTGATTTTTATCTTCAACTGGATTCCTATTCTACTGATGCAAATGGTTCTTCTTTCGGCCTGTGGAAGGCAGTGGCTTGCCTTTTTGATCAACAGTGTGCTTACCTTTTTGCCGGCAATCGGGAATTTCTACAAATTGACCTTTCGAAATGACCCGTTTGTTTTTTCGGATATTTCTTCCATTACGGCGGGGTTGGCAGTTGCAGGTGAGTATGATCTTCAGATCAATACCCGTATTATTCAGGCTGTGCTATTTGTAATAGTAGGAACATTGGTACTGTTCTTCCTTGTGCGGGGAAAAACAGACAAGATTCTGAGAATAGCAATGCCACTGTTGGCGCTCCTTTCTGTATGGCCACTTTGGAATTATATCTATTCGAATGATAAGCTCTACAAAGATCTTGCGAGCAGAAATGTGATCTATTTGACAAGGGATGATCGTGACAAATTCCGCTCTACAGGCTTTCCGTATCCGTTTCTCCACAGTATCAGGGACGGTGCAAATCTGCCGCCTGATGGATATGATGAAAAGATTACCGTCCAGAAACTGGGCTCATTTACTTCCGAAGACATTCGCGATATCATTAAGCCCAACATTCTGGTGATTCAGCTGGAGAGCTTTTCTGACTTTGAAGCCATGGGCGTGGATGGCATAGCTGAATACGTTTATGAACCACTGAGACAGCTGCAGGTGGAGAGCAGTTGTGGGCTTCTTGTTCCGAATATTATTGGAGGAGGAACAGTCAACACGGAAAGGGCGGTTATGAGTGGCTGCGTCAAACTGCAGCAATATTATCAACCATCTTTTTCCTACATACGCTATCTTAAAGCACAGGGGTACTTCACGACGGGGAGCCATCCCAACGTATCATCATTTTACAGCCGGGGGCTGATCAATGATTATCTCGGCTTTGATGAGTACCTGTACAGGGACAACTACTTCGATGATATCATGGAATGGCGCTGTGACAAGATCTATCTGCCCACGGTTTTTCGGCTTTTCCGGGAAAACGCGGAAAGTGAACAGCCTGTTTTTTCCTTTAATGTAACAACACAGGGACATTGGCCTTACGAATTTGACGAGTATTATGACAGGGATGATTACTGGCAGGGGGATGGTGTCCAGAATACAACGCGCTGTCTGATCAACAATTATTTCTCACTGATCACAGAAACCCAGACAATTCTCATTCGGGAACTGGAAGCGCTGGAAGATTACCCAGAGCCGATGATTGTACTGATGTACGGAGACCATAAGCCGTGGCTTGCTGAGGAAGCAGGCGTTGCATTGGGAGATGCGGGGTTTTATGAAGATCTGAATATTTCTTTTGACCTTGATACGGAAGAGGGATTGCTTCGGTATATCAGCACGCCCTATCTCATATGGGGCAATGCAGCGGCAAAAGAAATGACCGGAAACGATTTTACCGGCGAGGAGCCGACAATCAGCCCTTGTTATCTGATGAATATCCTGTTCAGCGAGATAGGCTGGAAAGGCCCTGCTTATATGCAGTATACGGACATCATTATGAACAGGATCCCGGTGATCTACACAAACGGATGCTATATTGAAGACGGAACTTATACAAAAGAACTGAGCGCCGAAGGAAAAAACTGCTGAAAGAGTATGAGTACCTGCAATACTATGCACATTACCGACCAGAACTGGCAGAATAACCTGTTCTATGTGTGGACACAATTGTCGGCAGGAGAAACTGGAGGACTATGCAGTGTTTTACAAGAAGTCTTGGAACAGCATCATATTGGTTGGCACTTCTGTGCTGATTACCATTCTCAGTTTGTTCCTTGGAATAGGGTTATATGATATTCAGATCTTTTTTGACTATTTTCGCCATCCTCTGATTTTTGTCCTTAACTGGATCCCCGTTTTTCTTCTGGAGGTTTTATTATACGGTATTTGCTGCAGACAGTGGCTGGCATATCTTATCACGTCCGGGATTATCCTTCTGACTTCAATTGGAAGCTTTTACAAAATGAGGTTCCGCGGCGAGCCGTTTATGGCATCGGATTTTTCTTCCGTAACAACTGCGCTGGGCGTGGCACATGATTTTGATTTGACTCCGAATACCCGCATTATTATGTCATTTGCCGCGATAGCTCTCGGGACAGTAATTGTTGCGTTGCTTTCCAAAGCAAGGCCAAGTGGGAAAAGACGGTGGAGCCTGATCCTGTTTTCACTGTTAAGCATGACCATTCTATGGTTTGCAGTGTATACCAGTGAAACAATATATAAAACCAAGGCAGTATCAAATGAGCACATACATTCCAAGAATCTTGCAGGAATTGAATTTGTCTCAAAAGGATCCGTCTACCCTTTCTTATACAGTATCCATTCATCGGCAGAGCAACCGCCCGAAGATTATAGCGAAGCATCTGCGAAAGAAATACTGGGGCGATATTCGGAAAGCGCTATTCCTGAAGATAAAAAAGCCAGTATGCTTGTATTCCAACTGGAATCATTCAGCGACCTGGAAAAGATCGGAATAGAAGGCATTATTCCGGAAACCTATTCGCTGTATCGGGAATTGGAAAAGGAAAGCTATTCAGGCGATCTGATTACAAATGTTATTGGCGGAGGAACAGTCAACACAGAAAGGACTTTCCTTACTGGTAGCAGCCAGCTTTTTGAATACACAGCCCCTGCCTATTCACATGTATGGTATCTTCGTAATCAGGGATTTAAAGCGGTTACAAGCCATCCATATAACGGAAGGTTTTACTCCAGAGAAAGCATCACAAGAAGACTTGGTTTTGAAGAATTCTGGAATTCGGAAAACCATTACTTTGATGTTGACAGACTCAACCTGCAATGGATGTCGGATTATCTGCTGTTCCCGGAAGTTCTTCAGCAGTTCAAAGACCTGGTGAACAGCGGTGAAAGCGTTTTTTCTTTCACAGTAACGACACAGGGACATGGCGGGTATTCAACGGAGTCATATACAGGGGAGAAGGTTTTCTGGCCGGGTAACGGCTGCTCTGATGAAGCATTCAATGCAGTAAATGATTATCTAAATTGCGTATATGATACTCAAAAGTATCTGTATGAGACAATCAATGAACTCCGATTGTGCGAAGAGCCGGTGGTCGTGATTGCTTTTGGTGACCACAAACCTCTTTTTACAACCAGCGGAGACTTTTATTCCGAGCTTGGTATTGACATGAACCGAGATACTCTGGAAGGGTTCATGAACTACTATAGTACGAGATATATGATTTGGGCGAATGATACCGCAAAACAATTGTTCGGAAACGATTTTTGCGGAGAGGGTCCGGCAATCAGCCCGTGCTTTCTCTTGACGCTGGCGTTTGATCAGATGGGATGGAAAGGCAGTGCATTTATGCAGTTTAACAGAACGGTTATGGAACATGTCTCAGTGATTAATCCAGACGGCTATTATCTGGAAAACAGCCAGCTGGTGAAAGTGCTGCCGGAAGAGGACAGGGAACTGGTCCATGAAATGCAGTTGGCGCAGTATTACGTGAAAAACAGGTTTGGTATTCTTTACGATGCCAGATGACATATTTTGATGGAGAATAACAACTTCCAATCAAATAAATGAGCAGAGATATGAAGAGTAATTGTACTAAAATTCTTATATTGACTTATATTTGCGTTTTCTTTGCAATGCTTGTAATGACAAGTCTGACTCCTATGCTGGCTGATGACTTTTCCTACAGCTTCAGTATGGCAGACGGGCAGAGAATCAGCAGTATTGGAGATGTTTTCCGGTCGTTGATTGCGCACAGGGAAAAGGTAAATGGGAGAATGGTTTCTCACGGGCTAGCCATGCTGTTTTTGATGGCACCGAAAATGCTTTTCAATGTGTTTAATGCAGGTAATGCAGTTTTTCTCCTATGGCTGATGTCAAGGTTTTTCCAGCATGAGGAAAAGAAAAAGAATATCTGGCTTGTCCTCAGTGCAGTCTTTCTGATATGGCTGTTTATGCCGGTATTTGGGCAAGTGTTTCTGTGGCTTGACGGATCGCTGAATTATTCCTGGGCGCTCAGTTCGGTTCTGCTGTTTGTGTTCCCGTATTATGCGGAATTCATGGATGAAGAAACAGCAATCAGAAAAAAGATCCCGCTTCAGGCCCTGTTCATACTGATATCATTTATAGCGGGAGCGTATTCGGAGAACGCCTCATGTGCAGGCTTGTTCATGGCGATGTGCTTCTGCATTGGTCTTTGGATACAAAAGAAGAAGGTTCCATGGTATTTAATAGCGGCAATTATTGCTGCAGCACTTGGCTTCCTGTTTATGATGACCGCTCCTGCTGAAAGCGGGCGTGCTGCTGAGAAAAACATGCTTGGTATCGCAAAGAATATCCAGAGAGTATTTGAAGCGCCCAGAGACACGCTGGTTATTCTGTATTGCCTCTTTGCCGTTCTTTTGGTCATGGCCATCCTTTCTCATGTAAACAAAAAGACTGTTTGGGCATCCGTCATTCTTTTCTTCGGAAGTGTGGTTTCGGTAATTGTTTTTGTCTTTGCGGTATATTTTCCGTGGAGATCATTATGTGCGACAACGGTTCTGTTAATTGTGGCATGTATGTTGCTGCTGAGGGAAAGCTGGAGTTACTCAAAGTATATTGCGCCTGCATTGACAGCGGTGTTGGCAGTGAATTTTGTTTTCAGTTTTGTACTTGGCATAGGAGATATTGCCGTTTTGTTTATGGAAGGACGCAACAGAGAAACCACTATTCGTGCCGGTGTTGAGCAGGGAATTGATCCGATTGAAGTGCCCCAATACAGTTCCAACACGAAATATGCCGCATGTTACCTGCTTCCGGATGTTTATGATGATCCGGCTCAGTGGCCCAATTATGATATCGCAGCGTATTATGGTGCGGGTGCAATCGTTGGGCTTCCGCCTGTAGAAAACTTTGGCGAATGAACAAAAGATAATTAATCAGGGAAATAATAACTGCCACGCCTTAAAAGCGTGGCAGGGAAAACAAATTCTGGTTTTCACACACGATAGCGCAGGTAGTACTGAAGACTTTCAAATTGAAGAAGCAGAGCTTCACCTTCCGGGCTGAGAGAACGGGTATATTTTCCGTTTTCAATGTAACAGCCGTTTTTGTATATTACAGGGAGATGCTCCCGGATATTGTTGATACACTGCATATAAGCCGGGCCTTTCCAACCGAGGTTATCAAACAGCACATTCATCAGATATCCCGGACTGATCATGGGAGCCGAACCTGAAAAACTGTTGGATAGGCTTTCCTTTGCTGCGTCGTTGGCCCAGAGTAGATACGGTGTTCCAAGATAATCAATCAATCCCTCTTTCATGGAGAGGTCAAAAGAGATCCCGAGTTCATCATATACGTTATCTCCTAACCATGGCTTGTGATCTCCATACATAAGAACGACAACCGGTTCCTCCAGCGAGCGAAGAGAATCTATTTCCTGAATTAAAACATTCTGCGTTTCGGCAATCAGAGAGAGATAGTTATTTATGATATACTCGGTGCTCTCAGAAACATTGCTGCCGGACCAGAATTGATCTCCCGTATCATAGCGATCGTCGTGGTACGGCCCATGCCCCTGGAGCGTAATATTAAATGAAAAAACCGGGGCATCTCCCTGAGTATTTTCCCGAAAAATGCGAAACACTTCGGGGAGATAAGTACTGTCACAGCGCCATTTTCCATCGGTGATGGGTTTGAAATAATCCGCAAATAGAAAACTGTCAAAGCCAAGATGACCCATAATCGTGGAGCGACTGTAAAATGAAGCGACATTTGGGTGGGAACCGATACAGGTGTATCCTTGCCCTTTCAGATAACGAACATATGACCAGGCGGGTTTTGTATATTCCATCATTTTGGTTGTTCCGGCAAGAATAACGCGCTCAGTATAGATCGTACCGCCCCCGATGACATTCGCGATCATCGTTCCGCAAAGACACTCCTCCTGCAGACTGCGGAGTGGCCGGTATACATCAGGTGAGATACCGGATATGCCCATCGCATCCAAATCGCAGAAGCTTTCCAGCTGAATGGCCAGGATATTTACACGCCGGTCTGTTGGAATATCAGCGTCCTGATGGCTGGATAGCAAAGCCTTGGTTGCCTGTTCATCATAACCTTCAGGCGGGGATCCTGCACTGGTTTTGATACTGTGAATAAAAGGATATGGAAAACCTGTATCTATATAGCTCTGGCGGGAATCCAGAGTGGTCGGCACACGGTTTTGCAAGGCCAACTCCCGGTACAACGTGTTGCTGGAATAAACATAAGTCCAGAGCGGCCATACAGAAAGCAGGACGGTCAGGGTTAGCAGCAGCCTGAACTTGCCGGGCATGCGGCTGCGAATGAAGAAGAACAGAGTAAGCGTAATCAGCAATACTGCGGCAACAGAAACAATGATTCGGGTATTTAACTGCAGTTCATATTCGCCTGCAACAGCGAGTCCTGCTCTGATAGAAGTAATATCGGAAAAAGTAAAGGGATCATTTCGGAATTTCAGTTTATAGAAATTTCCGATAGCCGGAAGCATAGTCAGAAGACTGTTCAGTAAAAAAGCAAGCCAGTGCCGGTTAAATATGGAAAAGAGCAATATCTGCAGTAAAAGAACCGGTATCCAATTCAACAGAAAAATCATCGGGTGCTGAAAATAACCAAAATAGATAATCCAGTCATTTATTCCGAAAGCAAAATTCAGACTGACTGCGCTGAGCATTGCGGAAGAAATGATTAAGACTGCAATACTACAGACAACCGAAGTTTTTGTGTTTTTTATTTCATTCTTTTCTGTAGGACGGTTATTTTTCATTTGAAACCCCTGTTGTAAAATCGCGGTGTGTTCATAATAATCTTTTACAGATCACCTGTCAATGAAGAGTGTTTTAATTTCAGGAGATTTGTTTGCATAAACCGTATACAACTTGCGGGACGGCAGCCTGGAGTCTGCCACGATCAGGAGAGAAATGTATGACAATTCAATGGCTGGGTCATGCCTGCTTTCGCATTACCCATCAGGATTACAGTATTGTAATCGATCCATATAACAGCGATTATATCAACGGATATCCGAAACTTCGAGCCAAGGCGGATCAGGTTCTTGTCAGCCACGAGCATTTTGGGCATAATTACCGGCAAGGGGTTATCCTTTCAGGGAAACCGGAATCGGAATCACCGTTTGAAATTGAGACAATTCGAGTACCTCATGATTTCAAAATGGGAAACTGGAGAGGATTCTGCCTGATTCATATATTGAAAGCAGGCGGTTTGAAAATTGTCCATATGGGTGATTTGGGAACTCAGCTTTCAGGAGGCGAAATCAGCAAGCTCTTTGGCGCGGATGTAATGATGATCTGTGCCGGCTCCTGCACGGCACTTCCTGCCCAAGAGGCCAAGCGTGCAACAGATGAATGCATGCCAACGGTGATTATACCTATGCACTACAGAGATGGAAAACGCGGAGGACATCGACTGGAAACAGTAAGAGACTTTGCAGGATACTTTGAATCGGAAGATCTTGTACATTTTTATGCCTCCGACACCATTGAGATCACTTCAGGGATGGAGCCGCAGATAGCAGTTTTGCAGTTTAAAGGAGTATATGAAGTATCACTGCCTGAAGTTAAGAACAAATACCCGGGAAAGGGAATCCTATCAAGGTTCAGGAAACACTAAACCATGCGCCAGTTGAATGAGAAGAAAAGAAAATATATTTTAGTCTGTTTCTTAGGCTTAGTATTTTTGTCGGTTTATATTTTGACAGAATTAACACCCCTGGTAGCGGACGATTTTAACTATGCCTTTTATTGGGCCTATCCTGCTCGGATTGACAGCTTGCAGATGTTAGTCCGGTCTATGGGAGTTCATCGCCGCAGAACAAACGGAAGAATTCTTCCTCATTTTTTTGTATCCCTCTTCATGATGCTGCCGCGATGGGTATTCTCTGTTTCCAACGCACTCATGGCGGTTTTGTTTGCGTTCACGTGCTGCAGCTTCTTCAGTGACCGAGGAGGAGAAAAGCCGATAACTGCAGCCGCTTTCGTATTTATTTTGCTTTGGATTTGCATGCCTGTTTATGGACAGGTCTTTCTCTGGCTTGACGGAGCATGCAACTACTTTTGGGGAGCAGTGTTGTCTTGGGAGATTATCTGTCAAGTGCTTCGTATGGAACAGATAAATACGGGGAAATACTTAAGAATGATTTTGACTCTCCCATTTGCGTTTGCCGCTGGTGCCTGGTCTGAGCACATCTCCTTTTCCATGTTGGTGATTGTATCATTGCTGATAATTCGGAGTTGGAAAAAGAAGCATCGTTTTCCATTTCAAGAGGCAGTCACTCTGGCAACATGCTGCTGTGGATATCTGTACCTGATGCTGGCTCCGTCCATGCTGCCAAGCAAGCTGAAGGCAAGGGCAAAAAACGCAGTTGCAGGACACACATCCATGATCCTTTCCCTGTTGAATAGATACTGGTGGATCGCATTGTGTTTGTTAGCTGCAGCGGTGTTGTGCTATTTCTTCCTTAAAAAGAAGGAAACGCGAATTCAACGGATCATCCTGCTTCTCCAGACAGGAAGCGGCCTTTGCTTCGCAGCAGGTGCGCTTTTTGGAATCAGAGCATTTCTGCCCAATGATATAACAGCTGCTGTGTCCGCTCCTCTTGTCGGTCTCATGCTGATGATGAGTATATTTGCTTGGCTTCTTCAAAGCGTCCTTAGACAAGGAGAACAGAAAGAGGTCATTGTTCTGTCTTTGATCTTTACATTTGGCGGTTTGTGCGCGCTGGTTTTGTTTGTTGCTGCTGCATACGTCCCTGCAAGAGCGGTCTGTGCACCGGTGTTCTTTATATGCATTTCCTGTGCACTGCTTATGAGTCTGCTGCAAACGCCGCCAAAGCTGCTCCTGACAGCAGCAACGGGGATATTTCTCCTTTTCTTCGTGACAGGGGCTGCAGATATTCTCACTGTTCATCAGGCAGCGCTTGAGAGAGATAAAGAAATAGAAAAGGCACGGCAGACCGATAAAGTATTGGCAGTATCTCCGTATCCATGCCGGACAAAATACAGTGCACAGTACGGACTGCAGGATGTTGAGCCGGGAGTAGCCTGGCCAAATGACATGATAGCGCTGTATTATGGAATGGATCAGCTGATTGTAATACAACCATAAATCTTTCGTTTCAGAAAGGCAAACAAGATGTGTTCTGCTGATAACAGAAAAACCATATATCAAGTTTTAGCCGGTATTCTGCTTGCTGTGCTATTTGCAAGCATAATCCCCTTGGTTATGGCCGGAGCATATGACGTACCGTCTAATGATGATTATTCGTTTGCTGCCGATGCTCATGTTGCATATGTGAACACAGGAAGCGTCTTGCAGGCGATTCGGGAAGCTTTTCGACAGGCGGTTACCAGCTATTGGACCTGGCAGGGAACCTATTCAGCTATCTTTTTAATGGCACTACAGCCTGCGGTATTCGGATTGCATTGTTATCGGGTGACACCGATTATCATGCTTTTTGGACTGATCATTGGAATTTTCAGCCTCATACTGTCACTGTTCGACCACGTGTTTCACCTGAAAAAAACGGTTGGGTTATCAACTGCCGCTGTAGCGTCTATGTTATGCATTCAAATGATGCCTTCACCTGCTGAGGGATTATATTGGTATAATGGGGCAATCTATTATACCTTTTTCCATGGAATTGCGATGCTCAGCTTTGCACTGCTGGTTTTATTTGTATCCCGTGGAGGAACAGGAAAACTGGCAGGTTTGATTGTTCTTGAATTATTCCTTGCGGGGGGAAACTATACGACTGCGTTATGCAGCGCGATTATCTGGTTGAGCACAATTCTCCTGCTGGTTCTCAGAAAGAACAGGAAATGGAAAATACTGCTCATTCCTTTTTGCCTTTTTCTTATAGGGTTTGCGGCAAATATCATTGCACCGGGAAATGCAGTTCGGCAGGGGCAAATGATCCATACTCCCAATGTATTCGGAGATATTCTTGCATCTTTCCGTGATGGTATCCGTTTTGGAGTAAAATGGTTCCAGTATCCTCTTTTGGGTACAGCGATATTCCTCTTTTTCCTGTTTTGGCCTTATTTGGAAGAGTGTGAGTTTTCATTCTCAATGCCTGCAATTGTGACGATATACTCCTTTTGCCTGTTTTCTGCACTGTTCTGTCCTCCGGAATATGCGATGGGAAGCAGCGGGCCGCTCAGACTGAAGGACATCCAGTATTACTCATATATTATCCTTGTATTACTCAATGTTTTCTACTGGACGGGATGGATTCACCAAAAGAGTAAAAGGCCCGTTTCCGGGAAAAGGGGAAACATGCTTATCATTGTGTCCGGCTGTCTGTGTATGCTTCTGTGCATGTTCTATTTAAAAACCGGAGCGTATACGTCCTTTGAAGCGATTGGACTGCTCCGGTCAGATGAAGGAAAGGCATATTACCATGCCGCAGAGAGTCGCCTGGAAATATTGGAAGACCCCAATATCCTCGACGCAGAAATCCAGCCGTATCCCTGCACGCCGTATTTGATCTATCATGGAGATGTGACAACAGACCCGAAACACTACGTCAATGAAAGCGTAGCTGCGTTTTACGGAAAAACCAGTGTTGTGTTAAAAACCATCGAGTGAGGGAATAGTATGTCGTTTCTCCAGATGCTACTCTCTGGTTATTCCAACCGTCATTACCGACCGAGCTTTTGCCTCGGAGGCTATTGAAAGATAACAGGCAGTGTGCTGTTCCGTGCGGACATTTTCGAAGGCTTGCCCGCGGAGCATACACTGCTTTTTCTGTTTAAGAAGCACCTGCGAATATGGTTCAGTCCAGGCAATACTCCAATATTAATCTTGATTCCAAAGCTCTGATATGATAAACTAATTTGAATAACTATGCCGCAGGATGAGAGGATTGAGGAGATGGCACTCACAGAAAAAGAGAAGCATTTAAAACTTGTTTTTGCCATTTGCGTCTTAGGAATATATTTATTTTACCTGTTTGGGAATCTGAACATATATCTTTTCCAAAGCCTGAGCGACACCTGGTATGCTGCTCTGCTGCCAGTTTTGTTTGCCGGAACACTGTATTTCTGCAAGCAGTGGGGAAAATGGGAATACCGAATTTTGGTGTTCTATTTTCTTTGGTATGTTTTTTCAAGAATGCTGTGCGGAGATCCTGCCTTGACGGGAGAGTATACTACAGTTCTTCAGATCTCGGTACTGGTTCCTGTTTTCGCACTCGGAATAACACTAAACACTCCCGAGAGAAGAAGGTTTCTTGATGTTTTCTCCGCTGTGGTCGGAGGGTTTTATTTTCTTCTTGGCCTGCTTTGCATATACACTTTTCTTCTCAGGATCCGTATTCAAAACCCTATTACACAGCAGTTTATCTGCGGCATCAAGAAAGCTGAAGGCTTCTCACGCCTGAGTGTTCTCGATATTAATGTTGATTCAACTGCGTTCTGGTTCATGGGCAGTTTTTTTCTGATGGTTTATCAATTCTTTTCCTGCAGAAGGAAATTCTGGAGAATTCCAATTGTACTGTCTGCAGCGGTAGATTATATTGTCGTGTCCATGATATTTACACGCAGCGTGATGGTTGCGATGGCTTTTGCGATTGGTCTTCTTGTTGTACTGCTGCTGTATGAAAAGCTTCGCATTCGAGCAGCCGGCGTAAAAGCACTGATCCTTACCATTGCTTTTCTTACCACAGTACCGCTGGTATACATGAGTTTTGAACCGGTTTTAAAAGAATTTGGGAGAATATCCGTCAATATTCGCTACGAAGGCAGTTCGGAAGAAGAAAAGCGGGAAGCTTTTGAACGAGACTATACACATAAAAAGCAGTTGATCGGAACAGGGAAATCTTTGGACGCAGTATCTAACGGAAGAATAAAAATATACAGAGCATCCATTGATGTTATTCGGAATAATCCTTCCATTCTGTTTCGGGGGTGTCTTGACGACAGAAGCTCTGATGAGCTGACCAGAGCATTATTTGAGAAGGGACTGATACAAGAGGGAAAACATATTACCCATTATCAGAATTATCTGATCCAGGTACTGATCGTTACAGGATTGCCTGGACTGCTGCTGGTGGTTGTATTCAGTCTGCTTCTGGTAGTAAAATCTGTCAAAAGCTTCTTTTGCTGTGGGGAAAAACTACTGCTGTCGTATAAAATGCTTGTTTTGCCGATAGCGGCATCTATGGCTTATATGATGTTCGAGATCGGGTTGTTTACTACCACAGATCTCCGTACTCTGTTCTTTTTCCTTATGAGCGGAATGTTCGTGGGTGGGTATTATGATTCTTTCCTTCAGGATCATGAAATACTGAATAGCAGGGAGAAAGAGCTGTGAACACAAAAAGAGAACAGGGGAGAACCGTCTCCAGCCAACATCGAGGGCGAGTCATTCAAGGTGTTCTTGGAGTGGGAATTTCATCAGCAGCACTCAATGTGTTGTGCCTGTCCTTTGCAATCGGCGTATATGACCGGTCCCTGTTTTACGGGTATTTTCGATATCCTCTTATTTTCCTCCTGAACTGGCTGCCGATCCTGTTGCTTCAAGTGCTTCTTTTGGCGGTTTTTAATCGCCACTGGCTCGCCTTTCTTGTGACATGTTCAACTTTTTTGACGGCATCAATAGGAAACTTTTTTAAATTAAAGTTCCGGGATGAACCATTTGTGTTTCGGGATATCGGCTCTGTGCGCGCAGGACTAAGTGTTGCGGGAAGCTACGGGATTTCTCTTAATCGAAGAATTATCTTTTCCATTATCATAATACTTCTGATTACAATACTGCTTGCTATCTTCTGCAAACAAAGACTCAAGTCTCTCCAAAGAGTTGCAATGGTATTCGGGATTGTTATGGTCTCTTATCCATTATGGAAATCGGTTTATTCAAACAGTGACCTCTATTATAAACTGGGCGAAAAAAACCAGGTTATGACGACGTGGGATGCACGACAGTATTTCACAGCGAACGGTTTTGTATATCCCTTTCTTTTCAGTATTACTGAAAGTCGCGATATCCCGCCGGAAGGATATGATGCCGCAGCCGCAGAAGCTCTTATGAGCTTATACAACGATGAGACGATACCAGAAGATAAAAAATCAAATATCCTTGTTCTGCAGATGGAATCACTGACCGATCTTGAAGCAATGGGAGCAAAAAATATTTCGGAAGAAGTATACAAGCCTCTGCGACTTCTTCAGAAAGAAAGCCTTTGCGGTACGCTGATTGCCAATGTAATCGGAGGCGGTACAATTGATACGGAGCGTTGTGTTCTGACGGGAAGCTATGGGTTGCAGTCCTACCGTGGTGATAGCCCATCCTATATCCGTTATTTAAACTCCCAAGGGTATTTTACGAGTGGAGGACACCCGAACAGAGGATACTTTTATAACCGTAGCAACGTTGCAAAGTATCTGGGATTTCAGGAATTCCTTTCAACAGACAACTATTATCAGGAAATAACAGGTGGAGCCTGGAGATGCGATGAGAGCTTTCTTCCGGATGTATTTCGCCAGTTTATAGAGTATTCAAAGGAGAAACAGGCGGTTTGTGATTTTCGGATCAGTCTGCAGGGACATGGACCGTACAACAGTGAGAGCTATGACAGAGAAACAGATCTCTGGCGGTCGGATAATGCTTCTGATACTACCCGGCATGTGGTGAATAATTACCTCAGTATGATTACAGAGACACAGAAACTGCTCCTCAATGGCCTGAATACACTCCGAGATGAACCCGAACCCATGATTGTTCTGATTTATGGAGACCATAATCCCTATCTGAGCAGTGAACAGGTTTATCAGGAGTTGGGCATCACATTTGACATGTCGACTGAAGAAGGTTTTTTGGATTATTATGGGACGCCTTGGCTGATCTGGGCAAATGAAGCCGCAAAAGCATTCTATGGTAAAACATTTACAGGAAATGGACCGACTGTAAGCCCCGGATATCTGCTGAACGTCCTGTTTCAGGAGCTTGGATGGCGGGGGAGTGCATTCATGCAGTTTACGGATACAGTGATGAAGCGTTTACCAGTTGTCTCGACCAACGGATACTATATCGAAAACGGAGAGTATACCCTTTCGCCAAGTAAAGCAGGAGAAGAACTCCTGACAGAGTACAGGACAGTACAGTTCTGGATAAAAGAAAACTACACAAAATGACATAAGAAAGATAATGACAATGACTATTACTCCATTTGAAAAGAAAATCTGGCTGGCTTCTCCGACCATGCACGGTGAGGAACAGCGCTGGGTTGATGAGGCAATTCAGACGAACTGGGTCAGCACCGTTGGAGAGAATATTAATGAAGTAGAGCGCCTTGTAGCAGAAAAAACCGGCAGCAATTATGCTGTTGCTCTTGCGTCAGGCACTGCGGCGCTGCATCTGGCGATCAAACTTGCTGCAGAACGGCTTTATGGGAAACCGCAGGTGGGTCACGGAACGCTGGAGGGCAAAAAGGTGTTCTGCAGTGACATGACCTTTGATGCAACTGTCAATCCGGTTGCCTATGAGGGCGGAGAGGCGGTTTTCATCGACACTGAGCGGGACACCTGGAACATGGATCCGGCTGCGCTGGAGAAAGCGTTTGAAATCTACCCCGATGTTAAGCTCATTGTTCTGGCGCATCTGTATGGAACACCGGGAAAGATCGATGAGATCCGGACAGTTGCAAATGATCACAACGCGCTGATCGTGGAAGATGCTGCGGAATCTTTTGGTGCTACGTACAAGGGCATGCAAACGGGCTGCTTCGGTGACTACGGCGTGCTGTCATTTAACGGAAATAAGATTATTACTGGCAGTTCAGGAGGAATACTGCTCTGCAGAGAACTGACGGATGCAAATAAAGCCAGAAAATGGTCTACCCAGAGCAGGGAGGATGCAGCCTGGTATCAGCATGAGGAGCTTGGATACAACTACCGTATGAGCAATATTATTGCAGGTGTCATTCGCGGGCAGCTTCCTTTTCTGGAAGAGCATATCGCACAGAAAAAAGCAGTTTTTGAACGCTACCACGACGGCCTGAAGGATTTGCCCGTGAGAATGAACCCGATTGACCATGAGAATTCAGAACCGAATTACTGGCTGAGCTGTATGCTGATTGACCGGGATGCTTTATGCAGACAGGTTAGATCTGAGAAGGAAGCACTGTTTATTTCGGAACCCGGGAAGAGCTGCCCAACGGAAATCCTCCAGACATTGGCAAGATATAATGCGGAAGGACGCCCGATCTGGAAACCGATGCATATGCAGCCGATCTATAGAATGCATGCATTTATTACTAGATGCGGGAGCGGAAGGGCGCAAAGCAATGCTTATATCAGGGAGACAGGCTTTGAGGACGTGGGAGAGGATCTTTTTAACCGCGGGCTTTGCCTTCCGAGCGACAATAAAATGACCCCGGATCAGCAGAATGTGATTATTGAAATCATTCACAAGTGTTTTAGGTGACGAAATATACCGTCAAACAGTGCATATCAGAACTTCGCAGGCAAGGGGGCAAATGCTTGGATAAAAAGTATAAATCGTTAATCAAAAATATTGGTTATCTGACCATGAGCAATTTTGCCTCCAGAATCCTCGTATTCTTTTTAGTACCCTTATATACACATGTTCTGAGCACAGAAGAATATGGCAGCTATGATGCGATTGCAACAACAGTGTCCCTTCTTGCACCATTTGTAATAGCCAATATATCTGATGGAGTGATGCGCTTCCTCTTAGATAAAAAGCAAGAAAAAGAAGAGATCATGACCATAGGGCTGAAATATGCGTTTATCGGCATATTTGTAATGGCTTTACTGGCTTTAAGCAGCGCTGTATTTCATTACGCAGGCTTTATCAATGGGTATGAGTTACTGGCATTTGCATATGCATCATTTTATATTCTGTATTCTCATTTTGCTCAATGTGCAAAAGGGCTTAATCAAGTTTCATTAATGGCAAAAGCAGGTGTGATCAGTACAGCGACAATGATTCTGTTCAATGTGCTTTTCCTGCTGGTTTTTAAACTTGGCATAACTGGCTTCTTCTTGGCACATATTCTGAGCCTTTCTATCCCGACAGTATATTATTGCATTAAGTTTCAGCCATGGAAATATCTGCAATGGTCAAGAATTGACAAGACAGTTCAAAAGGCGGTTCTGTTATATTCCATTCCGCTGATTTTCAACAGGATCGGCTGGACGATTAACAGCTCGCTTGATAAGTACTGCGTAATTTATTTTTATGGAGTTGCGGCCAGCGGAATCCTTGCCGTGGCTTATAAGATACCCACGATTTTAAGCGTATTATATAATTTGTTTACACAGGCGTGGCAGATTTCTGCAGTTGCCGAATATGATAATCGGGAAAGAGAAAAGTTTTATAGTGATACATATTTGTTTGTTAATGCTCTTGGGTGCCTTTGCTGTTGCGGCTTAATACTAGTTAATAAGCCAATATCGAGATTCCTTTTCGCAAAAGACTTTTTCCAGGCCTGGCAATATGTACCATTTCTTCTGGTAAGTGTATTGTTTAATCAAACGGCAGGCTTTATAGGACCATTGCTATCCGCAAAAAAGGAATCTGTCGCCATGGCGAAAGCTGCCATCATTGGATCTGTAGTAAACCTGGTTTTGAATATTGTTTTAATTAAGCTTTTAGGGCTTCAAGGTGCTGCGATAGCAACGGCAATTTCCAGTTTTGTTATATATTTTGTGCGGTGGTGGCATGCAAGAGAGCTTTTGGATCAACGAATTTACATAAGATTATATGTTTCATGGATTGTTGTAGTTAT